>ERZ1034913.112-NODE-112-length-78912-cov-357.706976_pt1 | contig 78912 bp, 89 predicted proteins | sample MGYA00520697_ERZ1034913 | MGnify/ENA primary metagenome ERZ1034913 (study PRJEB33766, sample SAMN09781786) | gut metagenome | biome: gut microbiome | host: Homo sapiens | place: Madagascar | study: EMG produced TPA metagenomics assembly of the PRJNA485056 data...
GGATTTGAACCAACGACCTTCGGGTTATGAGCCCGACGAGCTACCAGACTGCTCCATCCCGCGATATTTAATTTGTACATGAGTGAAATACACTCAACATCTATATTATGCTCCGTAAATTTTAAAAATCAAGTACCTTGAAATTTTTATTAAAAAAACTTTTTCACTCATAATTAATTATATTGGGAATTTTAATATTTCACCAGCTCCACCCATATTGTCCTTTTATTGTATTGTACACATAAAGTTACCGAGAACATTTTTTATGCTCCTTATCTATGTAAGGAGTTTATGTTATGGGATTAGATAAAGCTAATATATTTAAACTTAATGATAATGAACTAACAAAGTACCAAAAGGACCCTTTTTTAGATTGCTTTGAAAGTACAAAAGTTTTTGCAAAAACCTTAAAAAATGATATTGACACAAAAGAGACACCTCATTCTTTATTATAGAATGTATAAAACATTTTTTGAAATAGAAGGGCTTTTTGTAATATCGCCAACAAATAAAAAAGCTTTTAATAAGAAACTATTATCAAAACAGAAAGAACAATATAATAGCTATAAAAATTTAAGTATGCAGAAATTATCCCATTTTTCAATACTATTGAAACAGATTTATCGACACTGGAAACTGAATATACCCAACATTCTTCAATAACGCAAAATCTTCAAGTAATAAAAAATGCGATAACAGAAGAAAAAAATAAAATTTTAGAATATCAAATAAAATATGGGTCAGATGATAATGATGAAACTAGAAAATCTAAGTATTTAAATATTATAAACAATTTTGAATGTCTATATTCTACAACTTGCTAATTATTATATAAAAATCACCTTTCACTTAGTTCTAATCCGCAAATGTTAGAATCTTGTCAGGTCACTGACAGAGGTTTCAAGTTTTTCGGCAATTTCGATTAGAGTATCAAGTGCAGGTTTTGAGAATGCAACTTCGATTTTTCCCATAAAATTCAAAGATATTCCAAGCTTATCCGCCAATTCCTGTTGTGTCAGTTTCAAGGCTTTGCGACGCTGTTTTATTTTTATCCCTAAATTTTTATAAAAATCTTCGTGCATATACGTATAGTGTATACGTAAATTTTTGTAAATTATACGTACTTACTGTACGTAATTAATGATATTATGCACAATAAGGAGGACTTTATGCTAGATTTAAAATCAAATATAAATACGAACAATTCTAATTCAGAATCAACACAACAATTATCAAAAAATTCAAATTTTAACATTTTTCAAATGGGAAAGATACCAAACCAAAATTTGTCACAAACAAAAGCACTATTGGGTTTTACATTAGCAGAAGTTTTAATTACTCTTGGTATAATTGGGGTGGTTGCAGCGATTACGATTCCAAACTTGATGACCGAAATGAAAGCAAAAAAATTAAAAACTCAGTTTACAAAATCATATTCCGTAGTTCAACAAGCTATTCGTTTAATGGAAGCAGATGATGTTTCAACTGATTTTAGAGCTTACGCAAGGAGCACACGCCACACAACATTAGCCAAATATATGACTAACGTAACAATTTGCAGCAACAATGTTTCAGGAACCGCAACCAAAACACCTGCGGGATGCCATGATTTTTATGACAATTCTTCAAAATCAGATGATTACAAATATTTGAGCAAAAGTGGAACATTACGCGAAGACACGTTCAATGATGGGCAACTCATGCTTCCTAGCGGAGCGTTGATATTTTTTGATGATTGCCCTGCGCGCGAAGGATGGAGAGGATGTCGCGTAATGATTGACATAAATGGAATTGAGAAACCAAATCGTCTTGGATACGACTTTTTCGCATTTGAATCTCAAGAGGGAACGCTATATCCTGTCGGCGGACCGACCACATCGTATCGAGAAAACAACGATTGTAATTTGGGTGAACCAAATCAAGTAGGTATGACTTGCACACAAAAAGCCATTTCTGATAGTGATTATTTTAAAAAAGTTGTAAAAATGATAAAATAGCGCACAAGAAATTTTTGTTATAGGAAAAATTTTTAATTTTAGGATTACACATACATAAAAACATCCACAATATGGACGTTTTTTGATTATAACTTGCACTCTATGTGCTATATAGACTAAAAAACGGAAAAGGAGGGATTTGAACCCTCGGTACAGGTTACCCCATACAACACCTTAGCAGGGTGCCGCCTTAAGCCACTCGGCCACTTTTCCTTTTTGCGGCGCAATCAATAGCTTTTGCCTGCCAATTTGATTACGTTATCTATTATAACACAAACATCTTTTTTTGAAAAGAGTTTAAAAATTTTTTTTATAATGTATAATATTATCAAATACTAAGAGGTGAGTTATGATTGAAATGAAAGTTATGGGCATTGCCCTTGATACAAGAACAGGTTCTCCTATCGTAGTTCTTCACGATACAGAAAACAGAAGAGCTTTGCCAATTTGGATTGGTTCTGCTGAAGCAAGTTCCATTATCCGTAAGATAGAAAATTTATCTGTAACCCGCCCTATGACCCATGATTTGATTATCAGCATAATTGACAAAGTAGGTTACAAAGTTTCTAAAGTCGAAATTAACGATGTTGAAAAAGAAACCTATTTTGCAACAATATTTTTAGAAAATGACGAAGGTAAAATCATTGAAATTGATTCTCGTCCATCTGATGCTATCGCCGTTGCCATAAGGATTGATGCACCTATCTATGTAACAGCAAATGTACTTTCTAACGGTTCGGTTTCTACAGACAGCGCAAAAGACGAACAAGAAGCACAAGAATTCAAAAATTTTGTACAAAGTATCAAGCCTTCAGATTTTGCAAAACTGATGAAAGACAACGACCATCACGAAAGCGACCAATAAAAATGGACAGGGTTGCACTCATAAAATATTGTTTAATTTCTGACGATGCGGCTGAGACTTACCCTTTTGAACAAGACATTTACAAAAGCACTGTTGTAATGCGTCACAAATGCAACAACAAGTGGTTTGCCCTGATTTTTGAAATGGATGGTGAATTATGTCTAAACCTAAAGTGTCCACCGGATTTGATTCCTATTTTAAAAGAACAGTTTCCTGCAATAAAACCGGCTTGGCACATGAATAAAAAGCACTGGTGCAAAGTTTTGGTAAACAAAATACCAAAAGAGACATTAAACGAACTGATAAAAATCAGTTTTGATTTAACAAACTCTAAAAAAAGACGTTAAGTTTGTAACAAATATTCTGCAATATGAAATTTTGACATTTTCTAAAACTTTATTAAACTAGAGAGAGATTAACTATGTTTAACGCAATTGAAGAAGTCAAAAGACAATATACTTATGCAGTTCAACCTGTAAAACTGTTTGAGACAAAAAACTCTCAAGCAGCACAGAAAAGTTCCTTTGATTTTATTAACCAAATGCAAAAATCAGGGAATAATCCGTTTCACCCTGATATTTCAAACACCTCAAAAGGAAACAAACTTGACCTAATGTGCTAAGCTACCCAAACATGTTTCGGAGTAGAATAACCTGCAAGCAAACCCTCTGTAGGAACGGTATCCAAAACTTGTGGCGCTCTTTCATAAGGAATTGAAGCATAACCCGCAGTTTTAAACGCAGCTTTTGGAGCTTGGGTGCGAGCAACAGTATGACCAGTAACAGCCTGTGTACGTGCTGTTGAGCCTAACAATGCTAATAAATTTTTCCCTAAATCAACGCCCATAGTCGTCCTCATTTTTCCCTTACAATATATTTAAGTATATTTTCAGACAAAAATTGATTAATTTACAGGGGGTTGTTAAGAAATGTTAATTCAAATTACAACAAAAAGAAATTATTACTGTAATTCGGTTTAAAAATCTTGCGTTGAAAATTCAATCTTGGCTGCTCATAGCTATTGTACAAATCTTTTTTATCTCTAAATCTCTTGAGTCCCACTGCAGGAACTTCATCTTTAATAAAAAATTTTAACAATTCCATAATTATACACTTCCTTCTTTTTTGTGTATAATGTTCTTAATGGAAAATAGGAAAAAGTCAAAAAGGAGATAATGACATGGCTGAAAAAGTTACTAAAGAAATGAATATTATGGAAATCGCACAAAAACATCCTGAAAGTATCGAAGTTTTCCACAGATATGGTTTAGGTTGTCTAGGTTGCGCTGCTGCAAGATTTGAAAACCTTGAAGCAGGAGCTAAAGTTCACGGTTACGACCCTGATGCAATGGTTGATGATATCAACAAATTGATTGAAGCTGTAGAAGGTTAGTTTCTAAAAATTTAATAGGATTTTAGGAGACGGCGGAGAAATAAATTTCTCCGCCGTCTTCGTTTGTATTTAAAACCTCTTCAAATTATCTTATGCCATTACCCAAAAAACCTGCCATAGATGGAGCATTTGTTTGGAATCTGCGTTCTAAATATTTTTCTGCCTCATTGGCTTTTTTAGTATTTCCAGCTTTTTCAGCAGCAGCCAAATCTTTTTTAGAACGTTTATCAGTCATTCTTTCACAAAATTCTCCAAGTGCGATAATCAAACCTGGGATTAACAGAATTGTTGAAACGAAACCAAATGTAGAGTTACATGTTCTTGCTTTATTCAACAATCCGTTATTTGCATCAAATAATTTGTAGAATTTCTTGATTAAATCACCATTTTCAGTGTGAGCAGACTTCAATGCAGCTTTAATTTCTTTTGAAGTTGCATCAGCAAATGTCTTGCTATTAAATTTCTTCAAGATTTCTTCAACCGCATCACGAACATTCTTATCACAGTTCATGGCTTTTTTAACATCACCACCACTAGCCTCAATAAAGTCCATAAAGCCGTTTACACCGCCTTTGTAATCTTCAATGTTAGTGTATTTAGATATCAATTGTTTTGTTGAAAGTACACTATGGTGAGTATCATTTGGATTCAAATAATCAATTACTTTATGGAATCCGTTATGACCTTCCATATTCTTTTTATTCAATGCCAAACCAGTTATTTTTGTAAATCCGTCTGAACATAACCTTGCTAGAGCTTTTGCTCCAAACAACAATGCAGTAAATGCCGTCATATCACGAACTACAACTTCACCGTACTCATATTTATCATTAGCGTTAGATAATCTTGGCGGAATACAAAAACCGAATAACAAAGTTGTCATAGCATTTGCTGACATCACTGGTCCATTTAATTCAAAGATATCTGAAACTTTTTTAGCTTTTGAACTGTGGAATACCATATCACCAGTTTTTTCTAAAAATCCTGATAGACCAGTAAACGCAACACCATTTTTGCCCTCATTAGCTTTTGCTTGAGTTTTATCAGCACTTGCACCATTGCCTGTTTGTTGAGTTACTGTGTCTTTTTGTTCTGTACCGGCAGTCACAGGATTACCCTTTTTTTGACCCATATTGTACAATTTAGGAATTTGAGTATAGAAAGCAGCTACAGTACCGAAAATACCCAAATTGGTCAAAATTCTTGAACCCATTTTACGGTTAGTGTAAGATTTGATAACCTTTTCAAGTTCCTCAACTGAAGCTTTATCTTTAATAGCTTTATGGGCAGTTTTAACGGCATCATCAAAGTAATCTGACATGGCATTAACCAATTCACCAATTGTGCCATGTTTCATTTTTCCATTTGATGCTGAGAACTGAACAGCCATTTCATCAACTGCACCACCAATTTTGCCTTTTTTAAGTTTCATAAAATCGTCAACAATTGAACCAACCTCAGCCAATTTAGCTTTACGTTGAGTTTTTGACAATGATTTGTCAGCCATTATATCTTCGATTTTAATTTGTTTTTCAGTGAAACTTTCAGCGTATTTTGCAACTTCTTCTGCTGACATTTTTTCTGCATCAGGAAGGCTACCATTTACACTTCTTTCAATAGTATCTTTGAAAATTCTCTTATAGAACTTACCTTTATCGGCATTACCGCTTGCGATTTCATCTGAATATTTTGTAGCAAAATCGGTGAACGGTTTTTGAAAACCATCGATATAATTTAATTTTACATTATTACCTCTACCAAAGTTCTTTTTAATAACATGCAACATTCCTAAAGGAATTAAGAATGCACTAGGACCGGTAATAATTTCTCTTAAAAATTCTTTTCTTGCCAAAGCCCAATTTAATTCACGTTGGGGTTTACCATCTTTACCTAATACAACATTACCATTTTCATCTTTTTTGTCATGAGCACCACGCACCAAACCTTTTCCTACACGTGGAGCAATAAAACCTAAACCATCTTGAATAATAAATGATGCGGCATAACCGCCTGCATCAATGAAATCCATGAACCCAACAATTGGGTTTACGCCACCTTGAAACGATACAGAATTCGAATTTGCACGATTTTGCATCTGATTCTGCGGCATAGACATGCGCGAGGAGGAGCGCATCTTTAAATTATTCGCATTATTATTTGAATTTATGCTTGGTATTATTGGTTTTACTGACATTTTCCCTACTAAATTTCTAAATCTTCTACACAATAAAAAAACAACAATCCGCATTTAATTGCCATTTTTTTGGGTAATGTTTCAAAACTTTTACATTGTACACTATAAAAAAAGCCTTGAACAAGTGTACTTATTATACTTAATCATGAAAATAATATCAATAGTTTTTACTACAATCATAACAATTTTGTAACATAAATACATAATCGCTATTTGACACCCTTTTATATCTCAGGTAAACTACAGAAATGGAAGTAAATATTATCGGTGCAGGGCTTGCCGGATCAGAGGCAGCATTACAACTTGCAAAACAAGGTTTTAAAGTTAATTTGTACGAAATGAGACCGGTCACAAAAACTGGAGCACATACAACAGAGGATTGTGCGGAGTTTGTATGTTCAAATAGTCTTGGTTCTTATGACATCACAAATGGTAGCGGTCTGTTAAAACATGAAATGGAGATGCTTGGCGGAGAACTGATTGAAATTGCAAAAGAGTGTCAAGTTCCGGCAGGAAATGCTTTAGCAATTGATAGGCACAAATTTTCTCAAACCGTAACAAAAAAGATTGAGCAAAACCCAAATATTACTCTGATAAGAGAAGAAGTCACAGAAATTCCACAAACTCCAACCATTATCGCATCAGGTCCATTAACCAGTTCTAAATTCACTGATGCAATTAAGAAATTTACCAAAAGTGAATACCTACATTTCTTTGATGCAATTGCCCCAATCGTGGAAAAAGACAGCATAAATTTTGATATTGCGTTTTGGGCTAGTCGCTATGACAAAGGAGAAGCCTCATACATCAATTGTCCAATGAATAAAGAACAGTATGAAAATTTTTACAATATTTTAATAAATGCTCCCCGAATAGAACAACATGATTTTGAAAAAGGTGCAAAATTCTTTGAAAGTTGTTTACCTATTGAAGTTCTGGCTTCGCGTGGGGTGGATACATTACGTTTTGGACCAATGAAACCTGTAGGGTTAATCGACAAACGTACAAACGAAAAAAACTATGCAGTTGTGCAACTTCGCCAAGATAATTCTGCAAAAACACTATTTAACCTTGTCGGTTTCCAAACAAACTTGAAATGGGGAGCTCAAAAAGAATTATTGCAATCTATTCCTGGATTAGAAAATGTGAACATCGTAAGATATGGGGTTATGCACAGAAACACATTCATAAATTCGCCAAATTTGCTTAATCCAACCTTACAAACTCGAGAGAGAAAAGATTTATTCTTTGCAGGTCAAATCACCGGAACTGAAGGTTACACCGAATCTATTGCCTCAGGACTTTTGGCAGGATTAAATATGGCAAGATTATTAAACAATGAGCCATTATTGGCACTACCAACCGACACAATGCTTGGAGCATTGACTCACTACATTACCAATCCTGAACACACAAACTTCCAGCCAATAAATTCAAATTGGGGAATTGTTCCACCTGTAGAATTACCGAAAAAAGAGAGAAAAAACAAAAAGCTTAAAGGTGAATTGATGGCAAATAGGGCTCTTGAGTCCCTTAAAAGTTATCTTATTAACAAATAGTATTTATAATATATAGTCGCCGATTACAAAATGTAATCGGCGACTATTATTTAGAATTCCTTATTCTAAAAATTAGAACATCAAACCAGCTTCTCTAGCTGCGTCAGCCAAAGCTGCAACTCTACCATGATACAAGAATCCGCCTCTATCGAATACAACACATTCAACACCAGCTTTTTTAGCCTTTTGAGCGATAGCTTCACCAACAACTTTAGCAGCTTCAATGTTACCACCGTGAGCTAATTTTTCTTTCAAATCTTTATCATTTGAAGATGCTGATGCCAATGTTACATGATTTTCATCATCAATCAATTGAGCATAGATGTGTTTTGTACTTCTGTATACAGCCAATCTAGGGAATTCAGCAGTACCAGAAACTTTAACTCTGATAGATTTGTGTCTTTTTTGTACTAATGGTTTTCTTTCTTTTTGTTTAATCATTTTAATTATCCTTTCATCACCCAAACTTGCTTAAAGAACCACTTTAAGAGTTTATATGGGCTTATTTTTGTATTTTTAGGCACATAGTGCCCTTGGTTGCCAACATATATTTGGCATAAGGTATTTGTAACGCTCACTTCGTTCGCTAACAACTACCTTCATCGTCTGTGCAATCATAGATTGCTCCACTCTCTTCGCTTTCGCTCCGTTCGTAACGACAATATTATTATGTTCCGTCCCTGCTCGCTTTGCTCCCGCAAACCGACTCCGGACGTCACATCGGCTTAGCGCCCTATTTTTTGCCGGCTTTACCAGCTTTACGTCTAATGTATTCGCCTTCGTATTTAACACCCTTACCTTTGTATACTTCAGGTTTACGTTTAGAACGAATCAATGCTGCAACATCACCAACTGTTTGTTTGTTTGAACCTTTAACAGTGATTTTTGTGTTAGCTTCTACAGAAATTGTGATACCTTCCGGAGGAACGATATCAACAGGGTGAGAATAACCCAAAGCCATATTCAAAGTAGTACCTTGCATTTGTGCTCTGTAACCAACACCGTTGATTTCAAGTTTTTTCACAAATCCTTCTTTAACACCGTGGATAGCATTTGCAACTAAAGTTCTTGACAAACCGTACAAAGCATCTGTTTCACGAGTTGTACCAACTTTTGATAATACAACATGGTTATCTTCAATTTTCACTGTAATTTCAGGACGTACACTTACAACTTCAGTACCCAAAGGTCCTTTTGCTGTAACAACTTGTCCTTCGATTTTAACCTCAACACCTTGAGGAATTTCTATAGGTTTTTTACCAATTCTTGACATTTTTAATTTCTCCTTATGGTATATTGTGAACTACCTTGAGCCTTTCTACCAATTACACTCAAGAATGAAGACAATTCGTCAGGATGTCAGGAAGGCAAGCCATTTAAAATTAAAAAGCCTGACCTCAAGCCCTCCAGCCTTCTTGCCATCTGATTAGTATACGTAGCAAAGAACTTCGCCACCAACATTTTCTTTTCTAGCTTTTCTGTCAGTTAGCAAGCCTTTTGGAGTTGAAACAATTGCAACACCCATACCGCCCAAAACTTTTTGTAAGTTTTTAGCTTTTGAGTAATGTCTCAAACCTGGCTTAGAAATTCTTTCTAATTTTGTAATTACAGGTTTACCGGCAGCATCGTATTTCAAAGTGATAGTGATAACTTTGAATTTGCCTTCTTCTTTAACTTCGTAATCAGCAATAAAACCTTCTGATTTCAAAAGTTTTGCTAATTCAACTTTCAATTTTGAAGCCGGTACATTAACTGTTTCGTGCTTAACTGTGTTAGCGTTTCTGATTCTTGTTAGCATATCTGCTATAGGATCTGTCATTGCCATAATTTTCTTCCTTTACTGATTGCGGACTTCCGAAATTCCTTGAAATAAAAATGAGCGACACTCATTTATCACATTTCCGAATACTCTCGGAGTTTCCATCTACTCGTCTCTTACCAAATTAATTCTGCTTTTAGTGATAATCTCTTATCCGAAAGCTTCTTTTGGCAGTCAGACATATTTATACGAGAATAATAATATAAATAAAAAATATTTACAACCATGAATTTAAGATATATTACAATATAAAGGACAAAACTTCTTATTTAACTTTGTATTTTTTATTTTTTCTATTTCAATAAATTTTCAAATTATTACGTATAAAAGGAGCGACATTGCTGTCGCTCCTTTTAATTCTATTAACAAATTTTGGCTAACAAACTACCAGCTTGCTTTTGTAACACCTGGTAACAAACCTTGGTGAGCCATTTTTCTTAAACAAATTCTGCACAAACCGAAATCTCTATGAAATCCGTGAGGTCTTCCACAGATACTGCATCTGTTGTGAAGTCTTACTGTTGGGTACTTTCCGGCAGCAGCAAGTTTTTCGCGTCTAAGTTCTTTGTTAATCATCGCTTTCTTAGCCATGAATTTCTCCTATCTTGTACTTATTATTTGTGACTACCTTTGAATGGCATTCCGAGAAGTCTTAACAATTCTCTTGCCTCTTCATCTGTTTCAGCAGTTGTGATAACTGAAACGTTCATACCCTTAACTAAATCTACTTCTTCATAAGTGATTTCAGGGAACAAAGCTTGTTCTTTCAAGCCTAATGTATAGTTTCCACGACCATCAAAACTCTTTGCGCTGATACCTCTAAAGTCTCTGATTCTTGGAAGAACTACGCAAATCAATTTTTGTAAGAAATCATACATTCTTTCGCCACGCAATGTTGCCATTGCTCCAACCGGCATACCTTCTCTCAATTTGTAAGATGCAATTGATTTTTTAGCTTTTGTAACAACTGCTTTTTGACCAGCAATTTTTGTTAATTGAGCTTCAATTGCCTCTGCAATTTTTGAGTTGTGAGAAGCTTCACCAACACCCATGTTCAATACAACTTTTACAAGTTTTGGAACTTGGTGTTCATTTTTGTAGCCAAACTTTTCTTTCAAAGCTGGAACTACATCTTCTTGATATTTAGTTTTTAAGTTTTTTGTTACTGTCATTTTTCTTTTTCCTTTACTATTGGTATTAATGTCGTAAAAAATATTTTTTACACATTAAGCATCTAGCTGTTCGCCACATTTTTTACATACGCGAACTTTTTTTCCGTCGATAACTTTCAATTCTACTCTTGTTGCCTTTTCGCAAGCTGGGCAAATAATCATAACATTTGAAGAATCAATTGGAGCTTCAAGTTTGATTAATCCACCTTGAATACCTGCAGCAGGTTGAGGTTTTTGTGCTTTAGTAACCATGTTAGCACCTTCAACGATAACTCTACCGTTTTCTAGGTCAACTTTCTTGATGTTACCGATTTTTCCTTTATCTTTACCTGCAATAACAACGACTCTGTCGCTTGTTTTTACATGTAAACTTTTTTTATCATTGTTTGTCATTTTATTCTCCTGGTTTGTATCTTTCATGGACTGACCAATCGGCCTATTACATGTTCATGCCCCTTTATGGGGAATCTGTTCAACAACGTGCACTAGCACGTTGAGAACTAGATTACTTCCGGTGCAAGAGAAACGATTTTCATATAACCTTTGTCTCTCAATTCACGAGCTACAGGTCCGAAAACACGAGTTCCTCTAGGGTTGCCGTCTTTGTTGATAATTACAGCAGCGTTTTCATCAAATCTGATAACTGAACCGTCATTACGTTTGATGTCAGCTTTTGTTCTAACAACAACTGCACGAACAACTTCACCTTTTTTCACAGCCATATTAGGAGTCGCATCTTTTACAGAAGCAACGATTTCATCGCCAACTGCTGCAAATTTTTTATTTGAGCTACCCATAACACGGATACATAATAATTGTTTAGCACCTGTGTTATCTGCTACTTCTAGTCTAGTTTCTTGTTGTATCATTTTTCTTTCCTTTTAGTATTTACTACTGTTTGCCTCTCATTACTCTATGGTAATGCTGCTTGCCCCTTTATGGGGTCCTGAAACAAGTTCAGGACAAGAAATTTGGAAGTTTTGCAAAAAGCAAAACACAAATTATCTTGCTTTTTCTACTACTTCAGCTACAACCCAACGTTTGCTGCCAGAGATTGGTCTGTTTTCAACGATTCTTACGATATCACCTTCGTTACAAACGTTTTCTGCATCGTGAGCTTTATAGTGTTTATTAGATTCCATAATCTTTTTGTATTTTGGATGTGGTTCATAATCAGCAACTTTTACAACAACAGTTTTATCCATTTTGTTACTAACTACCATTCCTTGTTTTTCTTTTTTAGGCATTTTGTACCCCTTTTTCTGTTATTATTGTTTTTGCTTGAGCGATAAGTTTCTTAGTTTTAGAAATACTAGCTGTATTCTCTAATTTGTGAGTAGATAATTGCAATCTTGATTCAAGTAATTGTTTTTTCCAATCAACAATAGCACTTTGTAACTCATCAACTGATTTTTCACGCATTTCACTTAATTTCATTTTATTATTTTCCTTTATCTTATTTCCCTACCTTATGCCGACCAAAGATATTATCTTTCGCTAAGGCAAGTAATTTGTTATGCTTGTTCTCTTGGTTGTTCTACGATTTTAACTTTGATAGGAAGTTTTTGAGCTGCCAATTCCAAAGCGTGTACAGCAACTGCTCTATCAAAATAATCAAGTTCAAATAATAATCTATTTGGTTTAACAACTGCTACCCAGTATTCTACGTTACCTTTACCTGAACCCATACGAGTTTCAGCAGGTTTTGCTGTAATCGGTTTATCTGGGAAAATTTTAATCCAAACGTTACCGCCACGTTTGATTTCACGAGTCATTGCACGACGTGCAGCCTCGATTTGACGGCTGGTAATCCAACCTGGCTCTACTGCTTGTAAAGCATATTGACCGAATTCAAGTTTTGTACCTCTAGTTTCAGTACCTTTCATTCTGCCTTTCATCATTTTGCGGTATTTAGTCTTTTTAGGCTGTAACATTATATTTTGCTCCTATTAATTTTATACCTTACTTTGCTTCTGACGCTGTTTCGATGTTTCTTGAACGTCTAGGGCGTCTTCCGCCTTTATCGGCATCTTTGCCGCTTTTGTGTTTGATGTTTTGATCTGCCATTTCGCCAGGCATCAAGTTGCCTTTGAAAATCCAAACTTTAACACCAATTTTACCCATAATTGTATCAGCTTCTGTGAAACCGTAATCTACGTCAGCTCTAAGAGTTTGAAGAGGGATTCTACCTTCTTTAGCCCATTCTGAACGAGCGATTTCAGCACCACCCAAACGACCAGATACCATAACTTTGATACCTTGAACGCCTGAACGCATTGTTCTTTGCATAGCTTGTTTCATTGCACGTCTGAATGCGATACGTTTTTCAAGTTGTTGAGCAATAGATTCAGCAACCAATTGAGCATCTGCATCAATTCTTGCAACTTCTACTACATTGATAATTACGGGTTTGCCAATGTATTTAGCAACATCTTGACGAAGTTCATCAATACCTTGTCCGCCACGACCAACAACTATACCAGGTTTTGCTGTTACAACTGTGATTGTTATATTTTGCGCTTTTCTGGCAATCAAGATTCTTGAAACACCAGCTGCATATAGTTTTTTCTTAACGAATTTTCTAATTTTAGCATCTTCTGCTACGAATGCTGCGTAGTCTTTAACCTTAGCAAACCAAGTGCTTACCCAAGGTTGAATTATTCCTACTCTAAATCCGGTTGGATGTGTTTTTTGTCCCATTTTATTACTTTCCTATTTTGTTGTATCACTAACTACTAATGTAAGGTGTGATGTACGTTTCATTCTTGAATACATACGACCTTGTGCTCTTGTTCTTGCACGTTTATAAGTAACACTTTCATCAGCAAAGATTTGAGAAATCTTTAATGATTCAGGAGCTACGCCATATTGCTCACGAGCGTTTGCAATAGCAGCTTTCAAGTTTTTTTCAACAACTCTTGCTGCAAAGTAAGGCATAAAACGTAACATATCTTGAGCTTCAACAACAGCTTTACCTCTAACTTCATTGATAACTCTACGAAGTTTTCTTGCTGTCATTTTTATGTCTGTTTGTTTTGCTTTTGCTTCCATTTTTTTATCCTTTATTAATTAATATAAATATCACTGTGGATTATTCGTACTAACCTCTTTTTGCTACTTTGTCTGCACCTGCATGACCTTTGAATAATCTTGTTGGTGCAAATTCACCTAATTTGTGTCCTACCATTTGTTCTGTAACGTATACAGGAACGTGAGTCTTCCCATTGTGTACAGCAATAGTATGGTTTAACATATCAGGTACAATCATTGATGCTCTTGACCAAGTTTTGATAACTTTCTTTTCAGAATTAGCATTCATCTTGTCTATTTTCTTTTGTAGAGATTCTTCTACGTATGCACCTTTTTTTAATGAACGTGCCATTTATTTCTCCTTTTATTGTTGTTTTGTTTTTGAGTTTTATTATTTTGTTGGAGTGAGGTGCAGGCTAAGCTGCACACTCATACCAAAATTCATTATTTAGATTTTCTTCTTCTAACGATAAGTTTATCAGAAGCTTTTCCTTTTTTACGTGTTTTGTAACCAAGTGCTGGTTTACCCCAAGGTGTTTTAGGGTGTCCGCCAGGACCTGTTTTACCTTCACCACCACCGTGTGGGTGGTCACATGGGTTCATTGTAACACCACGAACTGTAGGTCTGATACCCATATAACGTTTTCTACCAGCTTTACCGATAGATAGGTTTTTGAACTCAGAATTGCCCAATGTACCAATTGTAGCCATGCATTCTTTTCTTACCATTCTCATTTCACCAGAAGGAAGTTTAATTGTTACATAGTTACCTTCTTTAGCCATAACTTGAGCTGAGTTACCTGCTGCTCTAACCATTACACCGCCACGTCCAGGAGTCAATTCAACATTGTGAACAATTGAACCTAGAGGAATCAATTCTAATGGTAAAGCGTTACCTGTTTGTACAGGAGCTTCAGGACCACTAACAATAACATCGCCTACATTCAAACCTTCCGGAGTTAAGATATATCTTTTTTCACCGTCAGCATAGAAACAAAGTGAAATTCTTACGTTTCTGTTTGGATCATATTCGATTGTTTTAACTGTAGCCGGTACACCGAATTTATCTCTTTTGAAATCAATTACACGGTAAGATTTTTTTACACCGCCACCTTTATGACGACAAGTGATTCTACCAGTATTATTTCTACCTGCTGTTTTTTTCAACGCTCTTAATAATGATTTTTCAGGAGTCGAAGTTGTGATTTCTTGATAATCACTCTTTGTCATGCCTCTTTGTCCCGGAGACGTCGGATTAATTTTTCTAATAGCCATTTCTATACTCCTATGAATTCTAATGGTTCGCCTTCGATTGTAACGATGGCTTTCTTACTTGAATCTGTTCTACCGAATTTATATCCCATTCTTTTTTCGTGAGATGGCATATAAACTGTTCTTACTTTTGTAACTTTTCTACCAGGAAAAGCTAATTCTACAGCTTTAGCAATTTCAATTTTAGTTGCATCTTTTTTTACTTCGAAAGTATATTGTGCATTTTCTGTTGCTGCCACTGATTTTTCTGTAATTAATGACTTTTTAATTACGTCATATAGTCTTTCTGTTTCTTTACTCATTATTGTAACCTTTCTGTAATTTCATTTACAGCAGATTCAGTCATAACAACAAAATCAGCTTCCAATAAATCTTTCACATTTAAGTTTGACGGTAACAAAAGTTTTACACTAGGAATGTTTCTTGCTGATAATTCCAAGTTTTTATTTTCTTCTGCTTTAGTATCTGCAACAACTAAAACTTTACCGCTTACGTTTAAAGCTTTCAATGCGCTTACCATCAATTTTGTTTTTGGTTCAGCGATTGTTGAGAAATCTTTAACTACAACCAATTGAGCTTCTCTTGCTGATAATGCTGATTTCAAAGCTAATTGTCTAGCTTTTTGAGGCATGTTGAAAGAGTAACTTCTTGGTTTTGGTCCAAAGATTACACCACCACCTGCAAACAAAGGTGAACGAAGAGAACCAGCTCTAGCACGTCCAGTACCTTTTTGTTTCCAAGGTTTTCTTCCGCCGCCAGCTACTTCAGCTCTTGTTTTAGCACAAGCTGAACCTTGACGAGCGTTATTTAATTGTCTTCTTAATGCTAAGTGCATTACATGAATATTAGGTTCAACACCGAAAACACTTTTTTCTAATGTGATTTCGCCTAATTTTTCGCCATTTGTACTTAATATTTCTTTTGACATTTCTTGTTTTTCCTTTATTACTAACTATTTTCGTTTAAGACTGCTTACCGCTTGCTTTCGCTTTATTTGGCACGACCAGCCGGTTTTTCTGACTTGTCCTTGTCTTGATTTTGCGTTAATTACGCATTCCATTTAGTTCTTGTAGGAACGATTGTTACCAATCTACCTTCGCATCCAGGTACTGAACCTTTAACTAAAACTAAACCGTTAGCTGAATCAACTTTAACTAATTTCAATTTAGTAATAGTAACTCTTTCATTACCCATGTTACCAGCCATTCTTTTACCTTTGATAACACGTGAAGGAGTTGTACCTGCACCGATTGAACCAGGTTCTCTGTGGTTTTTAGAACCGTGAGCCATAGGTCCTCTGCCAAAGTTATGTCTTTTAACTGTACCTTGGAAACCTTTACCTATTGATTTACCTGTTACGTCTACTTTTTCAACATTTTCTAATACTGAAAGTTCAACCTTATCACCTACTTTGTAATCTTGAGGGTTTTCAACTCTGAACTCTTGAAGATGTCTGTAGTTTGATAAGTTATTTTTCTTGAAATGACCTAATTGAGCTTTTGTCAAGTGTTTTTCTTTAGCAGCTACAGTACCAACTTGAATAGCATTGTATCCGTCAGTTTCAACTGTTTTAACTTGAGTTACAACAGTTTCGTCAACTTTGATAACTGTTACAGGGATAGCCAAACCTTGTTCGTCAAAGATTTGAGTCATTCCAACTTTTTTTCCTATTACACCTAGTGTCATATTCTACCTTTCTAGCTCGCCCGTTTGAATTATTCGCAAAGGAATATCCTCGAGTTTGCATTTTCTCTTGCGAGCGCTACTTTTGCTTACTGTTTCTTTACCTTTTTTGAAGGACTTTCACCTTCCACCGTACAAGTACGGGTAGTAGATCACATTATCTTATGCATAATGCTTATTCAATTTTCATTTGACAGGAATCTTAGCAAACTATCTTGCTTCGATATCTACACCTGCCGGTAAATCTAATCTACGTAACTCATCCATAGTTTGTTGAGTTGGTTCGTAAATATCGATAATGCGTTTGTGAGTTCTCATTTCGAAGTGTTCACGAGATTTTTTATCTACGTGAGGTGAACGCAATACACAATAAATACGTCTTTTTGTAGGTAAAGGAATAGGTCCAGCTACTTTAGCGTCTGTTCTTTTTGCTGTTTCTACGATTTTTTCAGCAGATACATCAATAAGTTTGTGATCATAAGCTTTCAAACAAACTCTGATTCTGTTTTTCTTAGTGCTAGTTGCCATTTGCATTCCTTTTTCTTTTTTCTATGTACTACTTTGTGGAGCTTATCTTAAATCTTACAAATGCAAAATTTAAAACCTTTTCCACTCCTGAAGTTCGCTATTTTAAAATATTTCGGATATTTTACTCACAATACTTCAAGCATAATTATCTTAAAATAAACAAAACTCACTGTCAACCGTGATTTTACATGTTTGTTTAGTTTTGTAACGTTATTAAAACTTAATCATAGACTAATTTTCAAAAGTTACTTACATTTGTATAAATATCTAAAATTGCTCAATAAAAAATTTGCGCAACCATGTATTTATTTTTTACAAAAATTAATATCTAAAAATCTTTTGTATCAAATTTTTGATAAAAATTCTTTTCATAGGCACGTTCTAATCTTGTCAACATCTTATCTGCCTTAGCAAGCGAATCTGGCAAACCATCATCTGGATGCAACAGTCCTTTGTTTAGTATGTACATATCCTTCAGTACGTAAGGAATTGATGCAATTGCTTTCAATATCGAATTATTTTTGATTGTCGGATGTTTTGACAAAAATCTTTCAAACTTATCTTCTTGATAAAGCATAGCTTTATCCTCTTTAGTTCCATTTTTTGATACAACACAAGGGATTGCTATTTCTTGCCCAAACACACCATTTTTAGGGGTTATAACAAAACAATCATTTGCCTGAATCCGACCCGAATTTACAGCAGGACGAAATGTCATATCAAAATACCTATCATGTTTATGCTTTAAACAAAATTCTTTAAACGCAATTTTTCCTGTTGGTAAATCCGCCATTTCTTTATGAAAATACGCATTCATTCTATTAAGAGCTTCGCCTTTTGGCGGGATAAATGCCATACCAAAGCTCGGGGTAACGTCATTCCTAACTTCCATTTTTACAACCTTCTTTCTCAATATAATATAAGGTGGCTAAAAATATTTTTTGTTAGCTTGCTGCATATTTTGGGTAATAATTTACTGAACAAAAGCTTTAATTTGCTCAATTTTACCTAGCGAATCACTTTCCATATAAATACGCAACAACGGCTCTGTACCTGACGGACGAACTAATATCCATGTTGTCCCATCTTCCAAATATAATTTTACACCGTCTTTAAAATCTTTTTTTATAATTTTCTGTCCGATAACATCATCTAATGCACCAAATTTTTCTAAAACAGGTTTAATTTCTTCAATATTATCAAGTTTTTTATCAACCCTTGTATTGTGGAATTTACAACCTACAAATTTTTCTAACTCATATTGTAATTGAACAAGAGTTTTATTTTCATACGCCATAGCCTCCAAAACCAACAAATTAGCTAAAATTCCGTCTTTTTCAGGAATATGACCTTGAATACTCAAACCTCCTGATTCTTCCCCTGCAATAATCGGATTATATTCCCTCATTGCTGCACCAACATGCTTAAACCCCACAGGAGTTTCAACCACATCAATACCAAGCTTTTCTGCCACAATATTAAGCATCAAACTTGCGCCAACAGTTTTTACAAGACATCCTGAATAATTTTTATGTTTTTTCAAATGCATTAAAAGTATTGCAATAATCTCGTTTGGAGTAACATATTCCCCATTTTCATTAACAACACCAAACCTATCTGAATCACCATCATTTGCAAATCCGACATATCCGTTATGAGATTTGATATAATCAATCATTTCGCCCATATATTGCGGTTTTGGTTCAGGCATTCCGCCCCCAAAATTTGTGTCATGATACATGTGAATACTATCATACTCAATTCCATTATCTGATAATAATTTGTCAAAATAACCGATACTTGCGGCATACAAACCATCAAAAATAATATGTTTTTTTAACTCTTTTATCTTTTGAAAATCAATAATTTCTTTTATGCGTTTAAAATAAGCATTAGAAAAATCTGTATAAATCAATTTGCCATTGACACAAGACGGCATATCTTTACCTAAATTTGAGACAATTTCATTTGTAATTTCACTTGTGGCAGGGCCAGCATAATCAGGTATAAATTTAATTCCCAAATATTTTGGAGGATTATGAGATGCTGTGAACATAACCGCACACGCATCCAAATGTTTAGCATTAAAAGCCAAAATCGGAGTTGGTATAACTTTATCGCTATATAAAACTTTAAAGCCAACATTTTTTAGAATCTCCGCACATTGCATAGAAAATTCTTTTGCCATATTTCTAGGGTCATAACCGATAATAATAGTTTTATAGATTCCATAGTTATCAAAAACATATTTACCGATAGCTTTTGAAACCAATGCCACGTTTTCTTCATTGAAATCTTCCCCTACAACGGCTCTCCAACCATCTGTTCCAAATTTAATATTACTCATCAGTTACCCTTTTCCTTCTTCTTTTTATCTGCTATAATCTTAATCGAAAGATGGAGTTAAGTAAATGTCTGATTTTGAAAACATTAAAAATATTGCGTATTTAGGTCCAGAATGTTCTTTTTCAGAAATGGCAAAAGATAAATTTTGCGAAAAACATAAATGGCAAGGCTTTTCAACACCATTAAATACTATTGGTGAAATCGTTGATTATGTTGCGCAAAATTCAATTGATACAATTGGGATTTTACCTGTAGAAAACACACTAGATGGCACAATCAGAGAATCTTTAGACAGAATTATCCTATCCAAAAATCCAAATATCAGAATAATTTCAGAATTAACTTTGCCAATAGAATATTGCTTGCTTTCAAAAACAACAGAATTTTACAGCATAATGGGCTTGATTGCCACTCCGCGCCTTATTGGAAAATGCCAAAACTTTATAAAAAACGAATTACCAATGAATTTAGATATAGTTGAAGCTCCTTCAATGCTTGAATCTGCGCAAGATTTGAGAAATCATAACCTGACTTATGCGTCAATCGGTAACAAAAAAATCGCTGAAAATTGTATGCTAAATGTTCTAAAAGAAAATGTTCACGATGATAAAAACAATATGACAAGATATGTTTTAATTGGAGATGTAGAGACAAAACCTTCAGGACATGACAGAACAACAATAGCTTTTAGGACAACCAACGAACCTGGGGCACTGTTAGAAATTTTGAAAGTATTTTTAGAGCATAAAATCAATTTAACATATATTTCTTCTCGCCCATCAAAAGTTGAAATTCAGGAATACATATTTATTGTTGTGTTTGAAGGTCACATCAAAAATCCGAATATGCTCGAAATGATAGAAGACATCAAGCCAAAGACTTCGTTTTTCAGATGTCTTGGTTCATACAAATGTGACAGCTAGACTTTCCTTGTATATATGCTTTCAAAATGAATGTTTAGCAGATGCGAATGTTGCTATGTAAATTCTGGGTCTATTCTATCTATTTAAAATATGGATAATCCTTTTCAAATTTCCACCCATCATATTCTAACAATGCAGAACAATAGCTCGGATTTCCTTTACATTCATTCAAATATACTTCTCTAGAATTTTGTTTACGCATATCAGACTTTCTGTATGTACAAAAACCCTCTTCTGCGCACCACTCAGAAATAGATTTATCACAAGCAAGAAATACAAATTGATCTTTTCCGCGAACATTAGGTTTGCTCAAACCATTTACATCAAACTCAAAATCCATACAACGCCCTTTACGAATAGTAACGGATGTTCCATCCATCAGATATACCCTAGCACTACTAACATTGTCTTTTGCATACTCAGTATCAAGTGTAAATTTTAGAAATGGTCCAAAATATTTTTGAACATATTCTTTTGCAGGCAAATTAGAATCCCAGTCAACCACAGAACCAAATTCATCTTCCGCAGATATCAACACCTGTTTCATTGTAGAATAGAATTTTTTCAACTTTGATGCCGTATCAATATGATAAATTTTTGTCATAAGATTTGGTATAGTCATTGCTGCAACAACCCCAATAATACCAAGCGTGATTAATACCTCAGCCAAAGTGAAACCAAACTTGGCTTTTATTGGAAGTATACCTGAGTGCGTAACACCTTCAGCTAAATTAAAACAGAACAATTTCTTCTTCATTTCATTCTCCTTTTGAATTTAGCATACAGAAACTTTTAGCACCTGTCAATCATTTTTATGTAGTATAAATCATATATACTATTTAGCATACATAGAAAATCCTAACTAAATACTTATAATATTGGAATGGACGATAGGGAATTGTTATTAAAATTAGGCAACAAAATCAGATACGAGAGGGTACGCAGACATCTATCACAAGAGAAGTTGGCAGAACTTGCCAATATGAACATGCGCTCCATCAGTACAATTGAATGTGGAACAACAGATATAAAATTCACAACATTGAATAAAATTGCCACCGCACTTGATTTGGAAGTCAAAAACCTTGTCGAATTTGTTTTGTAAATTTGAAAGTCAGCACAGCAATACCAAACGTCATTAAAAAAGCTTAGAAAATTTGCGCGAATAATAAACGCACAAATTAAAAAAATCGGAATTGCTCCTCACACTTCATACAATATAGGCATTATATCTGAAATTTAACCACTTTAAACTTATGCTTACATTTCTTAACAGTCGATTTTTGTGTTAGTTCCTTCAAACTTACTTTATCATTTCTCCATTCAAATACCAAGTTTTTACACCTGTTATTTTTACGTTGACAAATTCACCTGTTAAATCGTCATCATAAGGAATGTGAACAATTTTATTATTTCTTGTCCTACCAGTAATTACATTTTTACCTTTGTGATTTTCAAAGTTTTCAATAAGAACTTCCATCTCGCGACCGATAAATTTTTTATTTGATGCAAGACAACATTTTCTATTTTGTTCGTTCAATCTTGCTAAGCGTTCAAATTTTGTATCTTCGTCAATAAACTTGTCCACCCATTTTGCAGCAACAGTTTTCTCACGAGGGGAATATGCAGCGGTATTTGAATAATCCAATCCAATTTCTTCCATTGCAGTCAATGTTTCAACAAACTGTTCTTCAGTTTCTCCAGGAAAACCTGCAATAAAATCACTGGTTATAGTAACATCAGGAACCATTTCGCGAACCTTGTTTGCTATTTTGAAATAAGTTTCTCTATCATAACGGCGGTTCATCTTTTTCAAAACTTCTGTACTACCTGATTGCATAGGAATATGAAAGTATTCACAAACTTTGTCTAATTCAACGACGGTTTTAATTAGTTCATCTGTTATATCTGTTGGGTATGATGTAACAAAGCGGATTCTAAATTTACCCTCAATTGCATTTACATCTCTGAGCAAATCTGCAAGTCGGTAATTTTTATCCTTGAAATCTTTACCATAACTATCGACATTTTGTCCCAAAAGTGTAATTTCTTTAAAGCCTGAATTTAGCGCATCTTTAACTTCTTTTAAAATAGTTTCCGGTAATCTTGAACGTTCACGTCCTCTTGTGTAAGGAACTATACAATAAGTACAGAAATTGTTACAACCTTCCGTAATCGGAATCCAAGCATTAACCGATTTTACTCTATTGATTTCAAAATTAACAGCTTTTTCATCCTCTGTTGCGTTTGTTTCTTCACATTCGCAAACATTTTCGCCTGCGTTGATTTTTTTGATAATATCAGGTAGTGAATAAATTTTATGAGTTCCCAAAACAAAGTCTACATAGTGAGCACGTTTAAAAATTTCTTCAGCTTTTTGTTGAGCAACACATCCGCAAAAACCAATTTTTAATTCCGGACGTGTTTTTTTCCATTTACCCCAAGTTCCAATCAAACTAAATGCCTTATCTTCACTCAACTGTCTGATTGAACAGGTATTAACCATCAACAAATCCGCACTTTTTGGTTCATCAGTTTCTTCGTATCCGAAATTTGAAAGCATACCAAACATACGTTCAGTATCTGACTTATTCATCTGACATCCCATTGTCTCTATATAAACCTTTTTCATTATCGCTAAACCTCTTGTATTTCAAATATATAGTTATATCTTATCTGAAAAATAAGTTTTGTAAAATTAATACACGATTTGACGACAGTATAATTTGTACATACAATAAAAAAGTCGGAGGATATTTTGGATATAAAAATCAAAAAAAATATAACTGTCTTATCTGTAATTTTACTTGTCGGAGTTGTTGGAGCTTTGGCATTTAACTTTCCGAAAAAAGCCACTGAAAAGCCAAAAGATTTAACATCTTTAATAAAAGAAAATACCCAAGACACAAAACTGATTGATGCAAACACTGACCACAATCAAGCACTTGATGTTGCTGAATATGCAGTAAAAAAGGGAATAAAATTCCCTGAAATTATAATAAATTTTGATACGCACAGTGATGTATATTTGAACTATCCGGTAATGGAACAAGGTGCCGCTAGGGTAGAAAGTTGGATTAACGAATTGTTTGTAAAAAACCCAAATTTAAAAGAACTATATTGGGTAATGCCGAATGAGGAGTCCAACAAACCTTCATTACAGACACTGTTTGCAGAAAATGATTTTTCAAACATAGAAAACGCTGTTCCGCTATACGGAAACTCTTTAAACGATGATGTTCCATGGCTATATTTTGTTTTTAATCCACTTTACAAAAAAGCATATCCGCAAGAATTTTTAGTAAATTTAAGAGACGGTGTTATAAATGAATACTCTCGAAATGAACAAATAAACAACCTTTTCTTTAAGAAAAAATATAAATACAAAAAAATCAAAATCATAACTTGCACAAAAGAAACTTTGCCCGACTTTAACGGCAAAAAGGTATTCTTTAGTATTGATGCAGATTACACTAGTAATTCCGGATTTGACACAGTTGATGACTTCAAAATCAACAAAACTCCAACAGGAATTTCAAACACATTCTATGACATTTTTAAAACAATAAAAGATAAAAACATCAAACCTGAAATCATTTCAATGTCTTTATCCCCACAATATTTACCGAAAAAAGACCACGAATTTGTAAACAAACTTTTCAAAGAAATTATCCAAATATCAGGAATGAGGGACGAAATCAACACCTACAAAAGAAGATATGATCCTGACCCTCATTACATTGAAAAACATTATGACCGATAGAATTTATTCAATAGTCAAAACTCTATCAAGACAAGCTTTTGCTGAATATTGCCATTCTCGGTAAGTTATACGTTTAACCTTAAATCCGCAACGCTCTAATATTGCTTGCTTTTTCATATTTGACATGTGATGAAGTTTTTTATTATCTTCCATACCATCAACTTCAATAATAAATTTATCATCCACAACCAAATCCGCACTCAAGCCTGCGATTTCTACCCCTGCACAGACTTTATGTTCAAGTTTACGAATAGCATCAGCAACTTCTCTTTCCAATGAATTTTTATAAATATTTTCATCAATTTCATTATTTTTTAGGGCTTCTTTACGTTCTTTATACTCTTTCAAATAAGAAACATAGTGCCTAAAATGCCCATCCGGCATAGTTTCTAGATCATGAGAGACAAAGTTTATACATTTATTTTTTGCACGAGTGATTGCAACATTGAACAAATTAGGCTTTTGTAAAAATGTAATACTTTGCGGATATGAATTATTCGCAAATGCCCACGACATCAAGATAATATCACGTTCATCCCCTTGAAATGTATGCGCTGTACCAATCTCAATTTTGTGTTTTTTAATCATATAATCAGATAGAACCTTTGGAACAGATATTTTCAACTGCTCAACCTGTGCCCTAAACGGAGAAATAATTCCAATAGTAACAGGTTTTTCCGGATTCTTTCTTTCATCATCAATAATAATTTCATGCAAAGTTTTAACCAAAGATTCAATTTCAGGAAGGTTTCTTGTCGCATCCATATCAACTTTGCCATCAGGAACTTTAACCATATCAATAACAACATCATCAGAAGAATCCTTACGCATTACACGAATTCTATCGTTATAAAATTCCTTGTTTGAAAAATTAATAATTGGTGGCAAACTCCTAAAATGTTCATCCAACATAACAGAATTAATTGAATAATAATCTGCCAAATCAAACATTGAATTGGTTCTGAACCTCCACATCAATTGATATTTATCAGGAATACCATATTGACTCAAGAATGATTGTTCTTTTGCTTTTTCTAAAAATGACAAGTGCGGTAACTGCTTATCATCACCAACAACAACTGTCTTTTTTGCCCTGTACATTATAGGGAAACAGCTTGCAATATCACATTGAGATGCCTCATCAATTATTGCAACATCAAACATCCCAGGTTTTAGCGGTAGAGAATCTGAAACGGCATAGGTCGTCACACACCAACAAGGGAAAGCATCCAACAACGGTTTGAAATCTTCTTCTTCCATAATACTGTCAGACTTTTTCTTTCTACGCTCAACCAAAGCCATTGAATGAACTTTAATCCTTCTGACTTTTTTTGCATCTCGCAAAAGAACTTTTAAAGCTTCACGCCTTGTACTTTTTAAAATATTGCCTGCAAGCACTCCTTGTTTTCTCTTCATTTGACGAATTTGCTCCATCATCACATGAAGATTACCTGTTTTTTGAATATCAGATTCAATCTTGCGCAACTTCCATTTTTGAGTCATGAAATCAAGTTCAACCTTCAACCTGTCAAGATTTTCAGGTTCAACTTCAAAATCTCTCAAATCAAGAATTTTCTTCAACTGACGAATATTTGACATATTGGCAAAAGATGCAAAAAATCCTGATTTTTCCATATTTTCAGTCAGCGATTTTATTACATCATTTATATTATCTATTTCTGATTTTTTGAGCGGACGTCTGATATATTCCATATCACCAACAGTTGCAGATTGCTGCGCAATTTCTGCTTTCAAATCATGCCAGTCTTTTTCAAGTTTTATGATTTTTTCACACTTAGCCTCAGTTTCACGCAAACAGTCTAAATGCTGCCTCATATCTTTTACATCAGCAAAAATATAATCTTCAACATCATCATCTAAAGAAAATTTGCCTGAAACAAGTTCCTGCAATTGCAGGCTCAATTGTTTTTGGTAATTCATCCTACCTGCACGCAAGGCTAAATATGGAGCGCCCAAGTTATTTAACCTGTCAGCTACAACATCTACCGCCTTATCCATACGAGATGCAACCAGCACAGTCTTACCATTTGCAATCAAATGTGCAACAAGGTTTACAATAGTTTGCGATTTACCTGTTCCTGGAGGGCCTTGAACTGCAATCAATTTATTATTTTCAACATTTTTTATAACTCGTTCTTGCGAATCACTCAATGCAAGTGGTGTTATAGGATAAAATACTCCCTCTGAATCTTTGAGTGGAAAATTTTTCTCTACAGATTGAGTGTATTCATCATTTATAACACTTAGGGTAGTTTCGCGAAAAACACCGCTTGGTTTTTCCGCAATTTGCATCAATTCATGCAATACACCTGCCGTTACTGCAGGTCTTTTTGTCAAAATAATTGCACTTTGGTATGTTACCGTAAGCTTTTTTATATCTCCGACTGCAGCTTTCTGTTTTTGTTCCTGAATTTCATCATCTATAATTTCGTCATAATTATCACCATTGATTTGAACATCAGACAAATTTGAAGTTTCGTCTTTTGAAACATTATCTTCAGCTACATCCAATGCTGGGTCTGATGAAATTTCAATATCAGGAATCAATGATTTTAACGTGGTCAAGAAAATATCCATCTTTTCCTTTGTAATCGGAACATCTGGCACTACATCCAAAATACCTTCCAAAAACAAATCCACTTCATCATCATCTTCACCTTTTTTCAAAAGTGCAGCCAATGCACCCGTATTTAGAGACAATACATCATCTTGCAAAATACAGTTTATATTAACACCATTTCGCTCTAACTTACAAGGAACATACAAAAGTGGAGTAAGAAATTCATTTTGACGACGAGATTTTCCGTTACGCCCAACCAAAAACATATAACCATAAATCAAATATTTGTCTCGAGCGCTGGAAACCCCTTGCAACATCAATTCTGTCAAATTCGGATTTGAGCCGTCAAGTTTCAAATACTCTAACCCTTGAGTCAACAAAGATTCTTGCTCTTTTAGAAAAATCCACTTATTATCCTTGTCACCCTTCAAATTTCTAAATGTAGAACTTTTAACCTCTTCCCTCACGCAATCATGAAGATATAGACTCAATTTCTTAATAAAACTGTTATTAAATGCCGAATTCAATGCCTTTGTAGCTTCTTGTAACATAATTTTGTAAACCTTCTTAAAATGAATATATTACTCTCAATTTTATAATATTTTATACTAAAATCCCCACTTTGACATCATCAATAAAGTGGATAGTTTGAGAGAGGGCAGGATGGCAGGAGGTCAAGAGGTCAAGCCCAAAACCAACCCATGTATTTGTGCGAGCATACGAACACCCCTCACCCTAACCCTCTCCCACAAGGGGCGAGGGGAAATGTGTCATTCCGAACTTGTTTCGGAATCTCTAATTGAACAAAGAAGTCTATGTCACCCTTCTTACCCCCTCATAATATTAAGAATGTAAACAAATATTAAGTTAAATTATTTTCACCTATAACACTTGTCACTTCTGACTTTCACCGACATTTACCCCCTTAAAACTCTGTCCACACATGCAATTCCGTAACACTTATATACTTTATATATCTATATAGCAATGTGTGCTTAACGAAGATATAAGGAGAAGTAAAAATGGCAGATTACACAATTCAAGGCGGAGACAATCTAAGCAGAATCGCCAAAGCTCATGGTACAGACGTAAATACGTTATTAAAATTGAACCCAGAACTAAAGAAACACCCTAATTCTATCATGAAAGGTGATATATTGAAATTACCTGATGCGCCAAAAGGTGCTGAAGATATTGATATGAATGTTCCAGGTTTTGGAATTGAACACAGTGACAGCACCCCTGCAAAACCAACTACAGTGCCTACAGCTCAACCTCAAACACCTGACTCCGGATATACTAAAGGTGATGTTATCACCGCAGGTATCGTCGGTGCAGCTACATTGAAAGCAGCTGAAGCTGCAGCTCCACATGTTAAAACCGCAGCTAAAAAAGGTGCTAATATTGCTAGAAATGCAGCAAAAGCTGGTGTAGCTAAAGCTAGAACTTTGGCAAGCAGAGCAAAAGCAGGTATCAAAAATGGAATCACTGCAACAAAAGGTAAAGTAACAGCAGTGGGAACAAAAGTTGCAGAAAAAGCAAAAGCTGCAAGTACAGCAGCTAGAGCTAAAAATTTGGCAAAAACAGGTGCAACCAAAGCAGTAAATGCTGCTAAAAAAGCTGGCAAAGCCGTTAAAACAGGTGCAACAAAGGCCGCTAATGCAACTGCGAATGCTGCCAAAGCAGGACTTGCCAAAGGTAAAGTTGTCGTTAAAAAGGCTACAGGCAAAGTTACAAGCATAGGTGCTAAAGTTGCAGAAAAAGCAAAAGCATTAGCAAAACTTGCTCGTGCGAAAGCTGCAAGTGCCGCTACCAAAGCTAAAGGAGCATTGAAAGCAGGAGCATCTAAAGCTGCAAGTGCTGCAACAAAGGCTAAAGGAGCATTAAAAGCTGGTGCATCTAAAGCTGCACACGCTGCAACTAAAGGCGCAAAAGTATTTGCTGGTGGCGTAAAACGCGCAGCAGGTACAGTAACCAAAGTTGGTGCAAAAGTCGCAAGCAAAGCTAAAGCTCTTGCAAAAGCAGGCGGAAAAGCAGTAATCAAAGGAGCCGGCGCAACTAAAGGTCTAATGAGAGCAGCAGGAAAAGTTGCTAAACCGCTAGCTATCGCAGTTGCTGCTATTGATATCCACTCAGCATACAAAAAAGGTGGCGTAAAAGGCGCAGCTAAACAAACTGCCAAAACCGGTGCGGCTATCGGCGGTGCATGGGCAGGTGCTAAAGGTGGCGCAGCCATTGGTGCAGCTATTGGTTCAGTTGTTCCGGGAGTTGGTACTGCAGTCGGCGGTTTCATCGGCGGTGTTGCCGGTGGTATCGCAGGATGGTGGGCAGGTGAAAAACTTGCAACAGCAGCTGTTGGCAAATAAATTATTCTCATCGTTAGGTACACAAATCGGACTATTGAAATTCAATAGTCCGATTTTATTTGATTAAACTTTACTTATAAAATTAAAATACAAATAAATGCCATTAAAAAACTTCCGAATCTTTATCCAATTAATGACAGATATTTAGCACTTTCATTATTTGTATTTTTAGAAAACAAAGAACCTAAAGACTTAACAAAATTTGTTAAAAGATTTGGTTTAGTTTTACTGGATATGATTTCTGATGCATGTACCTGACCGAATTTTTCACTCGAAGTTATTCGACTGGCAGACTGATTTTTTTGCGCATTATTATCCGAAGACACTACACCAGCTACATTAAAATATCCAATAGATGAAACCAGCATCTTTTAACCCCAACTAATCTTATCCAAATGAATATTACAATGAAATTTTTAAAAAATCAAGTGATTAATTATGGTATATATATAGCAAAATCCACTAAATAGGTTCAACTATAATACATCATTGGCTTTGAACCTATTTTTCACTATTTTCACTCCCTAGCAAATTTTTCCATTTCATTTTCTTAACTCAGATAGGTACCTACGAGTTAAGAATTAAAAAATGAAAGGAAAACTAAAAATGACAAACGAAATTAAATGCCCTAAATGTGGAGAAATTTTTCAGGTAGATGAAAATCACTATGCTGCTCTCGTAAAACAAGTTAAAGACAAAGAATTTTCAAAAGAACTCAAAAACAGAGAAATCCAATTTGAAAATGATAAAAAGAATTTGGCACGAATAATTAAACTTGAACTGGAAAAAGAGTTTAACAAAGAGTTAAACGATAAAGAGGCAAAAATAACCGAATTAGAATCTGAAATTAAAGCCAAAGAAGAAACTTTTGTGGCAAAACTTGGAGAATTTATTGCTGTAAAAGATAAAGAAGTTCTCCAACTGCAAAATAAATTGAAAAACTTTAATAAGGATAAAGACCTGCAAATCGCAAACATTATGACTGATATGAGCAATAAATTAACTGCTCAAGAAAACTTTATTCTTAAACTTACTAATGAAAGTGAGTTGGCTGAAAAAGAGTTCAAACTTCGGGAACAATCTTTAAAAGACCAGTACGAAAACCAGTTAAGATTTAAAGATGAAGAAATTGAACGCTACAAAGATTTCAAAGCCAAACTTTCTACAAAAATGGTTGGCGAAACTCTTGAACAACATTGTGAAATTGAGTTCAACAGATTACGTGCAACAGGTTTTCAAAACGCTTACTTTGAAAAAGATAATAATGCAAAAAATGGAAGCAAAGGTGATTACATCTACAGAGATAAGGATTCTGAAGGTGGCGAATTTATTTCCATAATGTTTGAGATGAAAAACGAAATGGATACAACATCTACTAAAAAGAAAAACGAAGATTTCTTGAAAGAATTGGATAAAGACCGCAGAGAAAAGAATTGTGAATATGCTGTTCTGGTATCATTATTAGAGCCTGAAAGAGAATTGTATAATTCTGGAATTGTAGATGTTTCACATAAATATCCTAAAATGTATGTAATCAGACCGCAGTTCTTTATTCCGATTATAACTTTGTTGAGAAATGCGGCATTGAATTCTTTAGAATACAGAAAGGAACTAGCGTTAGTTAAGGCTCAGAATATAGATGTTTCCAATTTTGAAGCAGCGATGAATGATTTTAAAGATAAGTTTTCAAAAAATTATGAATTAGCTAGCAGAAAATTCAAAACAGCGATTGAAGAAATTGATAAAACTATTGACCATTTGCAAAAAACTAAAGATGCGTTGTTGTCTTCTGAGAATAATTTGAGGTTAGCGAATAACAAGGCGGAAGATTTGACAATAAAGAGGTTGACGAAAAATAATTCGACTATGCCGGCGAAGTTTGAGGAGGTGAAAGTTTTAACAAATAGTTAAAAGTTCTTAATACAATATGACTTACTTTGACACCAGTAGCAGTGATATTGCTACTGGTTGTTAATTTTGAACTATTTTGCCTATTTATCAAATTAATATATTTAGTGTTATACTTGTTTCAAAAGGAGAAAATAAATGAACTGTACAAAAGAAGACTTTCAACAAATAAAAATTATCTCTTATATAGAAGAAGTAGTCGGAACAGAGGTATGGTTTATTGCCTATAAAAATTTACAACTTAATGGAGGGTTTTATTGTGCTTTAATTGATAATGACCTCATATCAAAATCAATGTCATCGACATCTTGGGATTTATCAATAGGGGATGGCATGCCCAGCTGTACTAGTTATGGATATCTTAGTGACAATGAACAAATCAAATATCACAGATACGGTAATGAAGGAATTCAACCATTAGTATATTTTAGAATGTTTAATGGAATAAAGCCAGATTATATAGAAATTTCAGAAGAGTTTAGACATTACCATAACTTATATTTTGATAGTGGAAAGAACAAATACATAAAAATTGATAAAAATGGTGATGAAGAAGATACTGTTATAATTGAGAGTGATAATACTGTAAAAATAAAATTGAAAGCTATTAAACAATTTTTAGCAATAAAAAATATGTCACTATTGTTTTTGTTTGATTGTAATTACTATTCTGAAAAAACTCTTGAAGAACTGGGTATACCTAAAACTTATGATACGATAAAACAAGAAGAAAATTTAATTTATAATTATGCCTATATTGATGTGAATTGGGGACATGAAAATGATAAAAGTTTTTCAAAACTTCTAGGTAAAAAACTTATCAAGGGATATCCGTTAGAAAAGTGTGGTATATGGCCATATAATGAGGAAGAAAAGGAAATTTTTGATGATTTTATTATAGGGATTAATGAGGTAGGAGAAGAAATTACTTATACTTCAAATCCTGATGAATTAGCGAATTTTTTTGGTAAAAATCCTCATGCTCCTAATTATCTGACACCTGTGTTCTTTAAACGAGAGGTTTTGAACAAATACTATAATGAACCTAATAAATATAGTGTTACGGATGGATATATTAGTTGTGGTGATATATGGGGTTTGAGAGTAGATAATAATAGAAAAGAACATATTATGGTTTTTCTCGGAGATTTAGGACGAGACTTAAATCACAAAGAAAGATTATATTGGAAAAGTTTTAATATTATACCAGACGGCAAAGGTATTAGTGAAACTTGTTGGAAAAGGTCATTTGCGGCAGAGTTTTGTGACCCTCAATGCTCAGACTTAAAGTTTAAACAATTATTTCAGCAATTTAATTCTGATTGGTCTAAAAAATATTCTTGGGATTTCTTTCTTCCATTGAATAAAGATGATGAATACCATTATCAAATACTGCATATCCCTTCTGATAATCAAAGTGAATTTGATGAACAAATTAGAGGTTTAGTTAAAATACTTATTGATTCTTTAAATGAAAAGAAATTAGAAGAATTAAATTGTCAAAAAATTAACGGAAGTATAAATAAGTTAGAACATTATTTTAAATCTAATAATATCATTGACTATCAGGCACATATTGATTTTCTCAAAAATTTGCAGAATTTACGTTCTTCATCTGTAGCACATAGAAAAGGCAGTAATTATGAGAATGTAGCAAAAATTTTTGGTATAGGAGAAAAATCTTTTATTGATATTTTTGACAGCATCCTTGATAATGCTCTTGAACTGTTAGAATTTTTAAGGAAAAACTTTTTAGAATAAAAAGTACTGGAATATTTATCATCTGTATCCTATTATAAACCTCTTAATCTATAAGAAAATATAATAGGGTACTATTATAAATGCTATTAATAAAAAAAGAGGGCGTCTTAAGCCACCCTCAAAAAATAAAGCAAAATTACATAATGTCATGGCTCAATGCCACAACAAGAGGTAATCATTCCGTTTTACCGGAATTCTTTTTCATATTAGTCATTACCCCAAGTAACCAGTAATGCTAATATACATCCGATTATCCATTCCATAAAAATATCCTTTCTATTCTTTTGAATTAATAATATTTTCATCAAGCTGAATACATTTATCAATATCAGTCGGGTCATCGCCATCTTTCCAATAAACTAGCGGAAATATTAATCGACCTTCATTATCTTCTCCATCCCAACTGATTGCATTTTTCATTTTTGATAACAAAACTTTGCCGTTTTCATCAATAAGTTCATTCAATCCACCAACTTGATTTGTACCTAAAACAGAGGGTGTTTCTGTAATTGCTTGAACATGAGCATATTTTGCTTTTGTGAGAATTTTTCCTGTATAGTTAACAAGTCCTATTTTATAGTTACCCTGTTTTGTTTCTTTAAAATACATAAGTAATTTTTCATTAAGGTAACGAATCGGTGCAGAATTCAAATTTTCATTATTGAGAAAATCTGCAACACAATTTCCATCTTTATCAAAAACTTTATATCTATTGCCTTCAATAAGCATTACAACATGATTTTGTGAAATGCTTGCCGTAATATTTTTTGTTGCTGGATATGCGAAAAAAGTTTTACCTGATTCTAAACTAATATATTCATTCATACCATTTTTATTTAGCACATGAGCAATAGGTCCAATTAAAGGAAAATCCAAATTTTCATATATAAATTCGGTTAAAGGTTTTCCAAATTTATCAATATAACCATATAAATCATCCTTGACAGCTACAAAAACAGGATATAATTTTTCACGATAAATAAATTGCTCATCCAATATGTTATCATAAGTTGGTTCAACAACTACTCCGTTTTCATCCGCAAAACCAATCTTTTTATCTTTAATAATTACATACAAATCAGGAATATCAGGTGAGTCATTTTCATTTGTGCAAAAATAATAACTGTCAGAATGTTCCCATTTTTCTATTAAATCGTAGGTTGGCTCAAGAATAATTTTTCCGTTAATGTTATTTTTCAAACCAAATTTATTTTCTTTATTCTTAAAAACTTCAATGTCTTCAATTAAATGCATTTCTGTCCTTCCTAAATCTTTTTCAAATGCTGTACCAAATTTTTATCAATCTGCGATAAATCAATCACATCAAATTCTTTCCCATCTAATATCCGCATAATTGTAAGTTCTACTGAATCTTTTTTTGGTATGTAAAACGTTTTGTTTTTCTCATTAATTGCAATATGTCCTTCTAATTTGCTCACTTTTATTTTCCTTATAATTTTAGTCAACTCTTTTAGGTGATTCTGTGAAATATCCGAAATTTGGTCGTGATTGGATGATTTCTCTTGCATCTTGTGGTGATTTTGCCCAAACAGTTTCTGCTACTTTTTTACCATCCTCTGCGTAATAAGCTACATAATATTCGTGCATATTTTCCTCACTTTCTTTTATACCTATTTTTTATTTCTTTAATTGTCATAGGAGGATTCTTTTCCCTGTGAATCATTGCATGGCAATTTGCACATAAAGGGACTAAATCTGTTTTTGGATTTACAATTTGTTCACCTTGAGAAACTGGTTTAATATGATGTATTTCTATAAAATTTCTTGCTAACTCTTTGCCATAAAACTCATTAAAGTTAAAACCACAGCTTAAACAAGTTATACCGTGTATTCTTATTGCCTCAGCTCTGTTTTTATAATTTCTTTCATATCTGGTCAATTTAACTGAGATACTTTGACCTTCAACAATATTCAAAGAACTATCATCTATTAATGGAGTTAGTTTTTCATTTTCTACATTATATTTATCTCTAAGATATCTTTTGCTTCTTTTAGTTTTCTGAGATACTTTATAACACTCCTTGCTGCAATATATTCTCAAGTTATTTGCTCTAAATACCTTTCCGCAAATAGGACATACTTTATCAGTTTTTCGACTTTCTTCATTAGCTTTACACTGTTTTTTTGAATTAAATCTGTGCTGGCATAGTCTGGAACAATAAATATGAGTTCTATTTTTAGGTGTAAATTCTTTACCACAATATGCACACTTAATGGGTTCATATTCTTTCTTTGGTTTAATTTCTTTTACTTTTTTAATTCTTACTCTGGGCTCTTTTTCCTCTCTTTCTTTTGCTCGTTTTAATTTAGTCTTTTCAAAATAATAAGCTCGTTCGTACTGTGCCTTTGTTGCACGTCTATCAATTTTAACCTTATTAAAACCATCAAAAACTGGAATAGAATATTTTCGGGAGCAAGTTACAGTAACAACATCGACCAAATCAGTATCGCTAACAAATTTATACTCGGCAAGTATTGTATTTAAAGGGATAATATTTTCTAATTTGTAAGTTACACCTTTAAATATGTATTTATCTGTATCCTTGTTGTATTCTAAACCATTAATAATTGCTAAAAGAGCATCTATATTTATCTCATCAAAATTAATATTTGAGTCCATATTTAAATACCTTACACTTATTAACGTTTATGCAAACATATTAACACAAAAAAATAAAAAGTTGTCGAGTTTTACAAATTGTTACTAAAACTATCTAGTTAATATTGCGGTGTATCTATATGCGAATTTAACAGATGATGTATAAAGGAAGGTTGTCATGAACGCAGAAAATGAACTAGGTAAGAAAATTAAAGAACTTCGTAAATCAAAAGGATTTACACAACAACATCTTGCAGAACTTGCAGATATTGACGATAAGCATTTGTCAAAAATAGAAAATGGAATTCATGAACCAACTTATAAAACATTGAAAAAATTATCCGAAGTTCTTGATTTTGAATTATCCGACATGGATAGTTATGAACCTGTTCAATTTGATTCCTTTCCTGCAAATCACTCTGCTTATCAAAAGTCACTAAAAATACTTCAAGCGGCAACTACAGATAGGGAAATAGAAAATTATTATGATGCCTTAAAACTGGCTTCCCGTCTAATGAATAAGAAATCTAAATAATGTCCATACACCAACAAAGTTGACGATTTTGGACTCATGGTGTAAAATAGACATATAAATTGAATAAAAATTAAACTAAAATCTCATAAAGAGTTGTGGGAGGGACAAGCCCGATGAACACACAGCAACCTACAGAAATGCAAGGTGCTAAAGCTTGAACGATGGGTGAATAAATTTAATTAAAAAAGTTTTTATTAAAACCCATCGTTGCGATGGGTTTTTCTATTGCTTCTTTATGGGTTAAAAACATTACGGAGAAGCAAATTGGCTCAACAGCAAAAAAATACAAATATATATAATATTAAGATTGCTGATTTGAGCTGCGATTCTAAATTGATTTTAAGCGATTCAGATGAGAAGAAAGTCCAGAGATTTTTTAAAGACACGCAATTTTATTACCCATATCAACTTTATATAAGTATAGATATGAATATAGCAGATGCATTAACTAAAAATTTTAAAACTCCACATGAAATGAAAAAAGTTCTCAAAACGCATGAGGACTGTATAAGGTTTTTAGAAGAACTTATTTGGAGAGGTGAGCCAGTACACCCAGATTATCCAACTTATAAAGTATATAAATGTAGAGACGGATGGTATAAATGTAAAGAGAATGGCAAAGAATTCAATGTCCTTAAAGGAACATTATTTCAAGGAACAAAAATAGATTTAACTATATGGTTTGAAGTGATTTTAAGTTTAAATATAAATAAAGGTGGTGTTTCTGCAAAGGCTCTGGCAAGAACATATGGATTCACATATATGACGGCATGGCATATGTTACAGAAAATAAGAAATGCTATGGGATTTGAAAATCACCAACAATTAAGTAAAAAAGTTGAGGGAGATGAATATTATGCTGGTGGTTTGCATAAAAATATGCATGGTAACAAAAGGAGGGAAGCAAAGCAAAAAACTAATCAAGGTAAGAAACTGCTTCAAGGATTTGTAGAACGGGGAGGGAATGCTGTTATTAATGTAATTCCAGACAGAACAGAAAGTACTGTAAATGCTGGAGTACTTAAATATATTAGACTCGGTTCAACAGTATATACTGATGATTATCAAGGTTATAACAAACTACCACCTATATATAAGCGTGGTGTTGTAGTGCATAGTGACAAAATTTATGTTAATAAGGACAATAAAGATATTCATACAAATACAGTGGAGAATTTATGGTCACGCTTTAAGCAAACAGAAAGTACATATATTAAGATTTCTCACAAGCATGTACAAAATTATGCAAATGAAGTAGTTTTCAGGTATAATACAACCAAAGCTAAAATGAATTCTGTTGATGCAACTATTTGGCTTTTGCAAAACATACAAGGAACCAAAATTACCTGGAGACAAATCAGAGATGCAAAATATACACGATATAATCGAGATAAAGCGAGGGCTGCATAAAATATGTGGTCGAGATTTAGTAAATATAATTGCAGAGTTAGATAAGTGTGAAGAATTTTATCGTAATGTATTTCAAATTTATAGTGTAGTGTATAATACAGAAACATTAAGCCAAAAAGAAAATTTTATTGATGCAGTTACAAAATATTTTATTTTAGACAGATTGCCAGAAGGTAGTTTATCTTTTGAAGAAGATAAGTATATAGCTAATAATAAAAAAGAAATAAAAAAACTTTTAGAGAATGTTCTCAACGATTTTTTTATCATACGTAAAACTTATGAATCAAATGATTTCAAGAAAAAATATGCTGAGCATTTTAATGAAGATGTAAAAGATTTTAGCAAAGAAATTTCTGAAAATAGAGATGATTCTTTATCTGATTTCGCTAAATTAATTCAAAATGTATATAAAAATTCTAAAGATAAAAATAGCGATTGTTAAGTGAAATTAACAATTATAAAGGTTTAGTGGATTTTGCTATATATGTACCTTAATTATAAGATAATTCTAAAGAATTAGAAATGTCAAAAATCAATCAAACTCTTTTGTTTACGAACATGAAAATATAAAAATTATTCTAAAAATTTTTGCTAAAATTTAAAAAAGCAGAAGGCAACAAATCCCTTATACAAAAAGAGAGAAATGTAAAACTTTTGCTAATTACTTATTCTCTGCAAATAAATATTTTACAAGCAATGAACAAATCGCAGGTATTATTGAAATTACTACCAAAACAGGAACAATACTTGTCGCTTGGGCAATATAGCCAATCATTGACATTGCAATAGCAACAATTCCCCAAGAAAATCCATTTATAAATCCACCAATAATACTTTTATATTGTGGCAAAACTTTTTGTGCCATACTCATCGTAATTGGAGTTGCGAACATCGTCACAAATCCCATTAATGCAAAGATTACAAACGACAACAAAGGCATTGTTTTATATGTAAACATAAACATTAGCATCATTGGGAATGTTACTATCATTGAGATATAAAATACATTTGCAGTTCCAATTTTCTGCTCCGCTTTTGGACTCAACAGTGAACCAATACCTCCCAAAAACAAGAAACAGAATAATGCAGCACCAATTTGAAATTTGTTATATCCCTCAGCTTTCCACAAAAACGGTAACAGAATTGAACAAGATGTCGTAATCAATGATTTCAACATCGCAATAATATTTAAAATATTCAATTTGCGATTTGACAAAATATCTACAAATGCTTGCTTTAGCGAAAATTCTAACGGTTTAGACTCTGATTTTGAGAATTTTGGAACACAACTAAACATCAAAAGTGCCCACAAAACTCCCAAACAAGCCATTACTGGCATTTTAGATAATCCGAAAAACTGTGCAATTGAAGATGAAACTAAAGGCCCTGTAGAAAAGCCTAAAGTACCCATCGCAATAAAGATTCCCATATTTTTAACAGAATCAGTTTCAGAAAACTTCACCACAAATCCTAAAGACTGCGGATGAAACAAACTTGAACCGATACTGCCCAAAATTATAAATAAAATCATTAGCGGAATATGCTTTGCCGTCGGAACTAAAGAAATGAACAATGCAGTAGATAACAACCCCCAAAATATGAAGGCTCTTTTTCTCATTTTGTCAGCAAAAAATCCGAAATATGGTTGCAATAATGATGAAAAAATATGAGAACAACTCAAAATTATTGTTGCAATCGGCATTGAAATCCTAACCTGTTCCGCAATAAACGGCATAATAGGATTCAACACACCAGTGTAAATGTCATTTATAAAATGCGCTCCGCAAAGCCATACTTGCGTTCTACGCTCTTTGTTACCGTAAATCATAACAATATTTTTACACTAACATTTTTAAAAATCAAATATAAAAAACAATTATAGTGCAGCTAATTTTGCACTGATAGAACGAAAGAACGGTAAATGCTCATCCAATTTGATATCTGAGATTATCGGAAATTGAACAACTACTTCTTTTGGATTTTCTACAATATATTCAGCAACTTCACTATCATCAATGTCAGGTTCTTCTACAATATCAAAATCACAATCATTTTCAATATCTTCAATATTGCTTGATATTCCTTCTGATTCTAATTCTTCTTCCGGCAAAGAGATTTCATCAAACAGCTCATCATCTTTTGCAACTTCTTTCAAGCCATCGCTCATCAAAACTTGTCTTATTTCAGACTTCGTCATTGCTACAGTTGGAGCAGTAGAGAACAAGTCACTAAATTTTGTTGTCTTACTTCTCATGTTTAATTTGTCTATACTTTTTAAATTATTTCTTACTGTTTGAGCTAACATAAAATACCTCTCTCCCACAGTATCAGTATAGAGGGATTGGCAAAATATTACATACTCTGTTTGATGTAGATTTTGAAAAAATTTTTATTTTAATAGTTTAAAAAATTAAAAAGATAGTTTATAATTATAATATAGTTTATATAAGGATGTTTATATGAAATATTTTTGGCTTTATGTGGTTGCAGTCGTAGCCTCTTTAGGTGGCTTGCTGTCAGGGTATGACACCGGTGTAATTTCTGGTGCACTCCTATTTATCAATGAATCTTGGGATTTGGCAGACACAACTCAAGGAATTTTAGTAAGTTCAGTTTTAATCGGTGCCGTTATCGGTGCTGCAACAAACGGAATCTTAGCAGACATGTTTGGACGAAAGAAAATCATTATGGCAACTGCCGTAATCTTTATTCTTGGCTCTATTCTTTGCGCCTTCGCTCCAAATATTTATGTATTGATTGCATCAAGAATTTTTGTCGGATTTGCAGTCGGAATTGTTAATTTCGTTGTTCCACTTTATTTATCAGAAATTTCACCAAAACAATTGAGAGGAACACTTGTTTCACTTTATCAATGGGCAATTACGGCAGGTATTTTATTCTCATACTTTATCAATGCAGTATTTGCACAAGCCGTATTCAATTGGCGTTGGATGCTTTTTGCAGGTGTTATACCTGGCTTAATTTTGTTTGTCGGAATGTGTTTTATGCACGACACACCTCGTTGGTTAATCTCTAAAAATAGAGATGATGAAGCAAAAGATGTGTTCAACAAAATTGAACCTGATATTGATGTAGAAAAAGAAGTTGCAGAAGTTAAAAGAACTTTGCAATCTGAAGAATCAAAGAAAACTACAAAAAAATTTCGTTTCAAAAAATGGATGATTATGCCTTTTATTGTTGGTATTGGCATTATGTTCGCACAAATATGTACAGGCATAAATACAATAATATATTATGCGCCAACAATCTTTAAAAATGCAGGTTTTGAAAGCAACTTGAGCGCAATTTATGCAACAACCGGTATTGGTATAATTAACTTTTTAATGACAATTGTGGCTCTATATTTCACTGACAGGCTAGGAAGAAAACCTCTTCTATATTTTGGATTAACTGGAGTTATGCTCAGCTTAATCGCACTTGGCTGTGGTTTTGCATTTGCCGATTTCTTTGGCGACAATCTAAAATGGGTAACAGTTGGCAGTCTTGTAACTTACATCATCTGTTTTGCAATGAGTTTAGGACCGATTGGTTGGATTTTAGTGTCAGAGGTCTTTCCTCTAAAAATTCGTGGAATCGCTATGAGTATTTGTACTGTTTCAAACTTTGCATTTAATTTCTTTGTTGTGAGCAGTTTCCCTATTCTACTACATAGAATAGGAGGAGCTTGGACCTTCTGGGGCTTTGGCGCAGTTTCACTTTTATGCATAATTTTTGTATTCTTCTGCGTTCCGGAAACCAAAGGAATATCTCTAGAACAAATTGAGTCAAATTGGCTCCACGGAGTAAAACCAAGAGATTTTTAAAACAGACTTTCATTCATCATAAGTTTTTCGGCTGTCAGTGAAAATTCACTGACAGCCTCATTTTTATATTATTTGTAAAGATATTTTAAAAAAATATATATATCAGATATAAGCCGAGTAAATCTATTTTGGCTAAAATTTTTTAATAATACATAGGGGATATTTATTTAAAAAGATTTGGAGGATATTATTTATGGGCGATAATCCAATTAATGTAGAAAAACTTAAAAGTAACTTTGGTACAATAAAAGCCGCTGATGATTTTGTTAAGAATTATGCAAAAGAGGCAAAAGTTGATGGCTCTATTTTTGAAGGTCTAGAAGGTCTAAAAAGAACCCAAATAGACATGCCTGAGTTTGAATCAATTAAACCCAAAGCAGGTTTCTTTACTGGTTTGAAAGAAAAAGCAGCTAACGCTTGGAGTGGGATTAAAAATGCATTTTCAAATTTAACTTCAAAATTCAAAACAAGTTCAGCTAATTCAGCAGGCGCAGGTTCAAAATTAGCAGGAGCTAAGAATTGGATTAAAGGAATGGGCGGAAAAATCAAAAATGGTTTGAAAGCTGCACCTTCTAAAGTTGGAAGATTTTTCAAAGGTAAAGGCGGTAAATGGGCACTGGTTGGTTTGGCTGCAGCAGCTGTAACAGCCGCAGGCGTTGGAATATATAAAGCCGTAAAAGGTAACTCTGACAATAAAGCCCAAGAAACAGAAGGAGCAGATAAAGCAAATAAACCTGCCCAACCTGAAAAACCTCAAGCAAAACCGACAGAAGAACCACCGGAAGAAGACCCTGCAAAAGACGAAGATCCGACTAAAACTGACAACAAACCGACAGACAAGCCTTCTTCAGGCAAAAAGGCAGGTAGCACAACCGGTTCTGCAGCTGCAGCAACAACAGGCTCAGCACAAGATCCTGACAAAACAGATAAAACTGACAAGGCGGATAAAGCTAAAACCAAAACAGACGACGAAACGCCTGACGTGCCTACGGTACACACAGTCGTAAAAGGAGACAATGTTTGGAATATCGCAAAAAAACACTTGCAAGATATCAATGGTAAAAAGCCAACCAATGCTGAAATATTGAAACATACAAAAGAATTAATGGAAATCAACGGTCTTGAATTTGAACCTGACGGCAAACGAGTAATGATTAGACCAAATGATGAATTAAAACTCATCGCATAACCCACTTCCCCTTTCCAAAAAACAGGCACGCTATAACAATAGTGTACCTGTTTTTAATTTGGTAAGTTATAAAAAAATCCATAAATGTCATTATTACTTCAAATATTTCATATTTTTATATTGCAACAGATAGTACGCACAACCGTAACCAGCTGAAGTTTTTGTACAAAACTCTTCCATTGGATAAATCGTATTTGGTGCACCCATTGCAACAAGTGACCTAGCTTCACCATCGTAACATTACATTATCAAAATTGAAGATTATAGCAGATGTTCTGCAAGTCGAACCTAAAGATTTGCTTGATTTTGAGCTGAAATAATTTGTGAGAGTAAAACTAGCACAAAATTTTCTTGCTATTCAGAATATATCAATGTTGATTTTAAAAAGCATAACTGTCACCCTGAATTGACTAGAATATGAGTTGAGCTAAGCGAAACGTAATATTCTGTTCCTACTTGGTGTTTCAGGGTCTCTAATATTACAAATTTTACATAAGACTAATATGTTTTATTTGAGATGCTGAAACAAGTTCAGCATGACATTTTACCCTCGACTAGGGCGAGGGAACATGTATTTTATTACATCTTGCCTTCTTATCTTCTTTTATGATACTTTTTATATAATCTCAAGGAGGTTATTGTGTTTTGTAAATATAAAAAAAATATGGCTACCCTAAAAGGTGATTTTTTCGGTGCAATTATCGCAAGTATAATCGCATTTCCGCAAGCATTAGCTTTTGGTGTCGCATCAGGACTTGGCGCAAGTGCCGGTATCTGGAGTGCTATTATTTTATCTCTCATTGCAGGAATTTTAGGCTGTAATTTACCATTAATTTCAGGTCCGACAGGTCCTGTATCTATAATTACAGCGGTCATTGTCGCAGGAGTTTCAGGCAATATTTTAAATGTAATCCCAATTTTAGTTATGGCTGCGATTTTTCAAATAATAATTTCATTGACGCCAATTCCGCGAATGATTAAATACGTACCTTACCCTGTGATATCAGGATTTTTGACAGGTATCGGATTAATTATTATAATATTACAATTGTCACCTTTACTTGGCGGAGCAACTTATTCTTCTACAATTAAAGCGCTTATTTCATATCCTCAATTATTCACCCACATAAATCTCCAAGCCTTACTACTTGGAATTGCAACACTTTTGATGTTATTTTTCACACCAAAATGTATAACAAAATATATACCATCTCAATTATTAGCACTGGTTTTGATGACAGGAGTCGCATGGTATTTTGGCTGTAATGTTGAAAAAATAACTGGTGTAACTTTTTCAATTCCACAAGCTTATATACCTCACTTAAACTTAGATTTTATGATGAAAAACATTCCAACAGCACTAACTTTAGCCTTCATTGCGACAAGCGAAAGTTTGCTGACTGGTATAATAATGGATTCATTGACAAAAGTTAAACACAACTCAAAAAGGCTCGTCGCAGCCCAAGGTATTGGTAACTTGTTTTGTGCACTAACCGGTTCAATGTACGGAACAGCAGCCACAATGAGAAGTGTTGCTGCAGTAAAAGCAGGTGCACAGACCCGCACAGCATCAATTTTGTGTTCAATAATTTTAACAATCGTTTTGTTCAAATTTACCGGATTTATTTCTCAAATTCCAATTTGTGTATTAGCTGGAATTTTGATAAAAATCGGTTACGATATTTTAGACCTAAAAGTCATAAAAGTTTTAAAATTTGCCCCAAAAGATGATTTGTACGTATTAATCACTGTATTATTACTCACAGTCTTTTATAATTTAATTTTCGCACTTGGTCTAGGCATTGTTCTTGCGGCATTACTTTATGCCAAAAGAATTGCGGACAACACAAATATCAAAGTCAATAAATATAACCCTGAAGCCTATACAACATTTGAAACAAAAATTGAACGTGAATCTCATTATAAAATCAGAATTTTACACATTGACGGTCAATTTTTCTTTGGCTCAATTACTCAAATTGTTTCTCACTTTGATGAAATGTTGGAAACAGAATACATAATTTTAAACTATGCATCAAATGCTGAACTTGATATGTCTGCAATTTTTGCACTAGAAGATATTATTGTTCGCCTTGAGGCTCAAAAAATCAAACTGTCACTTGTTATCTCTAATGAAAAAGTTTATAATCAAATCAAAGATTTGGAGATAATGAAACAAATCGGCGAAGATTCACTATTTATGGATGAATCAAAAGCTATAGAACAAGCTATCAAGGCAACTCATCTTGAACAAATTATATAAAAATTTTATGTGATAAAATGAAAGAAAAAGGAGATATTTATGTTTCAAGTTTACACATCAACAGACAAATCTGAACTTTCAAAAAACTTAATTGGCGAATTTAAAGAATGGGATGATGCCATGGATTGCGCAGAACAAGCAATTGAAGGCAAAAAAGGCATACGCTACATTGTTGAAGAAACAAATGGAACAGTAAACAGCTACGGTGAACAAATTGCATCAGTTGTAGCAGAAAGCGATTTTAATTAGGGGAAACTTTGCTCGACTTGCATTCGCGAGATGACAGGATTTCATAAACATAACTGACATCCGAAAATTCCACTTTGGAGAGTCACTTAAACCTGCAAAACGCACTAGGACTCAGCCTTTCATCTTTTCCAAAAGCTTGGTGTAGCGTTTGTAGTCTTTGCCCCAGCATTTCAAAGACTCTAAAACAGGACGCAAACTGTAGCCGATATCAGTTAATGTATACTCAACTTTTGGTGGAATTTGCGGATAAACTTCGCGTTCCAAAAGTCCCAATTCTTCCATCTCTCGTAGCTTTGAAGTCAAAACTTTTTGCGTTATACCTGTAACGGCTCTTTTTAATTCGCCAAAACGTTTTGTTCCTGTCAAAAGCTCTCTGATTATCAGCACTTTCCACTTGCAGCCAAGCATTTTTAATGTGGTTTCTATCGGACACTTTGGAAGGTCTTTTGATTTCATGTTTACTCCGTTAGTATACTTTTGTTACTATATCTTATACCCATACTAACAAATCATAGCAATGATTTCAACTATATTACGAAGTAATCAATTTTTTAAGTTCTTCTTTTGATATTTTGTACTCAAATACCTGCGCATATTGACTTGGCATGATAAACGTAATATATTCATCTGTCGCCTTTTTATCTGTTGTCATCACATAAATCGTTTTATTAATATCAAAAGATTTAAGTGGTTTATAATCAAATTTTTCAATCAAATCTTCGCTCAAAAATTTGTATTCTTTATCTACAAGATTTAGTTTTGTAGCCAAAGCAAGTGCAAACCTGATACCTTCAATCACACATTCACCATGAGTGTATTTTTTATACCCTGTCAAATTTTCCACTACATGCCCATACGTATGACCATAATTTAAAATTTTTCTCAAACCGCCTTCTTTTTCATCTTTTTGAACAACTTCAATTTTTAATTGGAGACAAAGCTTGATAAGCTCTTTCAACGTTAATAATTCTTTTGCCAAAATTTTATCTTTATTTTCAATCAAAAAATTTATCAAATGTGGTTCAACATCAGGGATACAACTTTTTTCAATAAAACCATATTTCAAAACTTCACCAAGTCCGCTTTTAAACTGTTTCTCATCAAGAGTTTTTAGAAAATTAACATTTATAAAAACCGTCTTTGGCTGATAAAACGCACCAATCAAATTTTTACCATAATCCGAATTTATTGCAACCTTTCCACCAACAGAACTATCAACTGCAGAAAGTAATGTTGTCGGAACTTGAATAAAATTGATTCCTCTCATAAAAGTTGCAGCCGCAAAACCTGCAATATCACCCACAACACCGCCTCCGATTGCAATTATCGCATCTTCTCGCTTTAGTTTTTTTTGCAGTGCAAAATTTAGAATTTTTATATAATTTTTGTAATTCTTTTCTCTTTCTCCATCTTTAAGAATAAATATTTTATCTTTTGGAAAATCTAAAACTTTTGAATACAATTTGTGAACAGTTTGATTGATTACAACAATATAATTCTTATGTTCAATTTGGTCTAATATTGACTCTTTCAAGGTTGACAAGTCTGAATTATTTATAAAAATCGGATAAGATTTTTCTTTTCCTTGAATTTGTACCATCAAATTTATCATTCCAAAACTCCTATAATTTCTTCAACAATATCATTTGGTAATTTATTATCTGTGGTTATTGCAATTGGCGCAGTGCTATAATTTTTCTCTCGTCGTACTAAAATTTCGACAATTTTTTCTACAGTCATATTATTTTTCAAAAGCGGACGCAAAGTATTTGTTTTAATTCGCTCAAAAATAATTTTCGGTGAAGTTTTTAAAAAAATCACTGTTGAGTTTTTCAATAAAAAATTTCTGGTTTCAGAGTTTTCAAAAGCCCCTCCTCCAAGTGAAATTACACAATTCTCATTATTGAAACTATCCAATATAATTTGGTGTTCAAGTTTGCGAAAATATTCTTCTCCATTAGTTGCAAAAATTTCAGAAATTGACATATTTTCTATTTGCTCAATAAGAGTATCTATATCGATACATTTTAGGTTTAATTTTTGGGATAAGAGATTCGCAACAGTCGTTTTCCCAGCACCCATCATTCCAGTTATCACAATAGTTTTCATAAAAAAATGATACATTAAAACCTAAAAAAAATAAATATATATGACTTTTTTGACTTAAAGTTTTAATAATGTATCATTGAGATAATAATATTTTAAAGGAGATTTTTATGTATAAAAAAATAATTTCATTGCTGTTTTTGGTTGCTTTAGTATGTTGCGGATGCGCAAAAAAATCCAATGAACCCGTTGAGAATAATTTAGACACCATAATCAAACATGACCAAATCATTGTCGGAGTGAAAACTGACACATATCCGTTTGGCTACAAAGATGAAAAGGGGCACTATGCAGGCTATGATGCAGCACTATCAAGATTAATCGCACGAGGGATTTTAGGCAGCGACAAAAAGGTAAAATTTGTACCAGTTACAGCTTCAGATAGGATGATGAAACTGTATTCAGGCGATGTTGATATGATTATTGCAACAATGTCTATCACTCCAAACCGCAAAGAAATCCTTGATTTTTCAACTCCTTATCACACAGCAGGACAAGCCTTGCTTGTAAATAAAGGTAGCAATGTTAAATCATTAAAAGATTTAAGCGGGAAACGTGCCATTATTGTATTTGGCTCAACCAGCGAAAAAACACTAAAAACTGCAATTCCAAATGTAGGTGTAATAGGTTACAAAACCTATCCTGATGCATACAAAGCGCTAAAAGCCCACAAAGGGGATGCCATAGTATCTGATGATACAATTTTACTTGGCTTGTCACTAAAAGACAACAGTGTAGAACTTTTACCTAAAAGATATACAAAAGAACCTTATGCTGTAGCTTTCAGGAAAGGTGCAGAGTCTAAAGACTTAATCCACGCAGTAAATAATGTTATAGAAATTGAAACTAAAAATGGGCACTTAAAAACCATTGCAAAAAGCTTTGGGATAAAATAAATCTATAACCTAACTAAAAAACAATTTTGCAACTTCTATTTCCTGTTCTTTTGTTAGAGCAGGATTTTTTAATTTCTCTCTCAATACAAAATCAAAACATTTTTGGAAATTTTCAGACGGTTTTTGACCTAAATTTATCAAATCTTTCCCTGTAATTTTAATTCTTATATCTTTCAAAATATCAAAATATCGCTCAACAACCTCCGCATTTATAGTGGAATACATTATTACAGATTCCATATTTACATCGGAAAAATTTTTAAAAATTTCAAAATCATCAGTGAAAGTTTTAGCCTTCAAATTAACAAAACCATCCACAATCTTTTTCTCAATTTTTGATAACGGAAGCACAGAAATATCAGACAGCAAACCAATATAAATTATCCAAGTATTTTCAGGTTTATATTTATCAATTAAATGTGAAAAATCAAAACTTGGCAATACAAATTCTTTTGATGTGATGAGTTTGTACATTTTATTTTCTACAAAAAGTTTAAATGCCGACCATCTATTTAGATTAAAAGTTTCTACCAACTCTTTTTTTAACCTCTTATAAGACATATCGTAATTGATATTTTTCAAATACTCATCTTGTAAAAATTTCGTATGCGGTTCAAGCTCAAAACCAAATCGAACTGCAAATTTCAACCCTCGGATTATCCTTGTTGGATCATCTATAAAACTTCCATCATGCAAAACTCTTAAAGTTTTAGTTTTTAAATCAGCTAATCCTCCAACATAATCAATTATTTCACCTGTTGAGGTAGATTTTGCAAGCGCATTAACTGTGAAATCCCTACGTAAAATATCTTCTTTTAAATCACAACCAATATTTTTTACTTGCGGAAGATGACCTTTTTTCGGATAAGTTTCTCCTCTGGTTGAAGCTATATCAATTTCTTTACCATCAATTTTAATTTTTACAGTTCCAAAAGACTCGTTAATTTGTATAATATCTGCATTTGGAATATTTTTTGCAAACTCAATCGCATCCCCTTGGTAGGTTAAATCGATGTCAAAATGCTTATTGACACCGAGTAATTCATCTCGCACAATTCCACCAATATAATACAAATTATTATCACAAATATCCATAGTGCATATTTTAACATATAAAAATTTATACAAAAATAGATTAACATTCTGAAAGCTAAGAAAATGAGTGTAAATTTTGCATATATATAATTTTCTTGCTATTCAGGATGTTAATTACAAATGTAGTCAGTGAGTAAACTCGCTGACTACATCAATATCTTTTTATTTCAAAATTTATTTAAGAATTACACCTCTGCTTAACAAGGTTTTTGCGGCATTTACATATTCTTTAAATTGAGCTATCACGCTTTTTTCCATCTTACTTGCAGGATTTGTCACACCAAGAAATCGGCATGTGCCACCACCGAAAGCCATAATATGTTTGCCATGTTCTCCAGCATTTCTAATTACAACTTTGTCGATACCTAATTGCGCAAGTTTTGAATTTGGAGCATATTTAATTTCTTTCAACACACGCCCATAACCTGCTCGCATAGGCGTATTTTCTAAAAATTTTGTAACTGTAGTGCCTGCTTTTGTTGTCAATTGACTAACTTGAGTCGCATTTAACATTGCCATAATAAATTTTCCTTTCCTTTTACTTTCCTACCACTAGAACATACACATATATAGTTAAAAGAAAATTTATTTGAATAATTGCTCCACCACACCACACTATATTATATAATAAAAGGCATTGTAGTTGCGTTTGAGAGCATTTAAAACTTATCTTTATATTTTGTTACAATTAGGATTTTTGAAGAGGTGCACTGTACAAATATAACAAAATACACTATGTCATTTCGAAAGCTTAGAAAATTTGCATGAAGAATAAATGCATAATTTTCTTGCTATTCAGAATCTATCAATGTTGATTTTAAAAAGAATACATGTCACCCTGAATTGACTAGAATATGAGTTGAGATGAAATCGAAACGTAATATTCTGTTCCTACTTGGTATTTCAAGGTCTCTAATATTACAAATTTCATATAAGACTAATTCGTTTTATAGCCAGCCATCCTGCCCTCTTGCCTTCTGATATATTAACAAATGTAAAAACTTTTAACCTTTCTGCAATTTCGAGAAATAAAAATACTTTATATATATGGTTAAAGGTCAAGGTTAGTATATTTTTATTTGAAAGGTTATAGTAGGAATGGCAGACACAGTAAGTTTAAATACCAATATCAGTAATACTCAAAACATTGGTTTAGGGACAACTACAGCACAAAATACAACAACTACAGCTACAGCTCAAAACAACAAGTCACTAAACAGTATTTTTTCTAATAATTCATTAAACGCAACAACTAATGATTATTCAAACGATTTAATGATGTCAAATCTAAACTTTAGTTCAATTGCTTCAGGGCAAGCTCCACAAAATACAACACCAATTGAGCAGGCACAAATTCAGCCTCAACAAGAACAACAAGCACCTGCAAAAACAGCTCTGAACTCAAATCCAATAGACCCATTAACAGGTTGTCTTGCAGAACAAAACACTCCTAAGAAATCAAATATTGGCAAATTAGTAGGCGCAATCGGTGGTTTCTTAGCACCACTCGCCGGTAAAGTTGTAGGGCTTTGCAAAGGTCAAAATATAAAAACATTGTTTAACCTAAAACAATTAGCTATCACTTGTCCGCTAATCGGTGCCGCAGGATTAGGTGTTGGTGTACTTATTGACAGTTATTTAGATACAAAAAATGCTAAAAAACCTCTTCAACAATTGCAAGCCCCACAAGCCACTCAACCACAACAGATTGCTGCATAATTTTATTCAATCAGGTCAATAAATTTTGCACTCGGATACTCTGAATTTCCATCAAAATTTTGAGCAGCAGATTTTAAGGCATTTTTAAGAAGTTCATTAATTTGAACTTCTTTTCCGTTTTGCAAAACTTTTGTCTTTGGCAGATTTTTCAAAACTTCAAAACCCTGTTCACCTGATCCGATATATGGGTCAATTGTACAAGTAAATACGCGATTTGGTTCTATCGGATTGCGTTCAGAATCAAGCAAATTTTCTCCATTAATTGCAATTTGAATAATTTCACAAGTGTTATTTTCATAATCACAACTATCTGTTATGGTGACATTACGTGAACATTGAACAAATCTTGCATTGCCCCTATCTTTTAGGGTTCGATTTAATACCGCATTTTCAAAAACTTTTTTCAACTGCGCAACTGTAATATTGATTGTCTCAATTGTCGTTGTTGCGCAAATAACCTTGCCCAAATCGTATTTTGTAATAACATCACTATCAGCCAACCTCAACGGATACATTGTATACCCAGTAGAGTGAAACGCTATATCTGTTTTTCCAAGTTTGCGCATATTATCAGAAATAAATGTCCCCAATGGACATGGGTCAGAATAGCATTTTGTCAAATTCAAAACTCTTTTCGTAATGGGCTCTCGTAGTCCAGTTTTCTTTTCATAGTCTAAAATAGGTCTTTCAAATGGTTCTATAAAATTAAGTTTATCTAACGAAATTTCTTCAATATTTTCCACTTTTTCATCAATCGTCATTTTATATAGAGTTCTCGCAAAAGATAGCGGATAAAAAATATTATTTTCATAATCTGGAGAGATTGGAGAATGTTCATGCCCTCCGATAATCAAATCTATTTTTATACCATTATCCGTTGCAAAATCTTTCAAATTCTTACTGTAAGTGTACCAATGATGATTTAGGACAATAATTTTGTCATATTTCTCTTTTATTGATTCTATCAACTTTTTAAAACAATCTTCCGGTAAACTCAAATCACAGCTAAACTTTTTAGCACACGAATTATTCAAACAAAATCCTGTTATAAGAAACTTTTGACCATTTAGTTCAATAATTTTATATTCCAAAACCCAATCAGCATGCCGGTTTGTTTTGTTATCAATCAAATTTGCACAAATAACATTTATTCCAGCATTTTTAAATTTTTCAATATTTTGTTTCAAATAGTCAAAATCACTTTTTTTAAAACCGAAATCGTTATTCCCAAGTGTAATAAATATTTGAGCTTGCGGTAAAAGTTCTTTTATCTTTAAATACGCATTAACAGAGAGTTCTTTATCATAAATCCCCTTGAACAAATCTCCACTATCTAGCAACAAAAACGGAGTTTTGCTATCTTTTTCAAAATTATAAACTCCGGAAAGTAATTTGCTCAAATTTCGACTTTCCTGATGAGAATCTGTTATTGCATAGATATTTGTTTTCACAGTAAAAATACCTCTTGCTTACAAAATACCAAAATAACGTGCTATAATCAACGTATGAACGAGAGATTGAAAGAAAGTTTAAAATTACTGCCATCCCTTCCGGGATGTTATATCTACTATAATTCGGATAACGAAATAATATATGTTGGTAAAGCAAAAATCCTAAAACGCCGTGTTATGTCTTATTTCAACCGAAAACACCATGACAGCGTAAAAGTCAATGTTTTAGTCTCACAAATTGACCATTTGGAATACATAATCACAAATACAGAGGTCGAAGCCCTCATCTTAGAAAGCCATTTAATCAAAAAACACAAACCCAAATATAATATTTTATTAAAAGATGATAAAAAATATCCATATTTTTTGATTACAAATGAAGATTTTCCAAGAATTTCAATTGTGCGCAAACGTAATATAAATCCAGAAAAAGGCAGATATTACGGACCTTATACAGACATTCGCGCAATGCATTCAACTTTGGATTTTTTAAAGAAAATTTTTCCGCTAAAACAATGTAAAACACCAAAATTCAAAACAAGACCCTGCCTTTATTACCACATAGGCAAGTGCCTTGCACCTTGTCAAAATATGGTATCCAGTGATGAATACAAGGCTATTGTTCATCAGGCGGAATTATTTCTATCAGGCAAGCAATCAGAATTGATGGCACAATTGATGACACAAATTCAAAAATATTCTGATGCCGAGCAATATGAAAAAGCTGCACGTTTAAGAGACAGTTATTTTGACCTAAAAAAGACTTTGGAAAAACAAAAAGTTGTCTACGAAAACACTAAATTAAACGAAGATATAATATCTCTTCTGCACGAAGACGGAATTTTGACAATCGTTATTATGATGATACGAGAAGGGCGTCTTATTGATAAAAAAGACTTCACTTATGATGTTGAAGACGAAGACAAAACTGAATTTTTCGCAACATTTTTCAAAGAATATTACAACACCCTATCTTTGGAATTTCCTGACAAAATTGTATCAAATGAACTCGAGGCAGTTGGAGATAAAACACTTTATGAAGAGTGGTTGAATATAATATCAGGTAAAAAAATAAAAATCAGCTATGGCAAATCCGCACAAGGAAAAGAATTACAAGCTCTTGCCGATAAAAATTGCCGTGTAGTTTTAGATAATGCAAAACTTTCTAAAATGTCCAAAATAAACGAAGATTTTAACAATATCGGCTCATACCTAAAAGAAAAATTACACCTTAATAATTTTCCATACCGCATGGAATGTTATGATATTTCACATATTCAAGGAACAAACACCGTAGCCTCAATGGTTACATTTATAAACGGATTGAGCAAAAAATCTGCATATCGAAAATTCAAAGTCAAATCAACCGAAGGCAAACCTGATGACTTTTTGTCAATGAAAGAAGTTTTGACAAGAAGACTTTCAAGACTTGGTGAAAAAGGATGGGAAAAACCTGATTTGATTATCATTGATGGTGGGAAAGGTCAATTATCAAGTGTTATGGAAATCGTTGAAGGGATGGGAGTAACAGGAATTGACTTTGTCAGCTTGGCAAAAAGACAAGAAGAAGTATTTCTTCCTCACAACTCTCAATCTATCTTACTTCCACGCGAATCTAGCGCACTATTTTTAATCCAGCGAATAAGAGATGAGGCGCACAGATTTGCAATCACATATCATAGAAATTTACGTTCTAAAAGCAGTATCAAAGATACATCTAAAAAATAAAATATTAAATTAAATTAAATTAAATTAAATTATTATAATGTTCTGCATAAAAATCGCCAAATCGGTCTTCCAAAATCGCTTGACGACATTTCTTAGCAAAATCAATCAAGAATTTGATATTATGGATAGATAAAAGTGTTGATGCAGTTTGTTCTTGACATCTCCAAAGGTGCCTGATATATGCTCTTGAATGATTTTTACAAGCATAACAATCACAACCCTCAACAAGTGGAGATGGGTCATCTTCGTACTTTTTATTTTTGATATTTGATTTACCGTTCCAAGTAAAGAATGAACCATGTCTAGCATTACGAGTCGGCAAAACACAGTCAAACATATCAACACCGAACTTAATTCCGTTTAACAAATCTTCAGGAGTACCTACACCCATCAAATAACGAGGTTTAAATTTTGGCAAAAGTGGTGCAACAAGTTCAGTAAAGTGGTTTTTGATATCAGTAGGTTCACCAACACTAACACCACCAATCGCATACCCAACAGCATCATAAGATGAAATAACTTTTGCACTTTCGCGTCTCAAATCATCAAAAAAAGCACCTTGAACAATTGGGAACAAAGCCTGACGAGGGTTTGTTTTTGCCTTGATACATCTTTCAAGCCATCTATGGGTACGCTCCATTGCAGCTTTTGCAGTATCATAATCACAAGGATATGGAGCACATTGGTCAAATGCCATAATTATATCCGCACCGATATTTTGCTGAATTTTCATAGAAATTTCAGGTGAAATATAATGACGAGTACCATTTTTAGGGTCTTGAAATTCTACACCATCTTCAGTAATTTTATTCAAATGAGCTAACGAAAAGACTTGAAATCCACCGGAATCAGTCAACACCGGCTTATCCCAGTTCATCCAGCCATGGATTCCGCCAAAATTATGAATTCTCTCATCCCCTGCACGCAAATACAAATGATACGAGTTTCCCAAAATAATTTGAGCACCTGTATCTTTTATTTGGTCACAAGTTAGCGATTTCACAGCAGAATTTGTACCAACCGGCATAAAAATCGGAGTTTCGATTTTTCCATGCGGAGTCGTCAAAATACCCGCTCTTGCTCCGGTTTGAGCATCTTCGTGAATCAATTCATAATTAAAAAAATCTTTTTCATCCATAAATTTCAATTAGCCTTCTGAATCTAAACTTTCAATAACAAGTTCAGACATACATTTTCCTTCAGTGAACAATTCGCTCTCGTTGAAATAAATTTTTATTTCGCGTTCAGCACTTTCTACACTGTCTGAACCATGTACAATATTATATTCTTTAAGTTGTGCAAAATCGGCACGAATAGTACCAACTTCAGCAGTATTAGGGTCAGTTGAACCCATCAAATGTCTAGCCCCTGCTACAGCATTGTAACCTTGAATAACCATTGCTACAATTGGACCACTTTGAATATATTGAATCAATCTTGGGAAGAAAGGTTTTCCTTCGTGCTCCGCATAGTGAGCTTTTGCCTGCTCATCAGAAACATTAAGCATTTTCAAACCGATAACCTTGTAGCCTTTAGATTCAAATCTTTTAATAACTTCACCAATTAAACCCCTCTGAACACCATCAGGCTTCACTGCAATAAAGGTTCTTTCTTCTGTATGCATAAATTTTCTCCTCTTTAATCAATCTAGGGCAATTATAGCATAAAGATTTTATTTTTGAAACACTTGCCCATTTTACATCAACATTAGAATGAAAAACTACTTTAATCTTGGGATTTTCCAACCTCTATTTTTTATGAGCATAACACACCAAAAACCATTTCCCCTTTTTGAACAATTGCGCTCAATTTCAGCTGCCGTTCTATCAAACCCAGCTGGAACAATCTTTTCTATATCAGGTTTATATGCAAAAACAAAAATATCTTTACCCACCACATTTGGTTTTTTATTACCATTTGTATCGAGATAAAAAACTAAACTGGCTTCATCTGATTTTATTCCATAGACATCAAATAAAGCTACTTTATAATCATCCATACAAATAGAAGATCCATTGTACAGCTGAAATGAAATAGTCGTTCCGCCACATCCAGTCGCTGTAACAACTGTTCCTACTACGCTTGCTCCATTTGGATATTTGGCATCATCTATCCAACAACCCTTTGTATCATAACAAACATTTGCAACTTTTATATAAGGTAGAAAATATGTTTCAAACCATTCTCTCATATATTTCATATTATTCATCTTGGCGGCACTAAAATTGCTAATCGCGCCATCATCATTAGCCGAAGTCATCATTTGTTGCAAGATGGAGTAATCTTCTCTCAAAATACTTTCAGTGTGACGATTGTTCAAATTTGTAAGCAATGCAGGAATCGTAATTGCGGCAACCACACCAATTATGCCAAGAGTTATTAAAACTTCAGCAAGAGTAAACCCTAATCGTACCTTAATTGGTAGCAATTTTACGTGCCTAGAACCTTCTGCAAACTTAAAATCAAAATTAAACCTATTTTTCATTCAACCTCATATATAAACTTTTATTTCTAATATTACAATGCACTGTAATTAATTATCATGCAATTATATATTTGTCAATGGAGTTTAAAATACAATTATAATAATTGAATGATTATCGTAAAATTATATGATTTAGTTTGGCGTCACAAAGTTAGGGGATATCAAATTGCAGAGGCAACAGGTTTGAGCACTGCGACCATTTCTAAACTGATGCAAGGTGAAAATATTGATGTAAAATTGAGCACAATAAATAAATTGTGCAAATTTTTTAACTGTAATTTGTCGGATATTATTGAATATTTACCTGATTAGAAATCAAAATACACAGCAATGCAGATTAAAAATTAGTTAATTATACAATCGGCAATACTGAACGATAGTATTTCACTACATCCAAATCCACATTTGAATAAATTGCACATTGCTCATGTTCTGCGCGGTTTAAAACTTCTGATGTTGGTGCAATAATCATAGATTCTCCAAGCGCGCACAAATCATTATTAACCCTGCCTGCCTGATTTGAGATAACAAAATATGCCAGATTATCATAGGCTCTTGTTCGTGCCATTGCAATCCACATATCGCGTGCAAATTTAAAACTCTGCTTATCACTATAAATTTCATTTGGGACAAGCCAACCTGTCGGCAATACAATAATTTGCGCCCCCATTTGCGCAAGTTTTGTAAAATGATTTGGGAAACGAATATCAAAGCATATACCAAGACCAATTTTACCAAAATCCAAATCTATAACGACTTCATCTTCTCCGACATCAACAAAATCCCCTTCATTGCCACCAAGATAGTTATACAAATGGATTTTTCTATATTTTGCAACGATTTCACCTTCACGGTTGACTACAAAAGCTGTATTATAAAACTTGTCACCATCTTTTTCGATAACTGTTCCTGCCACAATGTTAGTCTTATATTTTTGAGCAAACTCACAAATTTTAGCAATCGTGCCTCCGCCAAATTTATTTTCACTTGTTTTTTGAAAGTTGACAAAATCTGCACCTGTTGAAAAGTTTTCAGGCAACACAACCAAATCAAGTTTTTTATCTGAATATTTTTTGATAAAGTGTTCAACTTTTTTTAGGTTTAGTTCCTTGTTTCCTAGCGTAGGATTGATTTGTATGCTCAAAATTCCTGCCATAATATCTCCTTTATTCCCTTTATTTTAGCACAAAACAGCCCATTACAAAATTGACACTCGGTTTTGGATGACGTAGAATTTATTTAATGATAAGGAGCTATAAAATGGACAAAAAATTTGAAAAAAAAGCATATACAAAAGAAGAGTTACTAAAATTATACAACTTACCCCTAGATGAATTACTCAAAGAATCTTCTAAATATATGTCAAATAATATTGAATTTTGTTCACTGATAAATGCCAGAAATGGCAAATGCTCTCAAAACTGCAAATACTGTGCGCAAAGTTCTCATTATAGAACAGATATTGAATCTTATCCTCTAGTAAGTATAGAGGAAGTAAAAAAAGTTGCACTGGAGGCTAAGGCAAATCACGTTTCTCGTTTTGCAATTGTTACAAGCGGAAAAACTCCTGATGAAGGTCGAGATTTTCAAATAGAATTAGATATGATTAAAGAAATCAACAAAATTGATGGCTTGAAATCTTGTGCATCAATTGGAATTTTAGATGAAGAACAGGCAAAACAATTAGCTCAAGCAGGCTTAAAAAGGTTTCACCACAATATCAACACTTGCAAATCATATTATCCTGAAGTTTGCACAACTCACAGCTGGGATGACAGATTAAATACTTGTAAACTTATCAAAAAATACGGAATGGAGCTATGTTGCGGTGTAATTTTAGGAATGGGTGAAAGCGTGGAACAACGTGTCGAAATGGCAATGGAACTGGCTGAAATTGAGCCAAATTCAATTCCAATTAATATACTTATGCCGATTCCGCAAACTCCATTCGAAAACTATCACAATAAAATTGATGAAGAAAATGTTTTAAGAACAATGGCAATATTAAAAATTGCAAACCCTAACTCAGTTGTGCGTTTCTGTGGAGGTAGAATGAAATTGTCACAAGAAAATCAAGAATTGGCTTTAAAAACTTGCGTGGAAGGAATTTTAATTGGCAATTACCTGACAACAGTCGGTAAAGAACCAAAAGAAGATATTGAAACTGTTAAAAAAATAGGCAAAAACCTTTTACATTAATTCATATTTTGCTAAATTTTGCAATTTTCGACCACTCTTATACTTATTATATATGAGAGATTTAGAGTGGAGAATTTTAATATGCCAATAGATAACAATGGACAATCCGTACAAAATAATTCACAACCAACATTTGTCTGGCAAAATTCACAAATTCTACAACAAAACAAAAGTAACAATTTTTTGATTTTTGTACAGCAAAATAACAAAACTTCAACTACAAACCAACAGCAACAGACTGTTAGTGAAATACTGCAAAATTTAAAAGATGTGAAACTAGATACCAATTCCCTAAATGTTTGTGAACCTGTATCTACACGTGTTGAGAAGCCGATAATGCACGAATTTTCTCTAACCCGAGAGAAGAAAATACCAACACTCGACAAACCATATTCTACAAATACCAATGTTACCAAAGAACTGTTTGACGGAAGTGCAGAAGATATAAATGCATATCTGAAAGGTTCAAAACTAGAGGGTATGGGGCAAGTTTTTATTGATATTCAAAATAAATATCATATAAATGCATTGTTCTTGATGGGAATTGCAAAAGTTGAATCAGGATATGGCAATCAGCCGAAAAAGTCTTGCAAATTCAATATTGTAGGTGCAGGCGGAGTATATCCAAAAACTTACACTGATAGTATAAACGGACTTGGACGAAATTTAAGCAAAAACTATATTTCAAGCGGTTTAACAACACCTAGCAAAATTCGTAACAAATATTGCAAAGGAAACAAAACTTGGCCGCAAAAAGTTTCAGCCGAAATGAATGAAATAAGAAATTTCTTAAAAAAACGTTATGAGTTATAAGTTTTCAAGTGCTGCGATTTTCATATCTTTAAAATCCGGAGTTTTGCCTGTCCAAATTTGTTCAGCTACAAGTGCTTGATGTATAAACATATCAACCCCATTAATTGTTTTGTAATTCCATTTTTGAGCAAGTTTTAGTAATTTTGTTTTTTTAGGATTGTATATCACATCGTAAACAACTGCATTTGGTGGCAAGGTTCTAAGTTCATTTTCTTCAACAGGTGTAAAGTCTGCCGCCCTGCCTTGCATACCGATTGGTGTTGTATTTACCAAAATATTTATGTCTGATAAATCACGTATCCTCTCAATTTGAAAGGCATTAAATTCAACATAAGGGAACTTTTTGCGCAAAAAATTCAATAATTCCACACAATTTGGAATATTTCTTGTGTAAATTTTAATTTGTTTAACTTGAGATTGGGCAAGTGCTGTAATTGCAGCACGTGCAGCACCTCCTGTACCAAGCACTCCTGCAACTTTTCCGACAAGAGTAATTTCATCAGGTATTGCGTTGCGAAATCCGATTATATCAGTGTTGTAACCTTTCATTGTTCTATCTTGGTTAATTACAACTGTATTAACTGCACCTATAATATCAGCAGATGCATCAATTTCATCTAAAAATAGCGTCACAGGGAGTTTTAATGGTATTGTCACATTGAAACCTGAAAATCCGTCTGATTTCAAAAACTTGATTCTGTCAACAAGGGTGTCTGGTGGAGTTTCTAGAATTTCATAAGTAGCATTTATACCCAAACTTTTGAACCCTGCATTATGAATATATGTTGAAAGCGAATGCCCCAAAGGATAACCGATAAGACAGAATTTTTTCAATAGGTTTTCTTCTGGTTGTTGCGGTTGTACATTTCCACAATAAATAGGAGTTTGCGGAAGGTTTGAAATTTGTGATTGAGCCTGAACAGATTGTGTTTGAGATGCTTGAGCATTCCAACCGAAATTTGCACTAAAATTATTTTCATAAGATGAATTATCAACAGATGAACCTGATTTACCTGAATATGATTCAGTAGAAGATGCTTGTGGTAATTGTGTTGAAGAAATCGGTTGAGAATACGAAGTTGTCCATCCTGAATTTTGAGTTTGAGTCGGTTGAGAGTGGAATGGTGGACTAGGTTCAGAATAGGATGAAGTAGACACACTACCAAAAGAAGGTGTTGTTTGTGTAGAAGTGTTAGTGCTTGTCGGTTCATCTGCTCCAATAGAAGATATTGCTTGAGAAGTCGTGTTAGAGTTTGCCTCATCTTCCATTTGAGCTTTTAGTTCAGAGAGTGTAATACTGATACCTTGTGCCTTCAGTTCCTTATAACGAGCTAATAATTCCTTACTTACCGCCACGGTGATTCCTTTCTATTCCAGCTTAATTATATCTAAATTTTTAAACTTGTGCAAACCTATTTTTCTTGCATTCATACAATCACTTAATTAAAAGCTTTTTGTCAAGGAATTTCTTAACACATACAAGCAGGATACATTGAATTCTTCACTCTTACATACTTACCCCCTTCATTGAAATTTGGTTGACACTGTGATATATCATAAGATATGGAGAAAAATTGTTACACAATATTTAAAACTTTTTTCAAAGTCGGAACATTGCTTCTTGGGGGAGGATATGTAATATTACCACTTTTGACAAGTGAACTTGTCGAAAAGAAAAACTGGATTACATCAGATGAGTTATGCGAATTTTATGCAATCGGAGCATCTCTTCCTGGAATTATTGCAGCAAATACCGCAATTTTCACAGGGCGAAAACTTCTTGGGACAAAAGGAGCAGTTGCGGCAACTGTTGGAATGGTTCTCCCTGCATTTTTGGCAATCGTTCTACTTGCCACAATTTTATCTGAAATAATTAACCTGCCGACAACTCAACACATTTTCTGGGGAGTCGGAATCGGCGTTATCGTTCTATTATTTCTGGCAGTTAAAGAGATGTGGAAAAAATCTGTCAATGACAAATTCTCACTCACTGTCTATATTGTATGTACAATTCTTGCTCTAACAAGAAAAGTGCCACTTGCCTTAATAATTATAGGCGCGTTAGTTTGTGGAATCGCTTGGCAAAAATTTGAAGATAAACAGAAATTAAAAAATGAAAAAGCGGAGGGAAAAGAGTAAATGAAATTATTAATTCAATTATTTTTACAATTTTTCCATGTTGGGGTATTCTCTCTTGGCGGAGGATATGCGACATTACCTTTTTTATATGATATTGCAGAAAAATTCCACTGGTACACTTCAAAACAATTGACCGATATGCTCGCAATTTCTTCAATCACCCCAGGCCCAGTCGGAGTGAATGTTGCAACATTTGCAGGCTTTACGACAAAAGGAATTCTCGGAGCATTAATTGCGACAACTGCGGTGATTTTGCCATCATTCATAATAGTGACAATCGTTTCAAAAGTTCTTGACAAATTTAGAACAAACAGAACAGTTCAAGGTGCAATCCGCGGCATCAAACCTGCAGGGTGTGCGCTATTATCAGCAGTTGGGTTAAAATTAATTTTCACCTCAAACTTGCATTTACTCGGAACATTGATTTTAATTGCATTTATTTCAACAAGTTTTATAAAAAAACAAGACCCACTAATTTACCTTGGGATTTCGGCAATAGCAGGACTTGTTTTAGGGTATTTCAATTGGATTGGAGTATAGGGAAAATTAAGCTTTTAAGCTCATAGGAACATAAACTTTTTGTGGATTTTCTTGAGAAACTTGTTTAGGTTTTGATGTTGCATTCCAGTTTGCAATAGCAGAACCGATAGTCTGTCCGATAGTTGATGCGGTAATTGAACCTGCAATAAATACTAAACCACGAACTAATGGTTTCCATTTAGCATTTATCGGAAGCTTAGCTATAGCATTGTCCAAATGTCCGCGTTTCATATAACCTTCACCGATGAACATTCCGGCTAAACAACCACCTTCTGTAAAAAATGTTTTTTTGCGTTCTTCCTTTGATGCTGTCAAGACTTTAAAACCACTTGAAGCTACAATTAAAGGATTAACATATTTACTTGCAACTGTTGCAATTTTGCCAAGACCATGAGCTATAGGGTCGGCATTAGCAGTTTCAAGCGCCATATTCAATAATTTTGAAACAGGATTTTGCATTTGTGCTACAGATTTTGTTACAGCAGCAGCCTGACCAACAGCTACAGGAAGTCTGCCCAAGTCACCTGATGCAACTTTATTTGAATTTGTATATATAAAACCAACTGATGCGACATTTACAGGGCACATAATACAAGTAACCTTTCACACTATAACCTACATTTATATAAAGTATTTTTATTTACTGAAATTGCAGATAGGTTAAAAGTTTTTACATTTGTTAATAAAACAAATGCAATAAAGGCCACACTCTTTCAAAAGTAAAATAATATTATCTATTTATTCAAAACAGCATCAGCAATTTGAGAGGCTGTAATTTTTAGGCAACTTAGTTTTTCACAAGTAGTTTGACGGCGAGCCCACAAACATGGTTTTAATTCACATTTATCATTTGCCATAATCGGAACAACTGAATCAGTTTGTGGAATCAATGCATTTACATCCGTTGGACCAAAAATAACATACGTTTTAGTATGCAAAGCAACTGCCACATGCAACGGAGCTGAATCCGAACATAAAAACTTTTCAGCAGAAGATATCAACACAGCCAAATCTTTCAAACTCTTAGTTGTGCCATAAAGATTTTCAAAATTTTGAGTTCTTACTGTGCTTAAAATAGTTTCGATACATTCCTTATCGTCAGGACCACCAACAAGGATAACTTTTTTACCTTCCGCTACCAACAAATCGATAGTTTTTGCCCAAGTTTCAGCAGGTACGGTTTTTATGCACCCTTTTTGCACACTTAATTTGCTAACTCCAGGGTGAATCAAAACTGAATTTTGAATTTTTTCTTTTCGCTCAACATTAACTTCAGGAAGTTCTGTATTAATATCCGTAACTTCTCGAATCAAATCATGATACATTTTGCAAGCATATTGGTTCTTATTTAATTTCATCGGATGAGTGAGTAAAATTCGGCTCAAAGCCCCTGTATCATATCCACAACGCTCTTTTATACCGGTCAAAAACAACAAAATGCTAATAAGTTTATTACCACCTGATGAAACAACAAGATCAAATTTTCCTTGTCTTGCTTGCCACAACAATTTCAACATTTGTGCATATTTGTTCTTACCTTTTACATCAATTAATATCAAATCATCAATAATATCAGTCAAATCTTTTACGCTTTTACTTCTTGGTTCAAGCGCCAACGTAATTTTTGAATTAGGAAAAGCTTTTTTCAACGAAATCAAAGTCGGAAGAAAAAATATTTCATCCCCAATACCACCAAAATTTATTGCAAGTATATTTTTCATGTCCATAAATTTATTATAGCAAGAAAATATAAAAAAGAAGTCCGCAAGAATTTCTCACGGACTTCACAAATTTTAAAGTTTTTTATCTCATTCCTTCAGGTACAGCCATTGGAATCGGTGCAGCCTTGCTTGTTGTTTTTTGCGGAACAGGTGCACTTTGCGGTTTTGGAGCTGTCTGTTTGGTTTCAACTGTAGGTGATACTTCTTTTGTTGATGCGGTAGGAGCTGAAGCAGGTTCTTCTGAATTATTTTCCACTGCAGGAGCTTCTGCAGGTGTTACAGTCCTTCCTTCATTAGATGGATTTTCATCATCACCTATAACTTTTGGTTTTCCAAATCCTTTATGATAATTTGTTAATTCAATTTCTGGATAATCAAAATCTCTGTCACCCAAATCTCTTGTCGCAACGGTCATAATATCTTTCCAAATTCTTGCAGGAACAGTACCACCATATAACCCTGGAATTTTTTTATTGTTATCATCGCCAACCCAAACACCGGTAACAATATCAGGAGTATAACCAACAAAGTAAGCATCCCTTGAATCATCTGTTGTACCGGTTTTACCTGCAGCAGGTTTGCCAATATTTGCAGCTGTACCTGTACCGGATAGGATTACTGTTTTCATCATTGCTGTCATCTCTGCTGCTGTTTTCAAACTGATTTGATGAGAAGATTTTGCCTTACCTGCTCTATAAAGAACACGACCTCTAGAATCTTCAATTCTTTCAATTGCATAAGGTTGAACAACATAACCACCGTTTGCAAATGCACCATAAGCTCTCACAAATTCAAACAGCTTAACACCGTTTGAACCAAGTGCAATCGTATAGTCATATTGCAACGGAGTTGTAAGCCCCAAAACTTTTGCAAGTTGTATTACAGAACGAATTCCGACATCTTGAATAATTCTTGCAGCACAAACATTTGATGAAACCATCAAAGCTTTGTATACTGGGATTTTACCCCTATAGTGACGGCTTGAATTACGAGGCGACCAAGTACCGATAGTAATCGGACTATCGTCAACCAAATCGTTTGGTGAAATACCTTTTTCCATTGCTGCAGCATAAACAATCGGTTTAAACGCAGAACCTGGAGGTCTGACAGCTTGAGTTACACGGTCGTATTGACTTTCACCATAGTTTTTACCACCGGCATAAACCAAAATTCTACCGTCAATAGGACTAAATGAAAATACTGCTGCCTGTCTTGATGCTCCACCCAAGCCAAACGCTCTCATATTACTTAAAATAGCCTCATTTGCTTTTTCTTGAGCTTTAGAATCTAGTGTTGTAATAACTTTATAACCACCATGAATAATATCAGTTTCTTCAAAACCGAGTTTTTCCATCTCTCTTACAACATAATCGCTAAAGTATGGAGCTTTGTTTGTTGTATAAATTTGAGGAACAGAACTCAATCTGACATCAGCCTTGATAGCTTTATTATATTCATCCTCAGTAATATACTTCATCGTCAACATTCTTTTCAGAACCTGATTACGTCTTTGGATTGCGAGTTCTTTATTATGATATGGGTTATAAACAGATGGAGCTTGCGGTAAACCTGCAATCAAAGCTTGTTCCGGCAAAGTCAATTGACTCAATTTTTTATTGAAATAAATCTTTGATGCTGCAGACACGCCATAAGCTCCTGCACCTAAATAAACATTATTCAAATACATTTCTAAGATTTGGTCTTTCGAAATTGTTTTTTCAATTCTTGCCGCAACTTCTAATTCTTTAATTTTTCTTGTCAAAGTTCTTTCATTAGACAAGAACAAAATCCTTGCCAACTGTTGAGTCAACGTACTTGCTCCTTGTACAGCTTGTCGTGCAATTACGTTCTGAATTGAAGACCTTGCAATACCTAAAATATCATACCCATGGTGATGATAAAAATTCTTATCTTCTGTCGCAATCAAAGCTTGTTGCAAAGTTTCAGGAACGTCCTTCAATTCAACTTTGTCATAAGTGTATGCTGTAAAAGTTTTGATAACTTCACCATCTTCTGAATAAAATTTTGTTACAATATTAGGCTTAAAATCCTCCAAATTTTCAATCGGAGGCAATGAAGACAAGTACAAGTTCAATGCAACAAAACCTGCTAAACATAAAGCTGTAGATGTCAATACAAACATTTTCAAATTGTAAAAGAATTTGTTTTCAGGTTTTCTACCGCGCCTTGAAATATTTTCGCGTGCGATTTCCCTTGCTGCCCTTTGCCTTTTATATCTGTCATAAGAACTTGACATAAAGTTACTCTCCCTATAATTAAATAAGCTATTATATTATATCACTTTAAAATAAATAGCAAATTGTTAAGAGTGGTGATAATTTTGACGAAAAAAGAAATAAAAAAACGTATTGTTAGAGAGTCTAAAGCAAATTCAGCATGAAATAACTCTATTTGTTTTTGCAAATCATCTTCACAATAAACCCTAACCTCAATCCAAAACGTAACGATATGTAACAAATATATACTTTTTATATCAAATTGCGCAATTTTGACTTTTACAAATTGTTTATTAAAATATAACGAGGTATAATCGGAATCATGGTTGAGAAGACTGAACAAAACTTAAAAGTAATTGAATCAACTCAAGAGATGAGAGGTAAAGAAGTTGTTGAACAACATCAGCCGACTCGACAAACGAATCCTATTGCAAGAAAGCTGCTGGACTTTAGCTTGTCTAACAAAACCCGCAGATTTTCAGTCAAAGATTTGTTCACACGATAGATTCGCGTAGCACGGCTTTATGAGGGTCGATACGTACATAAATTTGTACGGTCTGTGAGGAATCGAAAACCGTTTTATACTTCGTTCCCCCTTTTGGGGTGATGGTTTTTGTGTTTTAATTTTGTTATGTATGAGATAAAAAAACAAATTTATTTAGACTTTACCAAGAACCAAAAATCCGCACTGTGTAATTTTTTGCGTGCTTTAGTAAAAAAATCACAAGACCTAAGTATTGAAGATATTTGGGCAAGTTTTGTTGCTGATGAAAAATATTATCTTGAATTAAATTGCTCAAGATTTGAATTTTTATCAGACATTATTGATGAAGAGTCATTCAAATCTGATACAATAAAATATTTGAAAGAATGTAAAAAATATTATGATTATCGAGAAAAACAACGACCGATAATTGAGGCTAATAAAGAATACGAAAAGAAAAAGCGCAAATTTTTACAAGAAGTTAAGATGTCAAAAGAGACTCCGACCAAAAAACAACTTTATTACTATGACAAACTTTGCAAAAAATATAATATTGAAAAAAGGGAGCTGCAATCAAAACTTGAAGCCAGAAATGAGATAGATAAAATTATCACAGAGCACAGCCCAAATTACAAAATTGAAATTTCAAATGGAGAAACGGAAGAATAGATTTATGCTAATACAAGACATAGTAAAAATTTTAACAGACTCAGGAATTCCTCAAAATGAAGCAAATATTGAAGTTCGATTGCTTATTGAGCACTTTGCAGGATATACTCCGATTGATATTATTATGGGTAAAAAACTTGATAATGAGAAACTCAAAATAGTTGAAGAAAAAGCAAAGTTCAGGGCACAAACTCATCAACCTATACAATATATAATTGGGCAAGCAGACTTTATGGGGGAAAAATTCATAGTAAATCCTTCTGTTTTAATTCCACGAGATGAGACAGAAATTTTGGTCAGAAAAGCAGTTGAAATTATTAAAGAAAACAAATTTAAACAAATAATGGATATGTGCACCGGTTCAGGATGTATTGCGTGTATGGTTGCATTACTTGCACCCTGTCAAGTTATGGGGGTTGACATATCAACAGACGCCTTACATGTCGCATTTTCTAATATGGAAAAATTTAAACTTTTCAATAAAGCAACTTTTAGAAAATCTGATTTGTACTCAAAAATTCGTTCTGATGAAAGATTTGATTTAATAGTTTCAAATCCTCCATATATTCCACCAGTAATGAAAAAAAATATCCAAGAAGAAGTTTCATTTGAGCCAAATTTGGCACTATATACGGTAGATGAAAAAGGTTTAGAGTTTTATCAAAAAATAACCAAAGATGCCCCTAAATTTTTAAATAATGGCGGTTATTTACTGTTTGAACTCGGAATAGGGCAAAGCAAAGATGTAGCTGAAATAATGAAAAAGTCAAAATTTGTTGACATTCAAATTATAAAAGATTTAGCAGGAATTGACAGAGTAATTTTGGGGCATTTAGGCTAAAATCTTTTCATAGTATAATATTATTAAATGAACGTCGAAATATTAAAGAGAATAAGGATAGAGCGGTATATTTTTGCCGGGTTAATGGCATTTTTGATGATTGCCATAGCAGAAATAAGCGGAGAAAAGGAAATCATTTTCCCTGAAATTTGTGCTTTAACAATAGGAGCGTGGATATCGGAACAGCAACCTTGGATGTGTAACAAACGAAAAATGTTTACACTTGTTTCTCTTGCTGCACTATTTGGAGTTCTTGTAACACGGTATATTGATGTACCTTTGATATTTCAGGTTGGACTATGCTTTGGATTTACCGGAGTAATTTTGACTATTGCACGTACAACTTTAATCCCTATTATTTCAGCTTGTATTTTGCCTGTTTATTTAGGAACAAAAAGCTGGATATACCCAATTTCTGTAACTATTATGGCATTTATAATTATCCTTGCCCAATGGTTGATGGAAAAATATCACTTAAAACCTAAAAATCAGTACACTCCTTGCAATTTTGATTTAAAATTTCAGGTAATAAAATGGGTCAAATTACTTATTGTATTTTCGCTGATTGCACTTATTCCATTTGAAAATCAGCAAATATATTTTCTTGCACCACCTTTGATTGTAACATTTACAGAATTTGCCAATACTAAAAGTCCATTACGTAACAAACCTTTTCATATTATCGGACTTTTAACATTAGCATCTGCTACAGGATGTTTTTTACGTGAAGTTTTGAACTTATATCTTCATCTTCCGCTTACTATTTGCGCAGGACTTGCCTGTTGTGTTTTGTTTTTCGCATTTGACAGGATAAAAACTCTCTTTCCTCCTGCCGGTGCAATTCTTTTAATTCCAATGATTTTAAAAACCGGTATTTTACCGACTTTTCCTTTAGAAGTGTTAGTCGGTGCTACTGTTTTAATTTTTACTGCAAAATTGATTTTTAGAGAACAAAAAAAAGACCTCGATTAAGAGGTCAAGGTTGGTTATTTTTGGTTATGTTATAGTATTATGTCAGTTTATTTGTCTATTATTTTTCGGTTAAATTTCAAGGGGTAATTTGTAAATTCTTACATTTGGATAAATTCCCCTAAAGATTTTGTTTTGCGTTTTTCATCATAAACATTTACAAAACTTAACAAATATTATTACAAGTTGTACTATCATGAAATTATGTGGGAAGAAATCAGAAAATTTATATTATCAAAAATTCTAAAAAAATATTATTACCGCACAGGCAAATGTAAAGGATGCGGTCAATGTTGCACCCATATTTATGTCAAACATTTCAAACATGTGTTGAAAGATGAAAAAGAATTTGAACGACTTCAATATTTGCACAAATTTTATTCTGGTTTGAAAATCATTGGTAAAGATGATTTAGGTTTGATTTTTGAATGTACAAATCTTGACCCAGAAACAAAAAAATGCAAAATTCATTTTTGGCGTCCCGGAATTTGCAGAAGGTATCCGCAAGAAGAACTTTTTGCAATGGGAGGAGCATTGTCTGATACGTGTGGTTACAAGATGGAACCGATTATTCCGTTTAAAAAAGTTCTAAGCGATGCTGAAAAGAAAATCAAATAACAGACTATTTTTTCATAAAAAATTACACTTTTGTCCAATGAAAATACTATCTTTATCTTGTAAATTAGTTATGTAATCAAATTTGCAAAAAGGATAAATTATGAAAAAGATTATAATTTTTAGTGTGTTATTTTTATTTGGGTTGTTTGTGTATGCATTTGCAGGATGTCCGATTTCTGAACTAGACGCCTGCAAAGCTGATATCGGTTCAGGGATAAATACGCATATTCAAGATAAAGTTCTACCAAATAATTTGGACAAACTTATAAAACCACAAAACACAATGGAAAGCCGTTCTCAACTTGGACAACCACAAGTGCCTGAAAATATAAATATGGAACCGATTCAACAACAAAACACTCAGCCTTATGATGCTAATTGTCAGTTTGGAAATTGTTTCAACAGAACAAACGCAGGCGAATCAAAGAATTAGAATTTTTTACGCCAAACCGTGTCAGAGATTTCCCATCCGTGGGTTGCAACATATTGTAAACAAAAATAACCATCACCACTGAGACAATTTTGCTCCACTTGGGCTTTTGTCCTATTATAACCTGCCGGAACTAAACCTTGTGACGACCAGACCATAATATAAATATCTACACCGACACGGTTTGGTCCTCTATTGCCATTTGCATCAAAGTAAAAAGTTAAACCATCAGATGTGGTATCAATACCAAATGATGCCATATCTTCTGCGGTATTTCCATCAACATTAAACATTGAACCATTTGCAATTTTGAAAGTGACAATGTTTCCGCCAATACCATTATCATTTTCATACTTTGGAGCATTTCCGGCCAGAGATTTTACGATTCCCTTTTTGTGCCAACAACCTGGTTTATCAATACATAGTTGTTCTACTTTCAAATGTTTTCCTAAAAATGAATCAAACCATTCTTTTGTACTTGCGGTACTTCCATCTTGAATTGCCATATCATAAGATGTATCTTCATATTCAGCAAATCTTACAGCTTGTTGAATGATAGAAAAATCCGCTTTTATTTGAGTTTGAAGCTGTCGTTTTCTGTAATTAGACATCAAACCAGGAATTGTCATCGCCGCAATAACACCAATTACACCAAGTGTAACTAGAACCTCTGCAAGAGTAAAACCTAATTTATTCGTTAAAATATTTTTCTTAAAATATTGAAAAAACACGCCTTAACTTCCTCTTGTTTTTAATTATAACAAGATTTATATCTTCTGTAAAGAAAAACACCCCAAGCAAACTTGTTGGAGTGTTTTAAGATTGTCGAATTTTATGTTATTTACTATCTTTCGCAAATTGTTCTTGCAACGTAAACGCCTGATGCTGATGCTTGCAACAAACCTCTTGTTACACCTGCACCGTCACCAATTGTAAATAAGTTTTTAACACCTTCGGTTTCCAATTCATTTGTCAATTTTACTCTTGCAGAATAGAATTTAACTTCAATACCATAAAGAAGAGTGTATCTTGATGCTGTACCAGGAGCAATTTTATCTAATGCTTGCAACATTTCGATAATACTTGTCATTTGTCTGTATGGAATAACAAGACTCAAGTCACCTGGAGTTGCACACGTAAGTGTCGGTGTAATTACACTTGATTTTATTCTTTCCGGAGTTGAACGTCTGCCGTCAAGCAAATCACCAAATCGTTGCACCAAAATTCCGCCCCCTAACATATTAGCAAGTCTTGCAATATGTTGACCATATTGAATAGGTTCTTTGAACGGTTCTGTAAATTTTTCACTAACAAGTAATGCAAAGTTTGTGTTTGGAGTTTTATAATTTGCATAACTGTGACCGTTTACAGTTGCAATTCCGCTGTAATTTTCCTGAACAACCTCACCATTTGGGTTCATACAGAATGTTCTAACCTCATCACCAAATGTTGGAGAATGATAAATCAATTTAGATTCATATAATTTAGATGTCAACGGTTCAAATACAGGAGCAGGAAGTTCAACCCTTACACCAACATCAACAGCATTATTTACCATACCGATTTTGTGTTTTGCAAATTCTTGAGTCAACCAATCCGCACCTTCTCTACCTGGAGCAATGATTGTATACTCAGCAGAAATAACTTCACCATTATCAAGTTTGATACCTTTTACTTGTTCACATTCAACAATTAATGATTCAGCTGAAACGTTATTCAAAATAGTAATTCTGTCATCAAGATAATCTTGCATATTTTTTAATACATCAAGACTTCTTTCCGTACCAAGATGTCTTACCGGAGAATATACCAATTTCAATTCTGCTAGAACTGCTTGGTGCTCAATTTCGTCAAAAACTTTTGTATCTGTTCCGAAAACTTCTTCTGTAGCTCCGTATTTTAGGTATAATTGGTCTGCATAATCAATCAAGTCTTCAGCTTGTTTTCTTGTCATATAATCAACGAGGTGTCCGCCAACGTCAGGAGTTAGAGTCAATTTACCATCTGAAAAAGCTCCGGCTCCGCCCCATCCGCATAACAATCCGCAACGTTTGCAGTTTACACATTTTGGAGAACCCTCTCTAATCGGACATTTTCTCTTTTCAATACGTTGTCCTTTTTCAATTAGAACAATTTTCCAATCCGGTTTAAGTTTCATAATTTCCAATGCCGCAAAAATTCCGGCTGGACCTGCGCCTATAATTGCTACGTTGTACATCTTTTTCCTCTTTCGTTATTTTGTCAACCGTTTAAGTATAACTTGAACATATTATTTTTTAAAGTCTATTGTAAAGGGATGTGAATTATTGAGGATAAAAGATGGTAGTCTGAAAGGCAAGACTATTTCAGAATGATATAATATTATCTGTTTTGCTAGAGAGCCTTTTTTATTCAGCCAGACATCTTTCATTACTTCACTCACATTTAACAAACACATTCACTTTTTTATTTATTTTGTGCTAAAATCTGTAGTATGAACTGGAAAGATTTACCGAAAAAGAAAAGGCTTTATGGTCTGATTATATTGACTTTCGTAGGAATTTTGGCGTGGGCTTTCATCACAGCCAGTATGATTACGCATGATTTTAACCGAAAACAGGCTTCCGCTAAAGGAGATGAGCAAGAAGCAATAGTTCATGGCATAATCCTTACCGAAACCAAAGATGAACAAAAATACTGGGAAATATATGGCGAAACTGGTCAATGGGACAGCGAAAAAGGGGTTGCCCAATTAGACAAAGTTACAGGTAATTTTTATAAAGATAACGAAGTTTCTATGAGTTTTGAGTCTTCAAAAGGTACTTATAACTCAAAAAAGGGTGATATAACTTTATACAAAGACACATTTATTGTGCTAAAAGACGGTATTACCTTGAATGCTGATAATTTGCATTGGACAAATTCGCACACTCCAATTGTGGCAGAAGGTCATATTAAAGTTCAAAAAGGAAAAGAATTGTTATCAACTGCGGACAAAATTATCATCAGTCCAACGTATGACAGTTTCAAAATTGTAGGGAACACTGTATCAAAGGTATATGAGGATAAAAAGTAGTATGAAGAGATTTTTAACGACATTTTTATCGATTTTGGTGTTGACAGGACTTGCTGTACAAGCATCAGACTTGATTATTGAATCAAAAAATCAGTCTTTCAATGAGGCAGATAATAAAATTAAATTCAACGGAAATGTAAAGGTTACGGTTGATGATTTGAAGGTTGTAGGCGACAGTGCAGACGTAAATGTTACTAAAGACCAAAAATTAGATACAGCTACTTTTTATGACAAACCTTATGCTTTTGAAGTTAAGAAAAACAAAAAAAGAGAAGTCAAAGCAAATATTTTGAAAGTTTCATTGATTACAAAAATCATCAGAGCAGAAGGCGACACTCAATCTGTTGTTTTTGAAGGTAAAACACCAATCGTTGTAATTAACGCAAACACTCAAGAATATGATACCAAAACAGGTGTTATGACTGCAGTTGGTACTGTTACTATGAAATATAAAGAAATTGAAACTTTTTCAAATTCAGCACAAATCACAACTGATAAAAGCGGAGATTTGAAAAAACTTGTCTTGATTGGCAATGCTAAAGTTAAACAAGAAAATAACGAATCTTATGCCGACAGATTTGTATATGACGCAACAACAGGCAACTTAACAGCTTACGGTAACACTACATCCAATGCAATTATGGATGATGGTTCAAAATTAACATTAAAATCAAGCTACCAAGAATATAACCAAAAACGCTCAATATTCAATGCAAGCGGTAATGTAAGAATTTGGTATCAAGATTATTATGCAGTCGGCCCAAAAGTAACTTTGTATCCAACTCCAGGATCATCAAAACCAAATGAGGCATACTTCACAGGTCGTTCAAGTATTACTCAAGGAGTTAGAACAATTTATGCCGACAAAATAAAAATGACTATGAAACCAAAAACTTTTGATGCTCAAGGCAACACAAGAACCGTAATCAAAAATATCGGTTCAGGCAGTGATGATAACGTAACTTTAGGATTATAATACTATGAAAGAAAAATTAGATAAGGCATTAGAGTGTTTTAAGAAAAAAGATTGGAATGGAGCAATTGATTCATTCACTTCAATTATTGAGGTTGAACCTGAAAATGCCGAAATTTATAACAACTTGGGATTATGCTATGCAAATATTGGTGATGATGAAAAATCTGAAAAAAATTATTTAAAATGTATTGAACTGAATCCGCAAATTCCACAATGCTACATCAATCTTGTTGATTTGTATTATAAACAAAGACGACTCGGAGAAGGTATAAATATTTTATCTTACGCAATTGATATGCTACCTGATGATATTATTTTCAGACATTATCTTGCAAGATTTTATATGGAAGATGCCAAACAAGATTTGGCGATTGATGAACTTGTTTATGTCTTGGAAAAACAACCTGATAACTATGATGCGTATTATGATTTAGCCAAAATTTATTTTGAATTTGGCAATTATGATTCAGCGATTGAAAATTTGGAAAATGTTTTAGAATTCAAACAAGATAATGAATTGATTTATTACTATTTGGCAGAAGCTTACCAAGCTAATGATGAAATAGACAAAGCTATTTCTAACTTTCTGAAAGCCATAGCAACAAATAATAAGTTTGCACCTGCATATAAAAAAGTGGCAATTTTATTCTTGGCACGTGGCGATTATGCTGATGCAATTGAGTATTTGGAAGACTATATGAACCTTGATATCTCTGAAGAAGAAAAAAATAGCACAGCAAAACTTATTGAAAACATAAAACAAAAGGCTAACAATTAAGAAGGACAACAATTTTAGATGAAGGATAAATTTTGGATTGCGTTTTCTTCGATAGAACAAATTGATAGCCCTTTTATTCAAAGACTATACGGTTACTTTGGAGATATTGAAAAAGCTTTCAATGCTTCGCTATACGAACTCAAACAAATTGATGGTTTGAGTGTTAGAAGAGTTGAAACTTTTTTACGCTATCGCGATAAGGTCGATATTGATAGAACTTTCGCTGAGGTTGAAACTCGAGGGATAAATTTTTTAACTCTTGCAGATGACAATTATCCAAAAATGTTGCGCCAAATTTCTAATCCGCCTGCTGTTTTATATTATAAAGGCAAACTCTTTGAATGTAATATGGATAAGACCCTTGCTGTTGTAGGTTCGCGCAAGGCAAGTTTGCATGGAAGAGACGATTTGAGAAAAATACTTTCAGGACTTGCAAATACTGATATTTGTATAGTTTCAGGATTAGCATCAGGTGTAGATACAGTTGCGCATACCACAGCTATTGAAAATAATTTGAAAACAATCGGCGTCATAGCAAGTGGTTTTGATTTTACTTATCCTGCGAGTAACAAAACACTTTATCAAAATATTGAAAATGGTTATGGTGCAGTTTTATCTGAATACTATCCAACATTTGAACCAATAAAATTCAGATTTCCACAGCGAAACAGAATAGTTTCAGGCTTGTCTTACGGAACATTAGTCGCTGAGGCATCATTAAAAAGTGGCGCATTGATTACCGCAAATCTCACATTAGAACAAGGTAGAGAACTGATGTGTATTCCCGGATTGATTTCTAATCCGAACACACAAGGAATTTATAAACTTCTTAAAAACGGTGCCACTCTAGTAACTGAAACAGAAGATATTTTAAATGCCCTTAATTGGGAAGTAAAAACTGAAACAAAAGGCGACCAATTAACATTGCCAATGTTGACAGATGAAGAAGAGAAGATTTTTAATAACTTAGAAATAGAAGAAAAAGGTGTGGATGAGCTTTTGAGTTTGACAGGGATGAATTTGGATGATTTATTGATGAACTTGACAACAATGGAGCTTAAAGGCATAATAAAACAATGTAGTGGGGATAGATACAAAAAGGTATAGAAAATATAATGGCAGAGACGAAGAGCAAAAATAAAGAAAAATCGTTAGTAATAGTCGAATCACCTGCAAAATCTAAAACTATTAAAAAGATTTTAGGCAGTGATTTTCAAATTGAGGCAAGTTACGGACACATAAGAAATTTGCCGACAAAAGACCCAGCAACTCAAAATTTGGGATTTGATGTAAATAACAATTTTGAACCAAAGTTTGAAGTTATCCCAGGGAAACAGCAAGTTGTACGAAAATTAAACGATTTAGCCAAAAAGTTTGACAAAATATACCTAGCATCCGACCCCGACCGTGAGGGAGAGGCTATTGCTTGGCACGTTCGTCAAGTTTTGAAAGTGCCTGATGAAAAAATATGTAGAATCGTATTTAACGAAATTACACCAAAAGCCGTTAAACATTCTGTAGAAAACCCACGCAGCATTGATATGGATATGGTTCAAGCACAACAAACTCGCCAAATTTTGGATAAACTTGTAGGTTTCAAATTGAGCCCTGTTTTGTGGAAACAAATCGGTAACAGAAACCTGTCAGCAGGTCGTGTTCAATCTGTAGCTCTACGCATGATTTGTGAAAGAGAAGATGAAATCGAAGCTTTCGTTCCGCAAGAATACTGGTCAATTCACGCAAATCTTGACAAAGATGGTAAAGTATTTGATGCAGAATTATCAAAAATAAAAGGGAAAGCTGTAGATAAAACTTTGAAAAATAAAGAAGAGGCTCAAAAAGTTGTTGATTATTTAACAAACCCCAATACTCAATATGAAGTTTCAAAGGTAACAAAGAAATCAACCAAACGTAAACCAACCGCCCCATTTATCACATCTACAATGCAGCGTGCAGCATCTTCAAAACTTGGTTTTGGAGTTTCTAAAACAATGCAAGTTGCTCAAAAATTATACGAAGGTATTGAAATTGATGGCACTCCGGTCGGTTTGATTACCTATATGAGAACCGACTCTGTCAGGGTTTCAGATGATGCTCAAAATATGGCACATGATTTCATTTTGCAAAATTATGGTGAAAAATACTATCCTGAAAAAGCCAATATTTACGCAAAAGGCAAACAAAATGTTCAAGATGCACACGAAGCGATTCGTCCTTCATACCCTGAGCGTACCCCTGATAGTATAAAAAAATATTTGGATAACGACCAATATAAATTGTACAAATTAATTTGGGAAAAGTTTATGTCTTCTCAAATGTCACCAGCTGAAATTGCCAATAAAACAATTGAAATTTCATCAGGAGATTATACTTTACGAGCAGGTACAAGCAAAATTACATTTGACGGTTTTTTAACTTTGTATAATGATTCTGAAGATGATGAAGAAAAAGCATCAGACGCAAAAATTCCTGATTTAGAAAAGGGTGACAAGGTTGTTTGCAAAAAAATCCTGCCAAAACAACACTTTACGCAACCACCTCCAAGATACAACGAAGCATCTTTGGTTAAAGCTTTGGAAGAATACGGCATTGGTCGTCCATCTACATACGCGACAATTATCACAGTTATTCAAACACGTAAATATGTAGAAAAAAAAGACAAGGCTCTTCGTCCGACATTGTTAGGCAGAACCGTTTCAAAACAGCTTGTGTCGCAGTTTTCAGACATTATGGACTACAAATTTACAGCAGGAATGGAAGAAAAACTTGATAAAATTGCAGAAAAACAAGCCGTATGGGTGAAAGTTTTGCAAGACTTCTACACCCCATTTATGGAAGAAGTTAATTCTGTGATGAAAACAGCGCAAAAAGTTAATATTGAAACAAACATAAAATGTCCAAATTGTGGAAAACCAATGCTCTTAAGAACAAGCAAAACAGGCTCACAATTCTTGGGTTGTTCAGGTTATCCTGATTGTAAAACCGCAATGTCAATCAACGTAATGCAAGAAATGGAAAACAGCGAGGATGGAACAATTCCTACTCAGCAACAAGAAGTTTGTGAAGAAAAATGCGAAAAGTGCGGTTCTGACATGATATTCAAAACAGGTCCTTACGGCAAATATATGGAATGCACAAACCCTGAATGCAAACACCGCAAACCATACCGAAAATCAACAGGTGTACCTTGCCCAAAATGTGGCAAAGGAGTAATTGTTGAACGCAAATCTAAACGTGGAACAGTATTTTTTGGCTGCAATCAATATCCTGAATGTGATTTTGTCTTGTGGAATGAACCAACAGGCGAAAAATGCCCTGAATGTGGCAGTTTATTAGTGAAAAAAATTCTTAAAAAAGGAACAGTAATTTCTTGTTCAAATATGAAATGTCATTTCAAAAAAGACCCAGAACCAGTGCAAGACACCGAAACACTTTAAACTTAAAGCCCAACAAAATGTCCACCCTTGGTGGGAGGATCGATTAAGCAAATAGTTCTATGTCATTCTGAAAGCATAGAAAATTTGTGTGAACATTGTGAACACATAAATTTCTTGCTATTCAGAATCTCTACTAAACAAAAAAGGTCATGGTCTCCATGAACTCGTTTCCACTACTGTACCAAATAAATCCTGTAATCAATATATACATATAGTAAAACGATGAAATAAAATAGTATTAAATAGCAAAAATGGATTGCCACAGTCGTGCAAATGC
>ERZ1034913.117-NODE-117-length-77379-cov-19.132171_pt1 | contig 77379 bp, 58 predicted proteins | sample MGYA00520697_ERZ1034913 | MGnify/ENA primary metagenome ERZ1034913 (study PRJEB33766, sample SAMN09781786) | gut metagenome | biome: gut microbiome | host: Homo sapiens | place: Madagascar | study: EMG produced TPA metagenomics assembly of the PRJNA485056 data...
GCATAGATATCGGTTCCACCACTGTCAAGATTGCTATTTTGGACGAAGAACACAATATTTTATTTTCCGATTATGAGCGTCACTTCGCCAATATCCGGGAAACTCTGTCTGAGCTCCTTAAGAAAGCTTATGACCAGCTGGGAGAATTGCAGCTGCACCCCATGATCACCGGTTCCGGCGGTCTGACACTGGCCAACCACCTCGGCGTTCCCTTTACTCAGGAGGTCGTAGCCGTGGCTACTTCCCTGCAGGAGCTGGCACCCAAGACCGATGTTGCCATCGAGCTGGGCGGTGAGGATGCTAAGATCATCTATTTTGAAGGTGGTAACGTGGAGCAGCGTATGAACGGTATCTGTGCCGGCGGTACCGGTTCCTTCATCGACCAGATGGCCAGTCTGATTCAGACGGACGCTTCGGGCTTAAACGAATATGCGAAAAATTATAAATCCCTCTACACCATTGCTGCCCGCTGTGGTGTATTTGCCAAAACCGATATCCAGCCTCTGATCAACGAAGGTGCTACCAAGGAAGACCTGTCTGCTTCTATTTTTCAGGCAGTGGTGAACCAGACAATTTCCGGTCTGGCCTGTGGTAAGCCGATCCGCGGTCACGTAGCTTTTCTGGGCGGGCCTTTACATTTCCTGTCTGAACTGAAAGCTGCCTTTATCCGTACCTTAAATCTGGATGACGAGCACATCATTGACGTGGACAACTCCCATCTGTTCGCAGCCATCGGTTCCGCACTAAATGCGAAGGAGGAAGTCTGCATCAGTCTGTCTGACATGGTGAAAAAGCTGTCCTCCGACATCAAGATGGAGTTCGAAGTAGAACGTATGGAGCCTCTGTTTGCGGACAAGGCTGCTTATCAGGAATTCGTGGAGCGTCACAGCAAGCATCACGTGACCACCGGAGACTTACAGTCCTATCAGGGCAAGGCTTTCCTGGGTATCGATGCCGGTTCCACCACCACGAAGATCGCTCTGGTAGGTGAAGATGGATCCCTACTGTACTCTTTCTATTCCAGTAACGACGGAAGCCCCTTGAAGACAGCGATCCGTTCCCTGAAGGAGATCTACTCTCTCCTGCCCGAAGGCGTGGAGATCGTACGCTCCTGTTCCACTGGTTACGGCGAAGCGTTGATGAAAGCTGCTTTTCTGCTGGATGACGGCGAGGTAGAGACCGTGGCCCATTACTATGCCGCTGCTTTCTTTGACCCCAGCGTAGACTGTATCTTAGACATCGGCGGTCAGGATATGAAGTGCATCAAGATTAAAAACCAGACCGTAGACAGCGTACAGCTGAACGAAGCATGTTCCTCCGGCTGTGGCTCCTTTATTGAGACCTTTGCCAAATCCCTGAACTATACCGTGCAGGATTTCGCTCAGGCTGCCCTGTTTGCAGAGCATCCTATCGATCTGGGTACCCGTTGTACCGTATTCATGAACTCCAAAGTAAAACAGGCGCAGAAGGAAGGCGCTTCCGTAGCAGATATCTCCGCAGGACTTGCTTACTCCGTTATCAAGAATGCTTTATTTAAGGTAATCAAAGTCTCCGATGCTTCAGAGCTTGGTAAAAATATTGTGGTACAGGGCGGTACTTTCTACAATGACGCTGTTCTGCGCAGCTTTGAGAAAATTGCAGACTGCCAGGCGATCCGTCCCGACATCGCCGGTATCATGGGTGCTTTCGGTGCGGCTCTGATCGCCAGAGAACATTACGAAGACGGTTATGTGACCACAATGCTGGATTATCAGAAGATCTGCGATCTCCAGTTCGAGACCAGCATGGCGAAATGTAAGGGTTGTACCAACAACTGTCGTCTGACCATCAACAAATTCTCCGGCGGCCGTCAGTTCATCTCCGGCAACCGCTGTGAACGTGGTATCGGCGGTCAGAAGAATGCCCACAATGTACCGAATTTATACGAATACAAATTACATAGACTGTTCTCTTATGAATCTCTGGACGCTGACAAGGCTCCCAGAGGTGTAGTTGGTATCCCCAGAGTGCTGAATATGTACGAGGACTATCCGTTCTGGTTCACCTTCTTCACCGAACTGGGCTACCGCGTTGTGCTCTCTCCCAGCTCCAACCGTAAGATCTACGAGCTTGGCATTGAATCCATCCCCAGTGAATCCGAGTGTTATCCGGCGAAACTGGCTCACGGCCATGTGACCTGGCTGATTCGTCAGGGAATCAAGTTCATCTTCTACCCTGCGCTATTCTATGAGCGCAACGAGTTCGAGGATGCCAACAACCATTACAACTGCCCTATCGTTACTTCTTATTCTGAGAATATCAAGAATAACGTAGAGGAAATCGCCGGCGGTGAGATCACTTTCCGCAATCCGTTCATGTCCTTTAGAGATCTTGGTACCGTGACGGATGCGCTGACGAAGGAATTCACCGAGATTCCCGCCGCAGAGATCGCCGCAGCCTGCGAAAAGGGTTGGAAGGAACTGGCAAATGCCCGTCACGATATGGAGAAAAAGGGCGAAGAGACTCTGGAATACTTACGCAAGACCGGCAAGCGCGGTATCGTGCTGGCAGGCCGTCCCTATCATGTAGACCCGGAGATCAACCACGGTATTCCCGAGCTGATCACCTCCTACGATATGGCAGTACTGACAGAGGATTCCATCTCCCATCTGGCAAAACCGGAACGTCCTTTGATTGTATCCGACCAGTGGATGTACCATTCCAGACTTTACGCTGCCGCAAGCTATGTAAAGACGGTGGAGAATCTGGATCTGATCCAGTTGAATTCCTTCGGCTGCGGTCTGGATGCCGTTACCACCGATCAGGTGAACGATATCCTCTCCGGCTCCGACAAGATCTACACCTGCCTGAAGATCGATGAAGTCAACAACCTGGGTGCGGCCCGTATCCGTATCCGTTCCCTGTTGTCTGCAATCCGTGTCCGTGAAAAGATGGGCAAGCACCGCAACATCCGTTCTTCCGCTATCGAGAAGGTACCGTTTACCGAAGAGATGCGTAAGGACTACACCATCATCTGTCCGCAGATGTCCCCGATCCACTTTGAGATCTTGCAGCCTGCGTTCAATGCCTGCGGTTACAATTTCGTGGTATTGGACAACGATAACAAGCACTCTGTGGATGTGGGTCTGAAATATGTTAACAATGATGCCTGCTATCCTTCCCTGCTGGTGGTCGGACAGATCATGGAAGCTCTGCTGTCCGGCAAATATGACCTGAACAAGACCGCCATTATCATGAGCCAGACCGGTGGCGGCTGCCGTGCGACGAACTATATCGGCTTCATCCGTCGTGCCCTGAAGAAAGCAGACATGGAGCAGATCCCTGTCATCTCCCTGAACCTGGCAGGTATCGAGAGCAATCCCGGCTTCCATCTGAATGCGGATCTGCTGTTACGTGCCGCTGTGGGTGCGGAATTTGGTGACATCTTCATGCGTTGTGTCTACCGGATGCGTCCTTATGAAGCAACTCCGGGTTCCGTGGATGCTCTGCACAGAGAATGGCTTGCGAAGGTACAGAAATTTGTCTCCGCGAAGCATATCAGCATTCCGAAGTTCCGCAGGATGTGTACCGAGATCATCCGGGATTTCGATGCGGTTCCGGTGCTGGATATCAAGAAGCCACGTGTCGGCGTCGTTGGCGAGATCCTGGTAAAGTTCTCTCCTGCCGGCAACAATCATCTGGTAGAGCTGCTGGAGAGCGAAGGTGCGGAGGCTGTAGTACCCGACCTGATCGACTTCATGCTGTACTGCTTCTACAACCAGATCTACAAAGCAGAACACTTAGGCACCAGCAAGAAGACTGCAAAGATTTCTGCGCTGGGTATCTGGGCCATCGAACATATCCTCCGCGGCTCTGCCGTGAAGGCTTTTGAAGAAAGTAAGCATTTTGATCCGCCTACCAACATTTACAAGATCGTCTCCTATGCGGAACCGATCGTATCCATCGGCAACCAGACCGGTGAGGGATGGTTCCTGACCGGTGAGATGGTGGAACTGATCAAGGAAGGCGTACCGAACATCGTATGTACCCAGCCCTTCGGCTGCCTGCCGAACCACGTGGTAGGTAAGGGCGTTATCAAGGCTCTGCGGAAGGCATATCCTTCCTCCAACATCGTAGCCATCGACTACGATCCCGGTGCCAGCGAAGTCAACCAGCTCAACCGAATCAAACTCATGCTCTCCACCGCCCAGAAGAATCTGAAGAAGGGTGAAGGAAGTGCGGAATAAATGATATTGTTTCGTCGGAAATAATTTAACTGACATCATTTTCTGATGCCCCGGTCGGTTTGCACCGGCCGGGGCGTTAGGGAAACTCTTTTTCCTAACAAATATCTTTTCATGCCCCATGATATCATGCTATAATGTGCCCAGACATGCCTGTGCTTTCAAAAGCATCTGTCACGGTGATTATCTGCCCGTCAAATGTAGTATGAGTATGGCATGGCTCCGTCGCATTATTAAACATTGTTTGCTTACATGCGTCATTTGTCTGCGCCATGATTCACAATGCTCTTTTATTTCCATTTTCGCTAAAAGTCGTTTTTCGGCTGTTTTAGTACAAAATTTCTTATATTTCTTCTTTTTTTGTATCGAATTTGCCTTTTTTCTTCATTCTGATACAATCATTCCTTTTTCCACCTGAAAATTAGCTGTTTTTGTACTTTTTTCTGCATTTTTGCCCCATTTACACCAAACCATTTCGAAAGGAGTTTTATCTTTATGATTCAAAATTTAGATTCTCGCATTAATAAATTACAGGCGCAATGTGATTACCTGCGCCACAAGCTTTCAACATTTCCGGAAGGAGAATTATTCATTCAGAAGAACGGTTCTTACCATCGTTGGCGTCTCAAAATGAAAGAAAAATCCGTATACTGCCCTAAGTCAAATCGTTCTCTTGCAGAAGTTATGGCCCTGAAAAAATATTATTCTCTTCTTCTGTTGGAAGCCGAAGAAGAACTTTCCCTGCTTAATTTCTATAAAAAAAATTTTTCCTCTGCAAACCGTTCCAGGGCTTTATCTGCCTCCGATCTTCTGTCGGAATCCTCTCCCTACTACGAATTGCTGCAAAGTCATTTTTCGAAGGATAAGCTTCCGGTATCGGTGCAGAAATGGTGTTCGGAAGCTTATGAGACGAATGGGTCGCATCCGGAGCATCTGATCCATACTACGCTGGCAGGGCATAAGGTTCGTTCGAAATCAGAAGTTATTATTGCCAATCTCCTGTATACAAATCATATCCCCTATCGCTATGAAGCTGCCCTGGCATTAAATGAAATGACAGTCTATCCGGATTTCACGATTCTGCATCCCACCTCACAACAGCTCTTCTACTGGGAGCATTTCGGAATGATGGACAAGAGCAATTACTGTGACGCTGCCTGCAACAAGCTCAAATCTTATTGCTACAACGGAATCTTTCCGTCCATGCAGCTGATCACCACTTATGAGACCGGCAAAGTTCCCATTCGCTCCGAGCAGGTGCAGCAGATCATCACACAGTACTTTCTATGACATAATGAGCGCAAGGGAGTCAACATGGCGATAACCAATGCGTACGCAAAAGGACCGGACCTGTGCCGGCCTCCATGGAGTGGTACAGTCCCAGTCCTTTATAATGAATAAGTTCTCTTTCACTTATGATCTCACGATGCATTTGCACTGCGGCTCTCGATATATTGCTGTAAGACTTCGGTGACTTCCTCCGGTGCCAGGCCGGCATCTTCGATCAGGTCACTTACCGCCTCCAATTCCTTGCGCCTCTTCTGCTCGAATAATTCTTCCAGTTCCCGTTCCTCGGATTCAATGCGGATGTTCAACGCATTGATCAGCTCCTGTTTTGCCTGGATCTTTTCCTCCAGGGATTTTCTCTGTCCTCTTGGCATATACTGTGTGCTCCTTTCCTTATGGCAATGCTATCGAAAAGGCCATTCATCAGGGATCACCAGCGTAGTCTAAGCTGCCGTGATCTGTCATGAATGGCCTGATATGTTACAGTATATGGACAAGATTGTAAAAATATACCATTTGTTCCACAATATCTGTATTACCTTAATTATTCTCTATTCAAAGAAGCATTCTGCAAGAAATGTAGCAATTGTCCAAATCCTATTGTAAGCTGTCCACTGCCGCCTTCAACTTGTCCAGTGCAAGCTCTAAGGTTGCTCTGGGGCAGGCGATGTTTACACGTTGGAAGTCTGCTCCGCTGGGACCGAACATTGCTCCGCCATCCAGCCAGAGTCCTGCTTTTTCGACGATGAACTGATCCAGCTCTTTGCCGGAGATTCCCAGTTTGCTGCAATCCAGCCATACCAGATAGGTACCCTCCGGCTCTACCAGATGGATCTGCGGAATCTTCTCCTGCAGATATTTGCGCAGGAAATTCAGATTTTCAAGCAAGTAAGCTCTCAGCTGGTCCAGCCACTCCTGTCCGCCGCGGTATGCTGCCTCGCAGGCTACTGCTCCCAGCGCATTGGGTTCATCGTAACCGGTCTTGTCGATTTCCTTCTGGAATGCTTCCCGCATTTTTTCATTGGGAATAAAAATATTGGAGATCTGTAAACCTGCCAGATTAAAAGTCTTACTGGGCGCGGTACAGGTCACGGCGAATTCCTCAAAACGGGGATCCACATTGGCAAACACCGTATGCTCAAATCCGGGATATACAAAATCATTGTGAATTTCATCGCTGACCACGATCACATGATGGCGCAGGCAGATTTCTCCCAGCTGCTGCAATTCCTCTCTGGTCCATACTCTCCCCACCGGATTATGAGGATTGCACAGGATGAACAGCTTTATCTTCTCCTGCTCGATCTTGCGTTCAAAGTCTTCATAATCTATGCTGTACTGCGGTTTTCCCGCAACTGCTTCTTTTTCGTATACCAATGTATTGTCTATTACCTTACGGTCGTTGTCACGGATAATATTGGTAAACGGATAATAGACCGGATTCTGGATCAGTACCGCGTCTCCCGGCTCTGTGAAAGCCTTTACCGCTGCGCCCAGTGCAAATACCACACCGGGGGTCTTCACGATCCATTCTCTCTTCGTCTTCCAGTTATGGTTCTTCTCCATCCAGTTCGTTATAGCATTATAATAGGCATCCTTGGGCTGGGTGTATCCGTAGATTCCATGATCCACTGCCGCATAAAGACTCTTTGTAATTTCATCCGATACCGTAAAATCCATGTCTGCGACCCACAGCGGCAGCACATCCGCAGGCTTGCCTCTCTCCACGGCATAGTCGTACTTCAGGCAGTTCGTGCCTTTACGATTTGTAATTTTATCAAAATTGTATGTAGTCATACGAATCCTCTTACCTTTCGACAACCTGCAAACATTCTGCCTGTGGCCCCAGGTTGCAAGTTAAATTTTTCTATCAGTCGCACACATTCTTCCAGAACCTTCTATACATCCGGATTGGCTGCGTCCGTTCCAGAATTTCCGTAAATCTTTCCTGATGAACTGGTTTACTTACTACGTATACCAATTACCCCCACTCAGGCAAAAGCCTGCTCCAGGTCTGCCAGCAGATCATCAATATTTTCAATACCTACCGACATCCGTAAAAGCTTTTCATCCACGCCCAGAGCCTCTCTGACCTCTACGGGAACATCCGCATGGGTCTGCTTCATGGGATAGGTGAGAAGACTTTCCACGCCACCCAGGCTTTCCGCAAAACGGATCAGCTTTACGCTCTCTAAGATCTTAACAGCTTTCTCTGCTGAATTCAACCGGAAAGAGATCATTCCACCATAACCACTGCACTGTCTGTCGATCAGTTCCTTATCCGGACGGGAATCCAGGCCGATGTAATATACCTTCTCCACTTCCGGTCTCTGTTCCAGCCAGTGTGCGATGGCCAGGGCATTCTTCTGGTGCTGTTCCATGCGGACAGCCAGTGTCTTGATGCCGCGAAGCAACAGCCAGCTGTCAAATGCAGACAGACAGGCTCCTGTAGTCTTGTAAATATTATATAGCTGTTCATACAGGGCATTGTCCTTCACCACCAGAAAACCGGACAGGGTATCATTATGTCCTTCCAGATATTTGGTGCCGCTGTGTACCACGATATCCGCTCCAAGGTTCAACGGCTTCTGGAAATAGGGAGACAGGAATGTGTTATCCACGATCAGCAAACATCCGTTTTCATGCGCCACATCTGCAATGGCCTGAATATCTGCCACTTTCATCATAGGGTTGGACGGAGTCTCCAGATAGATGGCCTTTGTCTCCGGGCGCAATGCAGCCTTCACGGTGTCCACGTTGGAGGTATCTACACAATCCACGGAAATACCGTTCTTGTGGCTGATTATGTTCCATAATCTTAAGGTTCCGCCATACAGGTCATCGGTAGCGATCAGATGATCTCCGGGAGAAAAGATTTCCATCAATGCAGTAATGGCCGCCATTCCCGTAGAAAATGCCAGTGCCTCCGTTCCCTGCTCCAACAGAGCAACCGTCTTCTGCACTTCATCTCTGGTGGGGTTGCTGCAGCGGGAATAATCATATCCCGTACTTTTCCCCAGTCCTGGATGCGCATATGCCGCATTCTGATAGATGGGCATGCTGATAGCACCGAACGGATCCTTTCTCTCATTACTTCCCTGGACACATATGGTTTCTGCTGCAAATGCCATCTTTTTCTCCTCCTATGTCTATGTATACTATATTGCCTTTTATATTTCCTACTGTTCCAGTAGGTATAGTATATTTTTATCATAGTGGATAGAAAAAGTCAAGTTACTATTAAATATTTACCAATAAAGTTGCATCTCTTTTTCTGCTTCCTGTTCCGAAACATTCAGCTTTGCCCTGACCTTTTGCAAAGTTTCTTCATAACTGGCATTAAACTCTTTGCACATTATAATAATTCCTTGTGCAACACCCTGCGCAATTCCTCTTCTCGTATACTGATCAAATAATTCACACATGCTGATTTCAGCCTCCTCTGTAATATTCATCTTTTCAAGTATCTCACGGGTATCTTCCACATTCCTGTCTCCGGAAAGCACCCTGAGCATTTTAATGGTGGCTTCTTTGTGAACCACCTTACGATCGGAGCGGTAACCGTTCCCTTCTGCTAAATAATCAAGTACGATTCGCATGTCGCTCTGAAAATGCTCCCGTACCTCTTGGGGTAAATACCTCATTTCCCATACATGAAGCTGCATATTATCTACATACTTCCATGTTGTCTTCGCAACTTTCCCACTTCCTCTATCCATGAGCTGCCGTATGCTATCCGCACCTTTCCAGCGGCTCTTTCCCCAATAAAGAACAAGTTCCACAACGGGATACCATCCTCTGTTCTGCTTTTCATATTGTCTGCGATATTCCCCTCCGACATATCCTGCCTTGCGCAGCAGCATGCCCTTATCGGCTTTGGTCTGGTTGGCAAATAAATACATTGTTCCGGGAACACCTTCTATTATGTGATATTTTGCTACATCCTCTAATTGATTGTGTAATATGTTCTCTCTATCTGCATAAAGGCTTTCTGTCGCTGCCGACAGCAGATTTTCACTCTTTATCTCCTGTGTCCCGTTATGAATCAGCGCATTAATAATATCTGCCGCCACGTCTGCATAACTCTCAAAATTCTTTGTAACAATATCGTTCTGTTCCAATCCGTTCCTTCCTCCCTGCCTTGATTCCCTGTTCACCAAGTCCTGTCTTATACAACATTTTTCAAGCAGGCAGAAACCTCTTTTCCGTACATAACATCACAGTCTTTACCTGCTGACTTTTATTAAATTATAAAAGTTTGAATGTTCCGGCGAGCTGCCGTGGACTGCACATTATGTGCCTAAAAAGATATCCGGAGTTCACAAATCCTTCGATATCTCAGCCTCTATAAAGACTTTCTTAAGATGCAATTACTATATCACAAAAGTTCCTCCGGTACAATAGTTCAAAGGAATTTCGGCGGTAAAAAAATACACAAAAACAGAGCCGTGAAAATTGGTTATTTCCACGACTCTGTTCTTGTGCAATTTTACTTTTTCCTCATATTACGATATTACATTGTTCTGTCCGGTTTAATCCAGTTCAAACAGTTCCTGCGCGCTGATGGTGATGCTGTCGGAATTGCTGGGGGTTGCCTTGGTGCCGTTTTCGAACAGAGTGTATACCCTTACATAGACTTCCGCCGGTTCCGCATCGGACCGCACGATACCGGAAGTACCGTTGAACAATCCCATTTCCGACAACGGATATGTCAGTGTATACGTCGCATTGTTGCCGATGCCATAATAGCCGTCTTTGTTGGCGGTTATGGCATTGCCGGCAGCGTCTTTGACGGAATATACCGTCAGCGGAACGACCTTTTCCGCTATACCGTCCACGGTTTTCGCATTGCTGTCATCCCCGGCCGCCTTGTAGAACTCTACACAGATCTGCGGGTTACCGGTGAGGATATTATCGTCCTCCGCCTTGAAGTTCACGCTGACCACGTCTCCCTCTGCTGTGGATCTTATATTTCCCTGATCCGCGGTCTTCAGGATCGTATTGTTCACAGGATCACTGATCACATAGATGGAATTCAGATTGTATCCGTTCTCATCCTTAAAGGAAATGCGGGGTGCCGTCACGCCGGCGTTGTATGCCGCAATGATGGTATTTACGAACAGCTTCATCTCCGCACCGCTGTCCGGCTTGGAATGTCCCGCACCGGAGTAGGTGACATTTCTCATATTGTAAATATAATAATTGTTCACCACATCGTTAGGACAGATATTATAAATATTGATAGGATACTTACTATTATCGTAAATATCAGACAGACAGTACCACACCACAATATCGTTCTTGCCGTCACCGTCGCGGTCCAGTTCCATATTCGGCTGTAACCACTGATAATGCGTAGCACTGACCTTCAGGCTCTTTTGCTCATCCTTGGAAATCAGATACGGGTACTGGGTGATCTGTCCTTCGTTGACCTGAGTAGCGCGAAGTGCCAGCTCGGACTCTCCCTCTTTTGCATAGGTTCCCTTCAGCATATAGCTGGGCTTGTTCCAGCCGCTTGCAAAATCTTTGTAGGCCGCCTTAAATCCCGCTTCATATAACAACTCATTGTTTACAGGGAAATAAACATCCTTGTAGTTTTTGTTTGTGCGCAGTGCCTCCAACGGATCCCGCAGGAATCGTACCACCGTATATTTAGTAAGTCCTTCCACCTGCCCCAGACTCTGATCCGTATTGGGCTCTTTGATCTCGTCATAGGCAAATCCGTTCAGAGTATTCAGATAACTCTGGTAACGTTCCTTCGTCGGACCGTAGGATGTGGAATCCACAAGTTTCTGGTAATATGTTTTCAATGCACCGTAGCGGTCCAGTCCTACGGATGCACGGATCGACCGGTTGATTTCATATCCCCAATACCATCCATTCTTCTTACCCTGTTCATACCATCCCTGATCATTCCACTGTCCAATACTTTTCATATCATTGATATACGAAGTCGTATCATGTGTAAACAACACGCTCTTACCGGACTCAATATATGCGCATACGGCCTGTGCTACTGCCGTATCCCATTTGCTATCTTGTAAGTTATACCCATATATCACGTTATCACTGTCATATTGATATCCAAAACGGTAGCTGTCTGAGAATCCCAATATGAGCATATCATACTGCTGCATATAATTGCAGGCCTTTACATAGCAACTCTCCAATTCACTGTCACTGGTGTTCCAATAAGACATTCCCAGTTCTGATGACACCAGCTGAGATACCGTTATACTCTTTACCGTAACATCCCAGTCCTTCAAGCCCTTGATATATCCGTAAAACGAACTACTGCTGTTATTCAGATCCGTCTCCAGATTCCAGTTATTATTCTTCTCTGACAGAAGCTGCAATACCTTGATTGTTTTCTTACCCGTCTGCTGCGGTACTGCGGTATAACCGGTCTGCGCTGTACGAACCAGCCGGTCTGCATTATCATAAAATACCAGTTTCCAAGGGAGTACACCCACATAGTCATCCGGAAGCTGTCTTATCACCTTATAGACATTTCCGGTCTGTAATTCATAATGTGCTGCTCCTGAATCTGTCACCTGACTGAGTTCCTGCCATTCGGAACCCTTACGAACGTAAATGTTCAGTCCGGTCAGTTCCTCCGAAGTTCCTCCAGTCTGTCCCTCTACATAATCAGCTCCCGCAAAACGTCCATCGGAGTTCTTATCCACGAACAGTTTGCAATCATACGTCGTTGCCACCTGCGACAATGCCGCATCATTGGTTAAAGTAAAAATATACTGCAACTGATACTTTCCATCAATTCGGGACAAATACGTCTGGTTGGAATCATTCTGTTTACTGCCGTAGGACAAAGCCTCCGGGTATGCCGTCTCTCCCAGTGTCGTCACCCAGTCCACAGAAAGCTTGGACAGATTCAGGTAATTACAAAATGTACTCTGACGCTCCGACAGTGAAGTACCAAGTGTACTGTTTTCCTGCATGAGCTGACTTTCCGCATATACATTCTTCTGCCAGTACAGGTACTCTCCATCTGCATTCTTCGATGTCACCATGAAATCCACGATCTTATAAAAATAGGAATTTTTATCCATCGTGTAGGTGGATGCTGTTGCCTGTCCGTTACCTGTCATATTCAGGAATCTGTCCGAAATGACCACAGGATACCCTGCCTGTACATACTGCATGAACTCCTTATATCTCGTAGAATTCATGTCATTTCCCGGCCCACGATATACGTTGGCATTATTGTTCAGGTCATTACTGTCTCCTGTCACATTATGGTTCACCGTATCGTCATGCAATCTGTGCTGTGCATTATAAGTCTCATTGGAATAATTGTAATAATCTCCCACATGAGAATAGATCAGCCCGTTCATACGGCTGTCGTTGTACACGGTATTACCCGAAGAATCCGTGTTCATAGCACCCGTCTGTGCCCCAAGGTAGATCATATCGTACTTTTCATTCAGATCTTCAATCTTGCCGATGAACTCAGCGGAAGGCATCTGGGTAATATTGACCGTCCCAGTATATGTGTCTTTCATGCCCATAAGTTCTTTTGCACGATCCGAAGTAAGTGTCGATGAAGAACTGAAATCATAACACGGTTCCAGATCCAGCACACGGACAGAGGACTTCACCGTCACTCTGTGCATATACCAGTTCAGAATATATCTTGTAATGGATGCCCGTGTGATGCTTTCGGTCAGGAGATCGGCGGTATTGCCGCTCTTCTGCGCCAGGAAATTCTCGTACTGGATCTCTTTCAGGACTGCGCTGTAGATCCATGCCCGGGAAGTGTCGCTCTGGATATCCGTCAGGAAATCACTGGCCACGTAGGGTGTCGTCGTGTCATCATATAAAAATACATTTTCCGTCAGGAACTCTTTTACGCCATTCCCCAGTTCCAGAGATGTGGCATTCTGTGCACCGGCTGCGCCTGCCACCGACTGAATGACCGTGTTTACATTGGCAAGATAGCCGTCAGCATTCAGGGTTTTATTCCAGAAGCTGTCCTTGGCTGCAATGTTTTTGGCAAGCTTGGAATCCGTTTCGGATACTCTTAACAGCGTCAGCGCCAGATTCGTCATCGCCTTGTTGCCCAATGCCAGATTTTTTGTATAAAAACTATAATCCAGAATCACCGGGATCCTGGAGGAATCCGAACGGGTTCCTACATTGTCAATGATTCCGAAGGCTTTTTTTGCCAGCAGCTGTGCTGCCTTCCCGGCATTCGCAGGCTCTGCCGCATAGGTTCCGTGACCGGACAAATAGATCAGATTCACGCTGTCCAGATCCACACCGTAATAGGCCTGCACATCCGGATCTGCCAGATTGGCAAGTTCTTCCAGCGTAAGCGTGGTCACCTCGATCTTCAGCTGATCCGTATCCGACAGATTCAGTATCTCCTTGCGGAACCACTCTTTGTTCGTGAAGCCGCCGTTATAATAAATCGTATCCAGTGCGTCTTCCCGGTCATCTCCGATAAAATCATAGCTGTTGTTGCTGTCATAATTGTTTTCCCCACGCAGATAGACCTGCATGCTTCCGCTGCTCTCCAGAATATATCTGCCCTGATCGTTTTTCCGGTAGCTGTCTGTCAGTTTGTAATCTCCCTCACCGGAAGCCACCTGTAATCCGGAAATATAATATTCTCCGGAAGCGTTTTCCTTAAACTGAAGGAAATATCCGTCCGTCACGGGAGTCAGAGTATAAGTATCGTTCGCTTTATTATATTCCGCCCATAACTTAGCTGTATTCCCGGCAGTATTTAATACATACAAATTATTGGCAATATCAGCCCCTGCCGTTGCTGTCGCAGCGGGCTCCGCTACAGGCTCTACAACCGTCGTCACCGGTGCACCGGCATCATTTCCGGATACACTGAGAGGTACCGGCTCCGAATCCTCTGCGATCTGTATTACCGCGTCATTGCCGGACACTGAGCCGGAAGGAGTTTCGGAAGGAATTTCTGGCTTCTGCGCATCCTCTGGCTCCTGTACTTCCTGTACCGGAGTCTGCACAGGGACTTCTGCTTCCGTATTCTGTGTTACATAACCATCCGGCAGTTGAGAGCCCCACACTATTTTTCCCACATAGGTATAAGTATCCTGTGCGTTATCCTTTACATAAACTTCCCAGCCGATATAGTCTTTCGCATTAAATGAGACGGTCTGAATGTCATTCATTTTACCGTCGGAACTGCCCCGGGGATTCAATGCATATCTGGTATCAGCAAGTGCTTTCAGTGTTTCCGTTCCATCCGTAATGGTTATTTCCAGACTTGCTCCGGAAGTATTATTGCTCACATTTGCAAACGTCGGAATTACGCTTTTTTTGTTCTCATTGGAACTGTCCGCAGCCGCGATGATACTCAGACGGTCATATCTCTCTGCCGTGGTCGTGTTGCCGTCCTGAAGCATCTTATACACCGGATCCGTCACTACATAAGTATATCTGCCGTTATTCTCCGCGTTTTTCACAAAAGTACCGCGGATCTCTTCCGTGCGTGACAGACCGCTTCCCTCGCTGTATGCGGAAAAGCTTACCGGGCCGTTGCTTCCGGCAATGTCTGCAAGACTTCCGCCCGCTCCCACCTGTCCGGCAATGGCAGTCATGGCATTCGTTCGTTCCGAAGCTGCCGGAAGTTCGGACAGCTTACGCCCCTCCGATACCGGTTCTTCTCCGCCGATCAAATAGCCGATGGTGGCATCCGACTTTGAGGGAACGATCTCCAGAATGTGATAGGTACCATCCGCAGATGCCACCGTATCCTGTACCAGCTTCTCGATGCCGGGAAGTGTTCTCTCCTGTGCGCTGACCTCCATAGAGCCATAGCTCTGGCAGATTCCGGCTGCCAAAGCTATGGTGAGGATTCCCGCTATATACTTTTTTCCGTTGCGTTTCCAATACTTTTTCATGTTATCTCCAAAAGATCGTTAATGCTCTTTCCGGCTTCTGATAGGATACATGTCCGTCTTCAACACCGGTGTCTCCCTGAACACGACTATCACTGAAGTTTACGAACAATGTGTCGTTCTTTTCCTCTCTGTCAATATAGAGATGGATCAGATAGGAAAATACCTGCTTTCCTTCCGGATTTTTTCTTGAATAGCAGTGAATATTCGAATCAATATACGTTCCGCTCGACAGGCTGTCCGTACCGCCTGCCACAAGATTACCGGTGATCTTCAATCCCTTATCGCCGGTACCGAAAGCACCCTGTCCGGTATCAAATCCATACAGATCTACATACACATATTTATCATAGACACCATTTTGCCAGCCGCTGTCAGTCTTATAATCTGATTTGTTCATATTAAAGTAACGGTTGCCGTCTGAGAAATAGAAAGTACATCTGGGGATCAACAGGTATGTGGATGCGATCTCATTGTCATTCTCATCAAATGCCGCCAATGTGAGGACATGTTCCTCTCTCCAGTTGATATACCACTTTGCATATACTCCGACTGTCTCACCGGTCGCCGTAGGGAACAGGCTTCGTGTCCCCGAATAATCTACGTCGGAATCTGTAAAGCCGGTCACAGACTTGTCGATTACAAGATCCTGTTCATAATCGCCGAGGCCGTCGCTTGTTATATTCCGGCTGAAACCAACTCTTCTGCTTAGTCCGACTTCTCCGCCAAAGTTGTCTTTTGTCGGATTGCTCTGTGCCAGACCTTCCGCTATATCATTGGTGATTTTCCAGGTAACCTTACTCATATCCCCGGAATAATTCTTCAGTGTACAGGTCACCATGCCATTACGTGACAATACAAACTGACCACCGTCGATATATGGTTCCTTCGAACTGCTTACTGTCAACAGATTGGGAATGTCCACAGTTACCATCGGGGTGACTGTGATGGAATCCGACAGCTTTACCGTAGCCCGTACCGTGATGGTCTTGTTAATATTACTGCTGCAATACAACATCTGCTTATATCTGGAAGAAGGATTCGTGTCTTCAAAGCTGTAGCCTCTGGGTGTGGGCACACCATCCTCCAGTACCTCCCAGTTTACAATCTGGGGATATACGTCATAATCCGCCCAAGCCGTCAGACATTCCAGTTCTACGCTCCATCCCATTCTGGTAACACCGTTTTCCGTATAGGAATAAGGCTTCACCACGTTTCGGATCAGTTCCGCCTGGAACTGTCCGGATACGGCTGTTACCGTAACATAAGCGGAATCAGACATTGAAGTATCCGCATTTGCCATACAGGTGACCTTCAATACCTTTACACCGATGCTCTCCGACTTTCCTACCGTCAATGTATTCAGAAGTTCCTTGGTATCCGGCATGGTGGAAAATGTGGTAGTCGTGCCATCCGCATAAGTAACCTTCCATTTCACGCCCTGTGCCACCGCGGAATCCTTACCGGTCAAAGTACACTCAAAAGCCTGCGTTCTTCCACGAACCACTTCCGCATCCTTCGGATTGATGGTAATAGAATCAATCAGTCTCTCCTCCACGGTAACATAAGCATACGCCACCATATTGTTGTCCGCATTGGCGGTACATTTTACCACCAGTACGTCCGTACCTGCGGTCTCGTCGTCATGGACCTGCAGGATGCCGTCCTGATTGATGGTACTCTTGCAGGCTGCTCCGGAAGCATAGGCCACACTCCAGGTCACACCCTCTGCAACTGCCTCGGCATCGCCGCTCAAATGATAGCGGAACTGCTGTATCTTACCCTGCTGTAATGTCACATTGGTAGGATCAATGGTCAGTCCGCTGATCCACGCGTATTTCGTTCCGGTCTTCTCCAGATCGTTACGCAGTTTGATGGTCTCTGCGATCTCATAGCTCTTGTCCTGATAGGTAAAGGTCATATTCAGAATGACTTTCCGCTTGCTCTCTACCTGGCTTAAGTCCACGCTGAAGCTGCTGACATGCTCTGCCATCAGTGCCGGTGTTGCTGTGGTAAAATCGCCTACAACAAGGTTGCCATCCGCATCCGTCGTATTCTTGACCTCATAGAGATATACCTGATTTGCGGTGGCATAATCCCCTGCCGCGGTTCCCTGCCAGCGGATCATGTAGCTGTTCTCGTTATTGACCAGACGTAGTTCACTGACATGAGCCGTAGTAATCTCATTGCCCACAGCATCCTTCGCGGTAGTGCCGTCTATGGCTACTGCCGTTCCCTGATGATCCGGTGTGAAATTAATGTCCTTCTCCACGTCAATGATCAGGTCAATCATCTGGTTCGCCGCAAGCTGTGCTTCTTCCTGCAAGGTCAGTTCCCTGTTGCCCCGCAGATAGGAATTGTTGCCCGCAATGATGAACGCGCCTATGGATCCGGCTACGATCGTCATAATGGCCAGCGATACGATCACTTCTACCAGAGTGAATCCTTTTTTTCCGATACGCATAGTCAACCTCCTTAGTTCTTCAGGATTTTGCCGGTTCTACCAACTGTTGTGATTGTTATCGTTCTTGTTCCGTTACTTACTGTGATTTTATTGCAATATAACTTTACATCCGATCCTACCTTATTGGTATTCTGGGAAAAGGCTCCAGAAGAACGGTCAAATACCAGATGCAGCCCTGTCTCGGGAATCGTTGCGTAAGGAGGTTCTCCTCCAATGCTCCCCAGTTCATACGTGGAACCGTCGCTAAATTCGATTTCGATCTCAATAGGTTTCTTCCCCACGACTCTGTCCGTCACCATCGATCCACCCTGATAAATCTGCGCATGATACTCACCGTTACCATCCTCTAACAGCAGGAACTCCACCTGATTCTGTTCCTTCCCTAAAGTGAGTACCCTTGCCCTCTCCAGTGTTGAGACGATCTCATCCGCACATTTTGCGACTTTTCTGCCGGTCAGTGTTCCCACGGACAGTCCCATGACCGTCACCACGATCGCCATGATCGCGATGACAATAATAAGTTCCACCAGGGAAAACCCGCCGTTTTTATTGTTTCTGCCAGTTCTCATATACGATCAGGTCTCCTAAATTAATATCGCTGTTCACATAAGTCTTGTTGTTATTCTGCAAATAACCTTCACCGCCCTTCAGGAAGTCCACCACATGAAACTCTCTCTGATTGCCTGCTGAAGTAGTGATCTCCTTCGAATAAGTCAGCGCACGAAGTACGGCCTCCTTATCCGGTGTCACCTTAACGTTCTGTCCGAGGAGGATGTTACCTCCCGCCAGAATCACACCGTTGAATTCTTTGCCATCCTGTATCTTCACATCGCCGGTAGCGATGATGATACCGCCCTTAAAATCCGCATGTCCCGCTTCCGGATAGTTATAATCACCATCCACGATGACTGCCTTGCACTCCGGATACGCTGTGCTTTCAAAATATTTTGCCGCTGTTTTATCCCCTGTGCTGCCATTTAATACCGCAGTAAAACTTGTGATCTCTCCGGTCTCCACCAGATTGCTGTAAACATTGGCGGTCTCCTCTTTTTCCGAAGGAGCCAGCTGCTCGTAACCATCGATCAGCTTCTTGCAAAGCGCCTGGAATTTGGACGCATCCGCTACCAGCTGCTGTTGGTATCCAAGGTTGTTCGCATCGCTTCCCAGCGTAGCATTCTGCAAGGTTCCGCTGTAGCTGCCGGTTGTCTGATCCTTGTTGAACATCACCACATTTCCGGCCAGATGCATGATATACGCTCCCGCGCTCTGGTTCCGGATCTTGATGCCGTCCGTGTAAATGCTGGCATACGCATCCATGGTACTCTTGTTTACCTTGTAATAATCCTGAAAATAGCGGTTGGCTGCCTCTCTGCCCGCCTTTGTGGAACTGTCAAAGGACACATAATAATACACAATGGTGATCTTACTGTTCAGTCTCTTATAAAAAGTCCGGATGCCCTGTTTTTCACTGCTTCCACCGGTGATAAATTTTGTGATGCCGTAGGAGGACAACGTATTGCCCCCCAGCGCGCTGCTGGCGGTGTCAAAGTCCACTGCCGTATTGCCCAGTGCATCCGCCTGCTCTCTGGTCACGGGGTTGGAACCGCCCTGCACCAGATCTGCCGGTACCAGATAAGCCAGCTGGTCACTCTTTACTGCAATGGACTGGCCCATCAGGATGTCCTTACGGTCGGAGGCATTTCCGTTCAGATTGCCGTCTGCTTCCGTGAGATTGTCATTGGCGTTCTTGGTTGCAATATAGGTATTGCCCGCCAGTGTCAGATTGACCAGATTGCTCAGGTCAATATCCGTACCGGTACCGTTTACCACAATGGCACTGCCGTTGCCGTCTTCCCCGGTTCCGAAGCCCACATACTGTCCGGAATAGTTCTCATCCACCAGACTTCCTGCGGTAAAATTATTATTTGCACCGTCCATACGCAGATTTCCCGCCACATAGACATCATTTCCATTGAAATGAATTGTCGCGCTGCCGCTGTCCGTAGCGCCTCCGTGCATGGTGATCTTGCCGGCCCACAGTTCTCCGTAGCTGTCCGATGTAAGAGTCGCACCCTTGCCCAGATACAGCTCCGTTGCCGCCACCATACGCTTGTCGTCGTTTTCCGCATTCGTCGGCTCCAGCAGGGACAAAGTTACATTTGCGCTGGCTGCATCGTCTTCATTGCCCACCAACACTCTGTCAGCATAAAAGCTTCCCGCAACCTTTGCTTCGCTGAGTTTGCCGCTCTCTGCCACTACCTGGATTGTGTCCTTTGCTACCAGAGACATACCGGTCAGCGCCGGAAGGCTTACTGCCTGTGCGAAGCTCATATCCGGCATTTTCACACGGATATCCGTCTCGATTACGGACACATAGCCGGAGGTATTGGTATAAGTCACTTTCAGTTTCTGAAAAGACAATCCGTCGGTAAATAAGGTCAACTGGCCCTTCGGTAGATCGCTCACAGCATCCCCCGAACCGTTTACCCCCGTCATCTGCACCGTGCCGCCCACCATCTGAATGGTGTAGGAATTGACACCGTCGCTGGTCTGTAACACCGTGTTTTCCTGTAATTCCGGGGAAAGGTAGTTAAACATTTTCTGAAGATCATAGTAATTCAGGCTTACCGTATCACTGCACTGGTATGCCTTCTGCATGCTGTTTAAAAAGGAGTACCGAAGCTTGCTCTCCTTCTCTGCCACCGAAGTGTCGTCGTAATTTTCGAGGATCTGTGTGTATGCTGTGCCCAGAGAGGACGATACCTGCTCTTCCATGTGGACACGGATCTCATCCAGCACGGTCTCCGCCGAGTAGAAATTGTCCTTGGCCTGTAAATTGTTGGCCTTCATCTGGTAGTTCAATAAGGACATATACATTAAAACACTGGCTAAAATGCCAATAAAGGCCATAGCAATGATCACAACGACCATTGCCGAGCCCTTATTGTCTGTTTTCTTATGCAATTTGAAGTCTTTGCCACGTATCTTCATGGTTCTAACGCTTCCTTCCGGATTCTCCTCTTATTCCGTTACGGTTCCTGTCATGGTAATGATCGGCCTGCCGTCCGCGATCTTTCCCTCCGCATAGATCTTCACTTCAATGTCGTAAATGCGATCTTTTTGTGTCGTGGGCGTCAGATCGGTTACGGACAGGATCTTCTTCGCCAGTTCGTAATCCAGCCCGGTTCCCGCACCGGCACCGGTCATGCTGGAATTTTCAAATACATAAGCCGTAAGCCCTTCGCTACGGCCCAACAGGTTCGTGCGAAGCTTACCTGCCGATGTCTGTGTCGTGCCGGCGGTGGGCATCCAACCCGGCCATGCTTCTCTCACTTCCAGTGAAATTCCGTATTTCATGCGCATTGATGCATAATCGGTTCCGTAGAGGTCGCTTACCATATCTTCTCTGGTCTGGGTCGGCTCCTGTTCCACCACAAGGAGGTTGGTCTCCACATCATCCGGATTGTTGATCACCACCCGGTCCACGATTGCCGGTCTTCCGGCATCGTAATGGGCACTCTCCACTCTGGGCTGTACGCAGACAATGATATTTGCCAGCTGGTTGCCCAGTTCACTAGCATCATTCACCTGTGCCGCCCGGCTGCGCACGCTGTCTTCATTGGAAAAGATTACGTAGTCCGCTCCTGTCTGCGGATAATCCGCAGATCTGCCATTGGCCAGAAGAGACGAGTCACAATGGTAAGTGGCGGATGCCGTCACCAGATAGACTTCTGTCTCAACCACCTCTCCGGTGGCCAGTGTCACGTTGGTCTTGCTGCTGTCTATATTGATTTCAATTTTTCGTGTTGTGTTCTGAACGATATCCGCTGTAGGAACTCCGCCGCCGAAATAGGAATACGCTTCCATGGCTGCATCCGCCGCCTCGCTGTATACTGCGTTCAGATTTCCCGCAAGGTTCTGGATATCCACCCGTTCCACGCTGTTCACCGCACTGTAGGCTGTGGGATCCACTTTGATCACCGCGTCATAGGTGCCGGAGGTGGTGGAATCGTCCCGAATCGTGTAGGTCCAGATTCCGGTGGTGTCATCCGTATCTGCCGTATTGGTAAATCCGGCAGGGGTCTCCGCAGTATAAATATCCGCCATTTCTTCCAGAGAATGTGCCTCGAACATTTCCATAATGTCCTCCGCAATGGCGGTGGCATGCATGGTGCTGCGGGACTTCGCATTGGTCCTCGCCGATGTCACAAAACTGTGCAGCAAAGGCACCACGATGATCGACAGGATCACAATGGCGATCAGAAGCTCTACCAGAGAAAAGCCCTCGTTATTCAGTTGTTTTCTCGGCATGTGCTTCTGCATTTCTATTACTCCACATTTCCAAATATTGTCTCTACGCCCATGGGCATGCCGGGAATGTAAGGCTCGCTGTAGGTCTTATCCGTTCCCATCAGGTAATAAGTGTTCAGGTTCATATTGCCGGAAAGCATGCCGTCAGCATCGTTGTAACTGATATTCACGCCCTGAATGCTCTGGCGCTCCTGCTGGCTGTAAATGTATCTTACCAGCCCCTTGAAATCGTCATAGGTACAGGTAATGCTGATTCCCAGAGGTACTTCATACATGTGGGTATCCGCATACACCGTTCCGTCGGTAGAGATCGGGCTGTTGGTGGTAACTGTCGTCGTATCGGTTCCGGACACTGCTGCATCCGCTGCCGCCGCTGCGGTATCTGCCGGAGCATCCGCTGTAGCTGCCGCCAGTGCGGAATTGTCCGTAGCTGCCTGTGCGTTGTAAGCCACTTCCGCAATACTGCCAAAGGAAATATTGGCGATCTCCGTCCGGGTGGCATCCTCCATGTTCTTCACCATCATAATGCTGTCTTCCGGAAGGATATTTGCCGGATAACGGTTCTCAAATCCGGTAATATACGCCTGCATCTTTTCTGTGGCATCCATATAATCCGTCTTGCGCTGTTCCAGAACTTCCAGCGTTGCTACCTCCGAAGACAGGGATCTGTTCTGTGACTCCAGATTGTCCGCCAGATCATTGAATTTGGTATATACCAGAAAATAAGTACACACAGCAATGAGGATACCGATTACTGCGATCAAAAGCTGAATTTCACTCTTTTTTACTTTCATCTCTCATCCGCCTCCTACTGTGCCGTGGTACCGGCTGTGTCTCCGGCCGCTTCTGTTTCTTCCGTCTCTGCGTGTATATCCGCATAGGTTCCCGTAATGGAAAATGTTACTGCGGACTCTCCCAGTTCATTCTTGCTGTCCGTGATGTTACTGATCTGTACATCGGAAATACTCTTCATATTCCGGATGTTCAGGATCGTGCGGGCTGCCGCTTCCTTTCCTTCCACGGTCACCGACATGCTGATTCCGTCCAGATCGGAGCTGAAGCTGTTGGTGTAGAAGCTGCTGGGAAGGATCTGTTCCAGTTCATTGATGAAATCCACCAGATTCTCGTTGGGGTTCTCGGTGTATTCATACAGATATTTGTATTTGTCATACTGCGCTGCCGCAGTCAGATATTCGTTGTATACTGCCCGTGCCGGCTGTAATTCCTCCACCCGTGCCTGCAATACCGCATTCTGTGTCATATTTCCCAGATATCTGGTCACAGAGGTGGCTGCCATGGCGATGGACAGGATCACGCCCAACACCAGTACCGCCACACTGACGAAGGTATAGTTCGTGCCGCTGACTACGGTCAGTCCCTTGGACTTCTGGGTGCTCTTGTCGATCAGTCCCACAGGGGCGAGCACCGCACCCAGACAGGAAATATAGGCTGCGGGTCTGGTGGAACGGATGGCCTTGCTCATGCCGATCTTGTCATCCATCTCGGACAGGGTATGTACCTTGCGCTCCAGACAGTTGGTAAACAGCTTGCTCATGCCGCTGAAGCTGCCGCCCAGACCGGTAACATAGGACTTTTCAATGGGATTTTCACTGTTCCTGGAATCATAGAAGTCAATGACACGGCTCACACCCACGATCAGAGGCTCCAGGGAAGCGGTGATCTTCTGTCTTGCTGCTGTGACTTCCACATTACCGGCATCCTCATCTTCCCAGCGTCCGGCATTTTCTTCCCAGACTTTGTCTCCCGGATGGAGTACTCTGTTCAGACATGTTTTCTTCTGGAAACGTTCTACCGCACTCATGGGATTGTTCACGGCATAGGCTCCGGAAGCGATCATAGTATCAATGGCATCCTGCACACCGTAAGCCACCGTTCTCTGTAATAACACCTTACCGGCGGAAAGCACGGTCACAATGGTGCTGTTCTCATCGATTTTGATGACCATAGTAACTTTTTCGGACTTCTCATCGCGGAGAATCTGGTATAAGCTGTTGCTGCTGTAGTCGAAACACTCGATCTCCCAGCCGCACATCTGTGCCAACTGATAATAGCTGTTTAAAAGAGCCTTGGGTACGGCCAGAGCCATGACACGAAGCTTGCCATTCTCTGCCAGACCGCCTGCCAGATAATGTCCGATCTCATATTGGGTCAGATCCACCGGGAAATAGTCACTGGCATTGGTCTTCACCAGTGCCTCGATCTTGTTCGCCTTGACATTGGGAATCTGTACCTCACGGCTTGCCACTCTGGTAGAAGAAATGGTAAACAGCACTTTCTTCGTACGGATGCCGTTCGTTCCCAGTGCATTCACCAGATGGTCTGCGTACTCCTGTGTGGGCTGCAACATACCATCTACCACAATGCCTTCCGGTGTCTCCACCGTCAATACCTTGTAGACCTTCGGCTTCTTCACCTTATAGTCCATCTCGCAGATCTTCGTAAAAGAGTTGCCGATCTCAATACTCAATACGCGATTGTTCATTGCCATATTTCTACCCTTCCTCTTCCCGGTATTTATTGTATTTCAAAAGCCTTCCGCCATCGCGGAATCTTTGAAGAACTTTCTGAAATCATGTTCGAAATGCGGATATCTTTTATAAGTAAAAATGCAGATACCACTGTAAGAATTCATTTCCCCAGAGGACGGCGATTGCCACTCCTGCAGAAAGATACGGTCCCATGGCGAGGACATGTCCTTCGCCGCTTACTTTCATACGGATCAGATGGATCACGGAACCGATGATACATCCCAGTAAAAATGCGAAAATAATCAATTTCCAGCCGAGCAACAGTCCGCAGACTGCCATCAGCTTCACATCTCCGCCACCGATGGCTCTGCCTCCGGTAACATAATACAATAGAAGCAAAAATACACTGACACACAGGAAGCCGATCAGGAAGTCCAACCACTGTGTATAGTGGAAAGCTCCGTGGATCAGCCCCAGTGCCAGTATAAATAAGTTAAATCCCACAGGGATCTCATATGTTCTGAAATCAATCACACTTAAAGCAAGAAGTGTACTAAATAACAAGCAGTAGACTAGGGAATCCACGCTCATCCCATATTTCCAGAATACGAGCAGGTACAGCACTCCGTTCAGTGCCTCGATGACGGGGTACTGAACGGAGATATGTGCCTTGCATTTCCGACATCTGCCTCCCAGCGCCAGGTAGCTGAACAGCGGTACGAGGTCGTACCACTTCAGCTGGTAACCGCAGTTCATGCAGTGAGACCTGGTCGTTACAATATTCTCTTTTTTCGGGATACGGTAGATCAACACATTGAGGAAGCTACCGATCACGATTCCATAAAGGAAAATCACTATGCAGAGAAGAACTGTTGGGAGCATGTCAATTCACCTCATTACCGATAATAATTAGTTATTATCCTTGTAATCAGAAGCATCAGGCCAAATTGTATTTGTTCCAAGTACAACAGCAGATACACCGTTGTCATCGTAGGTTACTGTCCACTGATATGTAGAGTCTACCTTAGAAGCAGGTGCAGATACTTTTGTGGTGGTTCCTTCTTTTACAACATCAGCTCCTGATGCAAATGCAGTTCCGCTTGTAATTGCTACAGTCTGATCGGGATCAGATAATGCTACATTAATAGCAGTAACCAGTTCCTCTGCATTTGTAATATCGGTAGAAATTTTAGACTGAGCAACGTATTTTACGTACTGAGGTGCTAATACACCAATTAATACTGCCATAATAGCAATAACGATGATCAGCTCTACCAGGGAGAAACCTTTGTTTGTTAAGCTCTTCTGTTTCTTGTTCATAATAACATTCTCCTTTTTATGTGTTTTTTAATTTCAGGGTAGTAAGTTTTCCGCCCCATTTATTAATTATCGTCCTGTCCCTACACAGAACGGATAATCCGTTTATTATAGATTATCAAGTGCCTCATACATGGATACCATAGGTGCCATACATGCTGCGATCAGTCCACCTACCACGATGGCCAACACAATAATAATCATAGGTTCCAATGCGGCCATCAATGATTGCACTTCCATTTCCACTTCTTCATCATAATAGTCAGCAAGTTTGTCCAACATTTCCTCTGTGTTACCGGATTCCTCGCCGATACGAATCATCTGATATACCATGGGTGGAAACAGTCCACACTCCTGTAAAGGCCTGGATAATGGCATACCAATCGTAATTTCTTCTTTTGCATCTTCCAGTGCTTCTTTAAAATAAACATTCGTCATAACACCGGATACAATATCTACTGCCTCAATCAAGGGAACTCCAGCTCCCATCAACGTGCTCATAGTTCTTGCCATCAAAGAAGAAGAGGATTTTACTGTCATTTTACTAAATATTGGCAATTTTAAAGCTATTTTCCCAAATAAATGTTTTCCCGGATCTGTTTTTGCAAAATACTTGATTCCCATAGCAATTACAAACACTACTGGGACGATAATAAACCAGTAATCCTTGATTCCATGGCTCAATGTCACATAGAACTTAGTAATCCAAGGTAACTCCGTTCCCAAATCCTTAAACATATCTTCATAGGTAGGAATTACTTTAACTAGCATTACTATCGTCACAATTACGGCTACAATACATACCACAATAGGATAAATCATTGCTTTCTTTAGCATTGCCTGTGTTTTATGTGATTTTTCCAACTGTGTAGCAACACGATCCATGGCTATTTCCAAACTACCGGATGCTTCACCCGCCGCAACCATGTTAACCATGATCGCAGGAAATATCTTTGGATGTTCTGCCAAGGAATCCGCTAAGGTCTCACCTTTTTCTACGCTGATACGGACTTCTTTCAGTGCAGCTTGTAATCTCTTGTTCTCCGTCTGTTCGCAGAGCATTTTCAAAGATTCCAAAATGCTAACACCCGCTTTGGTCATACTGACGAACTGGCGGCACATGACACTTAAATCCCTGACTTTCGGCCATCCGCCGATCTGGATATCGATGTCTTTCGTCAGGAAGCTCTGTTCTCCCAGATCGATAACGGTCAGCTCCTGCCTTCTCAGTTCTGCCATTGCCAGATCTTTGTTGTCCGCTTCTAAGCTTCCTTTTACTTCTTTTCCAGCCTTTGTGATGGCTCTGTAGCCATAGGTCGCCATGTGCCTTCCCTCCAATGCGTCTCTATCTTTAACTTCTCCCCAACTATGTAAGACGGGCCCCTGTCCTGAAAAGGTCCAGGTTTTTGAAAAATTTTTATAAATTTTGATAAATTTCTATAAAATCTTGCTATTTTTATAGAATTATACGTCAAATGATACTTTTACCATCTCGGAGAAGGATGTCGTGCCGTCCAGTACGTAGTCCGTGGCACTCATACGCAGGGTATGCATTCCTTCCTTTAATGCTTCTTCCTTTAAGATATCGGCACCTTCCCGCTTGCTGATGATCGTCTTCAGCTTCGGTGTGATCTGCATGATCTCGTAGACACCGATACGACCCTTGAAGCCGGTATTGTCGCATTTGCTGCAGCCGCAGGGTTCGTAGATGGTTACATCTTCCTCTTCTTTTATGCCCATGAACTCTTTTTCATCCTTAGTGGCCTGCTTCGGCTTTTTACAGAAAGGGCAGAGTCTGCGTACCAGTCGCTGGGCGATAACGCCGATGACGGAATCTGCGATCAGGTAGGATTCGATGCCCATATCCTCCAGACGGGTGATGGTGCTGGCGGAGGAATTGGTATGCAGGGTACTTACCACCAGGTGTCCGGTGATGGACGCCTGTACGGCGATGCTGGCAGTCTCCTGGTCACGGATCTCACCGATCATGATGATATCCGGGTCCTGACGCAGGATGGAACGCAGTGCCGATGCGAAAGTCAAGTCTGCCTTGGTGTTGACCTGTACCTGGTTGATACCGTCAATATTGGCCTCGACAGGATCCTCGACGGTGATGATGTTCACGTCTTCTTTGTTCAGTTCGCTCAGTGCGGTATACAGGGTGGTGGACTTACCACTTCCGGTAGGTCCGGTTACCAGGATGATACCGTGAGGATTTTTCAGGATATAGTCAAACTGTTCTAATTCGTAGGGTTTGAAGCCTAACTGACTCTTGTCGCGGTTCAGTGCACTCTTCGCGGCAAGACGCATTACGACTTTTTCCCCGTATACGGTAGGCAGGATGGATACACGGATATCGTATTCCACACGGTCTACCACCTGGGTGATACGGCCGTCCTGCGGCTTTCTCTTCTCGGAGATATCCATGCCGCCAATGATCTTGATACGGGCAATGATGGCAGACAATACATTGACACCGTATCTCGCTCTCTCATACAATGCACCGTCGATACGGTAACGGACACGGATGATATTTTCCATGGGTTCGATATGGATATCGGATGCACGCTGACGGACGGCTTTTTCGATCATATCCTTTACCAGCATTACGATAGGAGAGCTGTTGATGTTCTCCTCCGTGGCGATGTCTTCCACCACATCCAGCTTTTTCTCTTTGGCGTAGGCTGCCAGTGCCTCGGTTACTTCCTCCTGACCGAAATATTTATCGATGGCCAGCATGATGCTGCGGGTGGTGGCTACTACGGGCTCTACCTGGAAGTTGGTGATGATGTTGATGTCATCGATGGCGTTGTAATCCAGGGGATCCGCCATGGCGACCATGAGAACGTTGAAGTTATTTTCTTTGTAGGCGAAGGGGAATATCTTGTTCTTCTTCAGGACGTTGACCGGTACCAGATTCAGTACTTCCTTGTCCACATTGACGCTCTGGAGATCGATCATATCCAGATCCAGCTGGCGGCTCAGTGCCTTCGCCAGATCATCCTCCGATACGATGCCCTCATCTACCAGGAATTCTCCCAGCTTCTTGCCCTGACGATTGGGGTTGTCCAACGCCTGCTGCAGCTGCTCTGCCGTGATCACCCCACTGTTTACCAATAATTCACCTAAACGGACTTTTTTTCTGCCTGTTTCCATAAACTCTCTCACCCATTGCTTTTGTCGATAATTGGAAATATGTGTGAAATTGTAGTATTTTTTGGCTACAACTCACAAATATTTTGTCTCAATACGGAAATATTATAGCATATTTTAGATTTATGTAAATTGTTTTTAGTACTTTTGTTCCAATTTCTGAGAAAAACATTTTTGTTACTTTCTTTCCTGTTACACAGTACAATTATTTCATTTTATTTTGAAAGTTTCTAAATACGCCAATTCTTCGGCGAATTTTCCCAACACTTATTGACTTTACGTATTATACGTGTTACCTTAAGAAAGGAGAGATAATCCATGCGTTTTCGCGAATTAGAGCGAATCATCCTTTAAACAGGCTGGACTAAAATAATATGGAACAGCCTCTGAAAGGAGTGATCTTATGAATTATATATATCCGGCTATTTTTTACCCGGAAGCGAATGGGAAATACTCTGTCATTTTTCCCGATCTTAATGATCTCGCCACCTATGGTGACAGTCTTGCAGATGCCTTTGCCATGGCACAGGAAGCATGTGCACAATATCTGTTTACTTCTCTGAGAGACGGCGATGCTCTTCCCGCCCCTACTGCAATTAATGCAGTGAAATCAGATGATCCCACTGCATTAATAAATCTAATCTGTGTGAATTTGGATAATTATGCCCGTGCTTATGATGACAGGGCTGTTAAGAAGACACTGACTATTCCGGCGTGGTTAAACACTGCCTGTGATAATTGCGGTATCAATTATTCCAAAGTTCTAAAGGACGCTCTCATTGCCAAACTGCAACAAGTGCAAATGTGACCGTATCACAAAGTCACCGCATATTCACTGTCATACATCTTTTTCAGATTTTCTACGCTGTTATATTTTTCGCCGATGCAGAATTCCTTGGACCAGGTCATGTAGTAAGCCCAGGGGATTCTGCTTTTTTGCAGAAGATCCACATCTGGAAGGTATCCCACTTCTGCCAGGGCAGCCACTTTGCCACGGGAGGTGGCTGCCACCAGCTTCTCGTAGGCATCCGCATAGTCTGTGGCCTGATACTCCGGGAGGTAGACGTCCATGGATACTACATCCACGTATTCATCTCCGGGGTAGGCTTTTGGTATATCGCTGTTCCATACCCAGAGAAGGTTGTGCAGGTCTTTCTCACCTGTGTAGTAATCGAACATCAGGTGATACAGGTTTCTCGCCACTTCCGGGCCCTGCGCTCCCCACCAGAACCAGGTACCGTAGGATTCATGGAACGGGCGCCAGAGAATGGGAATCCGCTCTTCCTGAAAGCGCCGCAGGATCTCCGCAATCACATCCATGTCATGATAGAATGCCGCTCTCTCCGGGGTTCCCTCTTTCAATACTTCCCTTGCATCAAAATCCGTGTGTTCGGTATAGAAGCTCTTGTCTCTGCCGCCTAAGGGCGAGAACCAGTGGAAGGTAAAGGTGAGAATACCACCATTTCCGGCTTCCCGCTGTTTTCTGGCCCATTGCAATGCCGTCTCCACGGTCCCCTTATTTTCTTCCACTTCCTGGATGCATTCCGGGGAAGCATCTTCATAATTGATATTCGGAGAATACGCCAGCAGTTCAAAGCCCCGCAGCTTCGGTTCCTTTCCGGTGGCCTGCCTGATGTAATCTATCTCTTCGCAGGGAATGGTCTGGGTGTGCTGACCGGTAATGATCTGCTTTCCTGCGACGCAATGAAGCTCTCGCAGCAGCTCCTGCGCTTCCTTTGTTGCCTCTGAATCCGCTGTTGTAATATTTTTCTCGTCCATATATACACCTCTTTCTCCTCCATACCCGCACTTACGACTTCCCCGGGTATACAAGCTTGTTTTTTCTCTCCATGCCCGCCGCCACAAAAAAATCGAGGGTACAGAGACAATCTTTCCCTCTCTGTACCCTCAGTTTAATGCAATACGGAACGAATCGCAAGCTCTATTCCGGCTTTATACTTCCTGATAATCGTTACCGGTGTCGTTCTTCTCTACTGGCTTTGCATCTTCTGCCTTTTCCTTGGCAAAGCCCTTCGCCAGCATCTCGTTGATATCCAGTCCGGTAGACTCCTTGATACCATCGGTAACCTGGGTTACAGTGGTCATGATATCGCCTGCCAGCTTGCTGGAATCGCCGCCGAACATCTTGATGGAATCTACGTTCATGTAGCCCTTAGCCACAGCCTCGGCGATCTTGGGCAGCTGCTCGAAGTATACCTTCAGAGTATCTAACTCCATCTGCTGTCTTGCAGCGTCGCCGTACTGTTTCATAGCTTCCGCTTTCTTCAGAATACCGGCTGCCTCTGCCTCTGCTTTTGCCTGAATGGCTTCTGCTTCCGCCTTACCTTTGGCTGCAACGGCTGCTGCCTCTGCCAGGCCTGCTGCCTTGACTGCCTCTGCCGCCTGCTCCTTGGCGAATCTTTCTGCCTCAGATTTTGCCTTTTCTGCCTCTGCCTGTCTCTGGATCTCGAAAAGTTCGGCCTCCGCTCTCTTCTGTCTCTCATACTGCTCGGCATCTGCCTTCTGCTGTGCTGCGTATTTGTTTGCTTCTGCGGTCTTCTTGACCTCAGCTTCCAGAGCTTTCTCCTTGATGGATACTTCTCTCTCCTTTAATTCCAGTTCCTTCTCCTGACGGGCCAGGTTCGCATTTGCTGTGGTGATCTCCACGGTCTTACGCTGTTCCTCTTCCTGGATCTTATATGCTGCGTCAGCTTCTGCCTTCTTGATATCGGACTCTTTCTTCAGTTCTGCTTTCTTGATGGCCAGTTCAGTCTGCTTCTGGGCAATCTCGGTCTCTGCGATGACCTGTGCATCGTTGGCATCCTTCTGGGCCTGTGCTCTGGCGATGGCCACATCTCTGTCAGCCTGTGCCTTTGCAACGGAAGCATCCTTCTGGATCTGGGACATGTTATCCTGTCCCAAAGCAGTGATCAGGTTGTTCTCATCCTCGATCTTCTGAATGTTACAGGACTCGATCCAGATACCTAAGGCGTTCATATCCTTCTGCGCCTTTGCCTGTACCTCATCACCGAAAGTCTTACGGTCATTACACAGTTCCTTCAGGCACTGGGTACCGATGATCTCACGCATGTTACCCTGTAAGGAATCGGTCAGCGCATCGCGGATCTGATCTTCGTTCATGTTCAGGAAGTTCTTCATGGCTGCGTTAGCCATCTCGGTGGTGATTCTCTTGTTCGCATCCGCACCTGCCACGACTTCACCCTTCGCATTTACGGTGACATCTCTCTGGGTCAGGACTCTGACCTTTGCCACGGCGTCGATATCCACACCGATGAAATCCTTGGTAGGTATATAACCGTTGGTCTTGATGTCGATACTGATCTGCTTCAGGATCAGCTCATCCTTCTTCTCCAGAAAAGGAATCTTGATGCCGGCACGACCGATCAGAACCTTAGGTTCTCTCTTGATACCGGAAATGATGTAAGCTTTGTTCGGTGACGCCTTCACATAACCGGATGCCAGGATGGCCAGGATGGCAATGGCCAATACAATAATTGCGATAATACCAATGTTAATTTCCATATGTACTCCCTCATTCTTTCTGCTTTTGTAATATATGAAAAGCTGCTTGTATGGTATGTATTTTACCATACAGGCAGCCTTTTATATAGATAAATTTTCATTCTTTTATGAAAAATAACTGTGCAAAAAGTGCACGATACATCATCTTATTTCTCTGAAAAATCTATAAACGGTAAATTATAGGCATTATATGGTGATGCTGCCGTAATCTGCGAAATAATAGGTCTTAAATACCCTAGCAGCAAAGAAGGGGCATTTTGATTCAGCAATTTTTCTACCATTTCCACATTCAGACTATCCGGCCATCTGAATTCCGCCATTTCTGTTGCACACACATAGAACGGATCTGATGAATCCTTTTTTCCTATTTCCAGTGTCAGACTGACTCTTGCATTGTTATCAGTTGAACTTCTGTCAATCTGAATTCCCATGTTCACCGCCATCTTTACTTCTTTATCCCGTCCGTTTTCAAAATCTTCATTAATGCAAAATTCCATTTTTGTCAGCGAGGGATTACTAAACTGAAATGCACTTTCCATGTTTCCTCCTATGCTGCCACCAAGATCATTCCATCACTTGTTGTGTTTTCATATATCGGTGTTTTCTGCGTATCCACTACCATCTGCACCTGATTTTCATTACTGCTGTTTGAATAGAAAAATTCTTCTTTTTGAATATTGATCGTCCATGTAACCTCTATGTTATCCAGACTGCATTGTGGCTTTTCTTCTAAAAAGTTTAAATCCAGATCCTTAATTTCCGCATCATACCCATTATCTCTTTCCGTGATTGTAATATTATTATCAATCCGTTCCAGAACGCTCCTGTTGTATAATAATTCCTCTTCCGTCGGGTGATAAAGCATATACGCAAATCGAATGGCATCGTTGCCATGTAGTACAATGTCTCCAACTCTTTCACCATTCATATATTTTCCCTCCTATTCATATATACTGTCTATGTATTCCATAAATTCATCTTTTTTCTGCATACAATCCAAAAACATTGAAACCGTAATGCCATCCTGGCCCGGTGTATTATAAACCATTTTACGAAAGCCAAGTTTTTCATACCATGTAACCAGATCTTCTCTGGCATCTATCGTAATTACCCGAATTGGCCAGTTAGCTGCCAACATCTTCACACTTTTTATTATTGTCTGAATTGCAGCCGTACCAATCCTATTATGTTGATATTTTTCATCTATTGCTATATAGCGAATATGAACAGCCGATACTTTCCGGTCCTTAATTTCCGGATCATAGTCTGCTATCTCCGGCGGAAAATCATCTAATTCTATCTCTCGGAACATTATCATATAATATCCAAGAACAATCCCCCTGCCACTTATACTATAACCATATGCATGCTGTACTATGGTAGGATAATATGAATTTTTCACATATTCATCTATGGATGGAATACCACATGTAAAAGAAGTATCTTCCACTTCTCTCGTGACCTTCCGATATTGTAAGTTTCCCATTTTCGCCCCTTTTAATCGTGCCAATACACAATCTGACTTTCACTAGCAAAAAATGCCCCAGGAATTTGTTCTACTCATCTTCTGAGAAACTTACATCCTAGAGCATTATTCGACATGACTTTTCTATATCTGTTATATTACATTTCTTTTTTATTACTGTCAACAAAATTTAACCCAGATTTTTCAGATATTCCATGAAGTTCTGCTTGTTCTCCAGTGCCGTGGTGGTGGGTCTTCCGAGATCTTCCCTTGCTCCGATACCACATTTTACTTCGATAAAGGTCAGGGTCTCTCTCTCTTTTGCAGCGGTCAGTTCCCGGTCCAGTTCCTCATAGGTGGTAACTGATACTGCATGGGGATAGCCGCAGGCCTTTGCAATGGAGACAAGATCAATATCGGCTGCCACGGTAGGCATACCGCCCACGGTCTCATGGGCACCGTTATTGATGACGATGTGTACCATATTTTCCGGGGCCGTACTGCCCAGTACCGCCATGGAACCCATGTGCATCAGCACTGCGCCGTCACCGTCCACGCACCATACCTTCGTACCGGGCTTCTGTACTGCCACACCCAGGGCAATACTGCTGCTGTGTCCCATGGAACCTACGGTCAGGAAATCATACTTGTGGCTCTGTCCGTTGTGTTCTCTGATCTCGAACAGTTCTCTGCTGGCTTTGCCCGTGGTGCTGACAATGGGGTCCTCGCCGGAGGCCTGTACGATGTGACGGATGATCTCTTCCCGGATCATGGGATTGTCATTGCGATACTCCACCTTTTCGTCATAGGTAAGCGCCCCTTTCCGGATGACAAATGCCACGTCTCTGCCCTGCTCCAGTGTTGTCCAAAACTCCTGCATCACCTGTGCGACTTCTTCCTCCGCAGTGTCTTTTCCGATGACAAAATACCGGATTCCCATATCCTCCAGCAATTTCAGGGTCACTTCTCCCTGATAGATATGCTGGGGTTCGTCGTGGATCCCCGGCTCTCCCCGCCAGCCGATGACGAAGATCATGGGAATGGCATAGACTTTATCATTCAGCAGGGATGCCACGGGGTTGATGATATTGCCTTCTCCGCTGTTCTGCATGTATACTACCGGGACTTTGCCGGTGGCCAGATGATACCCCGCAGCCAGAGCGGTACAGTTCCCCTCATTGGCTGCGATCACATGATGCTTCGGATCGATCCCATAGGTGTGCATCAGGTAATTGCAGAGGGCCTTCAACTGGGAATCCGGCACCCCGGTATAAAAGTCCGCATTTAAAATTTTCGCAAAGTTTTCTGCTTTCATGTAAGTATTCCTTTCCTGCCCCTGTCAGTTAAATTTCGTCTATTAAAGTTATAATATCTTTGATCGGCATCAGTCTGCTGTCCACTTCCTGTGCCCTGTGATACCGCAGGATGTCCTCGGCGGTCTTCTGCATGGCGGGGAAGGCACTTCTGGTCAGCTGGTTCGCATAGATCACGATATTGACGCCGTGGGCGGCCAGTTCGTTTTCCGTAATGCTGTTAAAGGAAGACGGCACCACCACGATAGGTGTCTTCGAATCCTCTGCCCGGAATTTATCACAGAATTCCAGAATCTCATCCGGGGATTTCTTACGGCTGTGGATCATGATGCCATCCGCTCCCGCTGCTACGAAAGCTCTGGCACGGTTCAGTGCATCTTCCATGCCTCGCTCCAGGATCAGGCTTTCGATTCTGGCAATGATCATGAAATCATCCGTCAGCTGTGCCTTTTTGCCGGCTGCGATCTTGGCACTGAAATTCTCGATGCTGTCCTGGGTCTGCACCACATCGTTTCCGAAGAGGGAATTTTTCTTAAGTCCGGTCTTGTCCTCAATAATGATGGCGGAAACACCCATTTTTTCCAGTGTTCTCACTGTGTATACGAAATGCTCCGTCAGTCCGCCGGTATCTCCGTCAAAAATAATGGGTTTCGTGGTCACTTCCGTCACGTCATCAATGGTACGGAAACGGGAAGTCATGTCCACCAGCTCGATATCCGGCTTGCCCTTCGCCGTGGAATCGCACAGAGAGCTGATCCACATGGCGTCGAACTGGTCCAGCTCACCATCATGCTCCACGATGGTCTTCTCTGCGATCAGTCCGGTCAGGCCGCTGTGAACCTCCAGTGCTTTGACAATGGGACGGATCTCGATCAGCTGACGCAGACGTTTTCTGCGGTATTCCGGCATGGCCAGCTTTTCCTTGATCCTCGTATCAATTCTTTTTACTTCTTCATTATATGTATAAGGGACATCTATGATCTCACCGCCGTATGTCTTCAGCAGTCCTTCCACGTTGTCACGGATAGCCTTCAAAGCCCCCTCCTGCCAGTTATCCCCATGGATCACGTAGTCAGGGCGCAATTCTTCAATGACCTTATCATACATTACATCATCCTGCACGACCACATTGCTGACTTCCGGGATATCTTTTACCAGCTGCATACGCTCCTCAAAGCTGATGGTGGGAAAACGGTTAAAACGGATCATTGCCGCATCACTTAAGACGCCGATGGTCAGCTCGCCGTATTTTCCGGCTTCTCTGATGATATTGCGGTGCCCCTCATGAATGACATCTGTACAGAAACAGGTATATACTCGCTTCATTTGATCCTATGCCTCCTTATATTTTGCCGGAATCTGAATTTTATTGACTTCCAGTGCTTCTTTAAACACTTTGAAAAAGGCTTCGATATCCGGTCTGTCAATCGCACCCAGCGCACACAGGCGGAAGGTATTGGTAGTAGAGATTTTGCCGGGGTAAATGGTAAATCCCCGCTCATAGCAATAATCATGTACTTTTTCAAAATTCCAGTTTGGATCATCGGGATACTTCACAGACACAACCAGTCCCGACTGCCATTCTCTGCGGATCACATCGTGGAATCCCAGTGCATCCAGTCCCTCATGGATAGCTTCGAAGACTCTGGTGTGTCTCGCCCACTTGGCTTCCTCTCCCTCTGCCCAGTATTCCTTCAATGCCTGGATCGTAGCGTAGATTGTCTGTACCGGCGGAGTAAAATGCATCTCCCCGGTTCTCTGGAAAAAGTCATACTGCTGATACAGGTTACAGTAATAAGAGCGCTTCGGATAGTCCTTCGATGCCTCTAAGACTGCCCGGCTTCCCACGACAAAAGAAAGTCCCGTCATGGCCATGAGACCCTTCTGGGCGGAAGCCATACAGAAGTCAATATTGTCTTCTTCTATATGAATGGGACGCATGGCGTAAGTAGAGGTGGTATCCACGGTAAAGACAGCATGATATTTATGAGCAAGGGCTCCGATCTCACGGATCGGATTGAGAATGCCGGTGCCGGTCTCGTTATGAGTGGTATGTACCAGGGCAATGTCCGGATTCTCTCTCAGAGTCTGCTCCACTTTTTCTAAGTCTGGCAGTTCGTCCACCGGGAATTTCAGGTCAATATAGGGAAGTCCGTAATACTGGCATACTTCCACAGCTCTGGTGCTGTAGGCTCCGTTATCCACCACCAGTACTTTGCCGCCCTCCGGCAGCAGGGAGCTGATGCAGGCATCAATATTGATGGTGCCGGATCCACAGAACAGGACGCTGGTATACTTTTCCAAGTCTCCATGCACAATTTTTACAAGGTCTTCTCTGAGCCCCTTCATCAATCCGCCGAATTCTTTCTCTCTGGGACAGATGTCCGGCACGACCTGTGCGTATTTTACGGTATCAGTGGTGGTAGACGGTCCGGGATTCAATAAAATATTTCTTTTGACGGGTTTTTGTAGCAACTGCTCCATTATGGGATTCCTCCTTTTTTTGTTCACGTTCTTTTCCCAATCGTTCATTAATGTATGATATGTTTTAATTCTTTGAACGGTTTTCATAGGTTTTCGGCTAAAATAAGTACACAAAATGTCTGCGTTCCATTCGCAGACACTTTGTGTTAAATATGAACATATAATAATACCATTCGCACAAAATAGCAATACTTATTTTTCCTTAAACATCATACGTCTTGTCGATGGCTTTCAGTTCCCGGAAAGTATCGATCTCGATAATGTCATTTTCCTGGCATTCACGTACTTCTACCTTATAATGCTTCTTGCAGAATACCAGAGGCACCTGCTCCCAGTAGCGCTCTTTTCCGCCGGGTTGCTCATAGGTCATCTTGATATCGTCTGACAGCTTGTGTCCATCCTCTTCGTTCCAGTAAGAGATTCCCACCATCTGCCAGCAATCCAGTCCGCCGACCTTCTCCTCTACGATGACGCCGTCCTTCACTATGAAGCACCAATCATCGGTTCTGTCCTTTTTAATAGCCAGGAAATCAGAGGTGTAATGATACTTGGTAATGATCTTCGGATTGGAGATCAACAGATCCGCCTCGAAGACATAGGCATTGGAAAGCATGTATCTGGCCACCATGGCGGAGGAAATATTGTTAGCTTCATTGTAAACCGGATTTTCCAGGAATCTGATCATGGGATATTTGTACAGCAGCTGATCAAACTGCTCTGCCAGATACCCCCGGACAATATAGATTTCATTAATCCCGGCATCCAGACAGGCATCGATCAGTCCGTCAATAATACGCTGTCCATGCACACGTACCAGTGGTTTCGGGGTGTTAAAGGTAATGGGCACCAGCCGGCTGCCGAATCCGGCTGCAATAAAGATGGCGCGCTTTGCACGGTAAGGCTCCAGTGCGGAGATTCCGGCACCTGTGATCTCTCCCTCTGTCACATACTGTAATTCGGTCAGTTCCTGCATGACACGGTTGACCGTTCCCAGAGAGTGTCCGCTCTTTTCTCCCAGCTGTCTCTGGGATAAAGTACCTTTTTCCTCTGCCAGTATCGATAAAATATCAAATTGTTTTCTTGTCAGTGTCTGATTCATCTTCTGCTTCCTTTCTTTTTTCCATTCTCCATGACCATCGTCCTGTTTCTATCGAAATTATCGAATTTCCGTTAAGTCATATGGTGTTGTCTGGTATACATAGTAATTGAGCCAGTTGCTGTAAAGGTTGTTACAATGAGATCTCCACTGTAACAGAGGTCTCTGCTCCGGGTCATCGTCCGGGTAATAATTATAGGGGATCTGAATGGGCAGTCCTTTGTCCAGATCTCTATGATATTCGTTGTCCAGTGTATAACGGTCATATTCGGGATGGCCCGCTACAAAAATCTTTTTGCCCTCTTCCGCCATTGCCAGGAATACGCCGGCCTTCTCCGATTCTGCCAGGATCGTCAGATCCTTACAGGCATGAATGGCCTCCAACGGAGTCTCGGTATGACGGCTGTGCGGAGCCATGAAAATATCATCAAATCCCCGGACCAACGGAACTTTCCGGTTGGATACCTTATGCGCATAGACGCCGAACAGCTTCTGGGGCAATTGTCTCTTGTTGATTCCGTAATAATGATAGAATCCGGCCTGTGCCGCCCAGCAGATATGTAAGGTGGAGGTCACATGGGTCTCCGCCCAGTCCAGGATCTGGCAGGTCTCCTCCCAGTAATCCACTTCCTCGAAGGTAATATCCTCCACCGGTGCTCCGGTAACGATCAGTCCATCGAATTTACGATCCCTGATCTCATCAAAGGTAGTGTAAAATTTGTTCAGATGGCTGGCCGGGGTATTCAGTGACACGTGGGTCTTGGTGTTCATGAAAGTGACATCCACCTGCAGCGGTGTATTGGACAACGCCCGCAGCAGCTGCAGCTCCGTATCCTGCTTTACCGGCATATTGTTCAGGATCAGTACCTGCAGGGGACGCATGTCCTGATGTACCGCACGAAATTCGTCCATGACGAATATATTTTCATTTTCCAGTATCTCTTTGGCAGGCAGATCATTTTGTGTTTTGATAGGCATTTTATTTTCCTCCGGGTCTTTCTTGCTTATTCCTCGTAAGGAATATTATAGGTTCTCAGAAATTCCTCTTCTGTCAGAATGGGAACCTGTAATTCTTTTGCTTTTTTATTTTTCGATGATGTAGATGTAATATCATTGTTGATCAGGCAGGTGGTCTTGCCGGTGACACTTCCGGTCACCTTGCCGCCTTTTTCCTCAATGACCTCTTTCAGATCATTCCGGCTGGCATAATGGTTCAGGCTTCCCGTCACCACGAAGGACATTCCTGCCAGTGTCTGTGCACTCTCATCGATCTGTGGTGTCTCTATCGTCAGGATTTCCTTCAGATGAGCTATTTTCTCCAGATTTTCCGCATCCCGCATATAATCCGTAAATGTAGATGCCAGCACCTCTCCCACACCGGGAATGGCACTCAGTGTTTCTTCGTCCGCTGCCTGCATTCGTTCCAGATCGTAATCAAAATACCGGCACAGCACCTTGGCATTGGCCACGCCGATTCCTGCGATCCCCAGTCCATAGATCAACCGGGGCAGCGTGGTATGTCTTGCAGTCTCGATACTGTCCATCATATTCTGATAGGATTTTTCTCCGAATCCTTCCATTCCGGTAATGACCTCCTTGTAACGGTCCAGCCGGAACAGATCCGCATATTCATGGATAAAGCCCTGATCGATCAGCTTCTCCAATGTTGCCTCGGAGAGTCCGTCAATATTCAGCGCATCTCTGCTGACGAACAGAGTGTAGGATTTGATCTCCTTGGCCGGGCATTTCTCATTGGTGCAGTACAGAGACTGTACCTCATTCATCTGTCGGATCTCCGTGGGCTGTCCGCACACCGGACACACCTTTGGAATCTCCACATTATCACTGCCAGTCAGATTCTCAGCGATCTGGGGAATGATCATGTTGGCCTTATAGACCGTGATATGGTCTCCGATTCCCAGTCTGAGGGATCTCATGATACTGATATTATGCACGGAAGCGCGGCTCACCGTTGTGCCTTCCAGTTCCACCGGCTCAAAAATAGCTACCGGATTGATCAGACCGGTACGACTGGCGCTCCACTCGACCTCTTTTAATGTAGTCTCCCGCAGTTCATCCGCCCATTTGAAAGCAATGGAATCTCTGGGGAACTTCGCGGTTCTGCCCCGGGACTGTCCGTAGCTGATACTTTCATAAGTAAGTACCAGACCGTCGGAAGGAATATCGTAGTGCTCGATCTTGTGTTCAAAATCTTCAATGGCAGATAAAATGTTCTCTTCCGTTACTGCCACATGTTCCACCACTGCAAAGCCCTGCTCCTGCAAAAAAGCAAACTGGGCTTCCTTGGAATCATGAAAATCCACACCATCCGCCTTTACCAGCGTAAAAGCAAAAAAGCGGACATTCCGTCTGGCCGTGATCTCATTGTTGAGCTGCCTCACAGAGCCGCTGCACAGATTTCGGGGATTCTTGTATTTTGCCTCTGCATCTGCGATCTCCCCGTTGATCTTCTCAAAATCACTGTAGGTGATCACCGCTTCTCCCCGCAGGATCAGTTCTCCGGTATAGGAAATATTCAGCGGAAGATTCTTAAAAGTACGGGCGTTATTTGTAATGACCTCACCGATCTCGCCGTTGCCACGGGTGACCGCTTTTGCAAGTTTTCCTTCACGATACGTCAATACAATGGTCAGCCCGTCCAGTTTCCAGCTAAGAATTGCAGGATTGCCTTGCAGCCAGTCCCGCAGTTCTTCCCGGCTTTTCGTCTTGCCCAGAGACAGCATAGGACTCTCATGGCGCTCCTTGGGAAGCTCATCCACCGCTTCGTAGCCTACGTTTACCGTAGGACTGTTGGCCAGGGTAACGCCTGTCTCTTTTTCCAGTTCCACCAGTTCATCATAGAGCTTGTCGTATTCGTAGTTGCTCATGATCTCCTGATCCTTGGCGTAATAGCTTTCGGAAGCTGCATTCAGTTGTTCTACCAGATCTTTGATCCGGTCTATTTTGGAAGACTGCATCTTGTATTCCTGCCTTTATATATTTAATTGCGATTTAACATTCCGGTGTCTCTTTGAAGCTGTTCCAGCTCTTCTCCGGTGATCTCGCGCCACTTTCCCGGCTTCAGATCCCCCAGCAGAATGTTCATGATCCGGATTCTTTTCAGCGCTTTTACCCGGTATCCACAGGCTTCACACATCCGCCGGATCTGTCTGTTGACTCCCTGAGTCAAAACGATACGGAAGGTAAATTTTCCGATCTGTTCAATCTCACATTCTCTGGTAGTGATGTCCAGATCTTTCAGATAAATACCTTTCGCCATTTTCTCCAAAAAATCGGGTGTTATTTCCCTATCTGTCTTTACGATATATTCTTTTTCATGACGGTTGGCGCCCCGCATCATGGCATTGATCAGATCTCCATCATTGGTGAGCAGGATCAGGCCTTCGGAATCTTTGTCCAGACGTCCCGCATAGGTCAGCCGTTCCGGATAGCGGATCATATCCATGATCTTTTTCTCTGCATGAGGATCTCTCTCCGTGCAGGTCACTCCCACCGGCTTGTAAAATGCCAGTACCTTCTGTGTCTGTTTTCCCTGCAGAATCTTCTTACCCACCTGCACGGTGTCCGTTTCTTCCACCTGTTGTCCCATTCCGGCCACCTGACCGTTGACCAGTACTTTTCCTTGTTCGATCAGCTTATCCGCATCTCTTCGGGAACATACACCGCACTGTGCCAGATATTTATTCAGACGCATTCTATTCCTCATTCCTTTCCGAAGCCCTTAACTTCCGGGCTACAGACACACGGCCGCAAGTATATGTTTTCACGCTTCCACACCGTCTGCCGCTTCGAAGTCACTGAGACTTTTGACTTTGGGAATACCGTTTCCGTTTGCCACACCCAGCTTTGCGGTCTCATCTGCCAGCTCGTTGTATTTTACCTTCGAATGAGCCGGTACTTTGGTAAAGCGGATCTGAATCTTCTGTCCCCAGCCCAGCATGGTCTGTGCATATTTTTTCGTCAGATCATTCTTACTTTTCCAGGCACCGGTGACCCATTTCTCGATTCCTTCATAGTCGTAGCGGATCTCGATGGCTGTAAAGCCGCTGTTTAAGGCAAACCGTACCGCATACATGGCTCCCAGCATCTCTCCGGAGACATTCCGCTGTTTCAGAGAGTCCGGATTGTCACCATTACCGTATTCTGTATAGATGCGTCCATCGGGAAGAATAAAAATACAGCCGAAGCCGTATTTTTTCAGTGCATCCTGATAGCTTCCGTCCACATAGGCCAGCAAGGTACCCTCTTCCGGACGATCATTCACATCCGCATCCTCCGGATATCTTCCCAATCCATTCCACTCTGCCATAATTCATCTGTCTCCTTATCGAATAAAGTTGGTCTTCTGCGCCGGTTCTCTCTCCGGGAAATCCACGCCCGCAGCTTTTCCTGCGGCAATGCATTTGAGCAGCCATGCCATATTGTTACCCAGGGTACGCATGGTCTGCATGCCTTCCAGATCCTGTTTTACCTCTTCGGGAGTATTGCCGTGTACCTGATTCCAATACTGGCTGGATACCACCGGCATACAGTTGATGGTAAAATATTTGTTCAACTGGTCAAAGGCTGCGGAAGCCCCACCGCGTCTGCAGCTGACGATGCAGGCACCGGGCTTGCCCTGGAACAGGGCGCTCTTGCCGTAAAATGCTCTGTCCAGGAAGGAAGTGATCATACCGGAAGCAGATGCATAATGCACCGGAGATCCGAAGACAAATCCGTCTGCAGTCTTCGCTTTTTCCAAAAATTCATTCACGCCATCCTCCCGGAAACACTTTCCGTTCTTCAGACAGGCATTGCAGCCGATACATCCGGCGATGGGCTGTGTACCCACCTGGATGATCTCCGTCTCAATACCGTTTTTCTCCAGTGCTCCCGCTACTTCCTCCAGAGCTATGTAGGTACAGCCCTTCGCATGTCCGCTTCCGTTTACCAGTAATACTTTCATTGCTTTTACCTCTTTTTCTCTTATTGTTTCTCTTCTCTGTTATTGCCACCCGAAATGTGGTATGCTATCTGATAGATTTTGATATCTTTATCAGCATTTTAACAAACCGGAAAGGATCCCTTATGAATCATCGCACCCGTTCTTATCTGCTTTTTGTATTGCTTATCGGCTGTATCTGTTATCTGGTGTCCCATTTTGTGGTACAGCTGTATTTTGTAAACGGTTCTTCCATGGAACCGACCTACACCTCCGGGCAGCCGGTCCTCCTTCAGAAATTCGGTCTGCCAGACTGTCTGGACTATAACGATGTCGTTGTCATCCGCCACGAGACGCTGGGACGCGATATCGTCAAACGGATCGTGGCCCTGCCGGGAGATACGGTACAGATCACAGAGGGAATCCTCTATGTCAATGGGGTTCCCCAACCGACCCCCGATGGCTTTTCTCTCATGGAGGATGCCGGCAATGCCGCCGCTCCCATAACGCTTGCACCTGGAGAATATTTTGTCCTGGGTGACAACCGCAACCACAGCATTGACAGCCGCTTTGCGGAAGTCGGGATCATCCCCGCCGCTTCTATCGCAGGAAAAGTTATTACCGGTCGAACACCCTTCCGGTAGGCACCATAGTTGTCAGATCCTGTGCATGGCCTTTCTGGAGATATTCTACCATGTGTTTCTCGTTGCCGGGAGCATATTCCAGAAAACGTCTCTCTCTGGTATCTCCCTCTTTCCAGTCAAATACCGCGTCGCTCTGCGCGCCATCCAGCAGTCGGACATACGCCTCCTGCAGGTCTTCGTAGCTGATGGGTGCTTCTGAAATCTGCATGGTATCGTGCTGTTCATTTCTTCCTTTGATCAGAAGCAGCGCTGCCTGCCGCAGAAAGTCCTCTTCCTTTTCTCCCATGCCGTTATATCCGTGATCCGCCATTACGATCAGAGCGGTGTTGTCATAGGCACCACTGTCTTTCAATGCCTGAATATAATTTGCTGCCAATGTAATGGAAGCTTCCATGCTCTGACGGTAAGATCCCTGTTCCACACCGATAACATTGGCGTCCTTGTCATAGATAAAAGGTGCGTGGGCCCCGTTCAGATGGATGAACTTGAAACGGTTTCCCGCCTCATCCATCACCACACCCTGGGCTGCCAGCCCCTCCTTGAAAGCCGTATTATCCGCAGTAAACGCCTTGGAATCCGAACCTTCCGGATGAGATTCCCGTAATTCATTAAAATAGACTTCTTTGATCACGCAGTATCTTTTCAGATCATACGGTGCATACCGGAATCCAACGAGCTTCAGCTCCTGCTTTGCCAGTTCCAGATAAGAAACGGGGGTGACCTTAGTAAAATAGACATTGTCAAAATTGTCCACGATGGAAGCATCCTGTGCACGGATATCATCCTCATAGAGATCGATCTGATAATTTCTGCTCTTCAGTTCCTTCCACAACGGTGCCTCTCTGTAGACTCTGTCCAGATAGTCCTGAAAAGATCCCTCATTCTCATACCATTCACCGGATAAAATAAAAGGAATAGCATTCAATGTGCTGGTGTAAGCTCCCGTGGTATTCTCAAAATAAGTAAAATCTCCAAAGATCTCCCGGTACTCCGGATGTTCCTCTAACAGTGAGGTAAACTCTCTGGAATCTGCCGTATCCAGCACAAGGATCACAAAATTGTTGTCCGCAGACATCTCGAATTCTTCTTCCACGCTGACATGCAGATGCAGTTTGGAATGCAGTGCCCCGCTGGTAATCACGGTGCTGCATGCGGTAACCAGAAGCATCAGGGTCATGCATCCGCTGATGAACATTACCACATGGACAAATTTCTGCTTTCGCAGCACGATCATTGCCGCAATTACAACGATCAGCACTACTACCCAAAGAAGCAATGTATCTTTCCGGAGAATATCGTATTTGCCCCACCAGATTGAAGTTCCGTCCAATGGCGGCAGTCTGTCGATCATAAAATTCCCCTGGATATAGGTGCAGATAAAAAGTGCAATCCCTCCGGCCAGTGTGATCCGGTACACATATGGATGAATCAGCATAGCAATCAGATACAACACCATCAGTACAGCAAAACAGGCAGCGAACATCCCCAGTGCAGTGATCAATAACGTGGAAAAATCAAACCAGAATTCCGAAACATTCGCGCAGTACAGATCGACAGGTGCATATAAAAACAACAAAAAGCTGATAGCCAGGGATATGAAAATCCCCGGCATCAGCTGTCTGCCTGTTATCTTTTTTCTCACAGTATTTTTACTCACACTTATTCTCCCTGTCACATTGTTGCATTTCTTTCTAACGATTATACTCTCTTCCGGTAGGAATCATGGTATCCATATCAGAAGCATACCCCGTCTGTATATACTCCTGCATATGATCGTCATCCAGGAAAGAATACCGTAAGAACCGGCGTTCTCTTGCATCGCCTTCCTTCCAGTCAAAGACCTCATCACTCCGCCTGCCGTCCAGCAGACGCACATATGCCTCCTGGAGATCCTCAAAGCTTATGGGTGCCTGTGAGATCTGCATGGTATCATGATGCTCATTTCTTCCCTTGATCAGAAGTAATGCACACTGACGCATCCAGGTAGCCTCTCCGCTTTGTCCCAGGCTTCCGTTATAGCCATGATCCGACATCACAATGAGGACTGTATTGTCGTAGGCTTCACTGTTGCGCAGATGTTCGACATAATCCATTGCACCGACCATCGTGGCCTGTGCGCTCTGTTCATAGGTGCCGTCCAGTTCACTGATGATATTCATGTCCTTATCATAGATATAAGGAACATGTGCTCCGTTCAGATGAATAAATTTGAATTTTTTGGAGGAATCTTCCACGGTAATTCCCTGCAGATCCAGCTGACTCTTAAATACATGATCCGATTCACTGCAGCTGGTTTCCTCAGGTGTATTCTCTACCTGGAGCAGTTCTGCGAATGCAGCCTTTTTAAATGTACACATTTTCTTCAGTTCAAAGGGCGCATACCGGAAACCGATCAGCTTCAACAGTGGTTTCGCAAATTTCGTATAAGAACTCAGTTCGAAATCCACTACGTGAATGTTGCTGAACATATGCATCAGTTCGGTATCCATATACAATTCAGAATCACAGAGTTCCATATTGTAGCCACGTTCCTGCAATGTCTGAAACAGTGGGGACTCCTGGTACACCCTCTTGCCGTAATCATCAAAGGGTTCATCATTTTCATACCAGTCTCCGGACAGAATATAGGGAACGGCTCTCTCTGTGCAGGAGTATGCTCCTACCGTATTTTCAAAATAGGTGAAATCACGAAATACCTCACTGTATTCCGGATGCTCGTCCAACAGCTCCGTGATCGTTCTGGAATCCACCGTATCCAGCAGAAGGATCACGAAATTCTGGTCTTCAGACATCACAAACTGTTCGTCCGCACCATATTGGTAATGTACTTTTTCCTGCAGTGCACCACTGGTAAACACAACACTGACTGCTGTGATCAGCAACATCAATGTCAATCCACCGCTTAAATACATTACCGTTTTGGACAAAAGATCTTTTTTCAGGAAAATATACATGAGCACTACAACAACAAAGCCGATGCCCCAGAGAATAAAATCCTCTGTCCTCAGAAATGTATATTCTTCCCATCGAATCGTCGTTCCATCCAGGGGCGGCAGATTCCTGATCAGAAAATTTCCCTGAATATAGGTACAGATCAGCCCTAAGAATCCGCCTGCCAGTCCGAGACGGTACAGCACCGGATGGATCAGCCACAAGACAATATAGATCAGAAGCAGCACAATGGTGCTGATCAAAAACAGGCCCAATGATGCCCTGATCAGAATTCCGAAATCAAACCAGAACTCGGATATATTACTGCAATACAAGTCTACCGGTGCATATAAAAACACCAGGAAACTGATGGCAACCGCCACCATGATTCCCGGCAGCAGTTGCTTTTTATCCCGCTTTTTCATGTCAGATTACTTCTCCTGCTTGTCCTCTGCCTGATCCAGCATAATATCATCGGATTCTACTTCTTTGTTTCTGTTCTCGTCGATTCCCAGGCTCTTGTCAATCTTCTTCTTGGCTTTTCTCCAGTAGATTCCGGCTGCAGCGCCTACAGCGATGACTACACCGGCTACTGCCTGAATAGCATAGTTCATAACAGAAGGGTCAATATATGCATCTGCAGTTCCGGAAAACAGTACTGCGAATGCTGCTGCAAAAAATGTTACCTGTGCGATCTTGCTTAATTTTTTCATGTTTTTACCTCTTTCTTTTACTCTATTTTGTATTTCAATTTTTATTGTTCTTTTGCTTTTTTAATCTGTTCCTGGACTGCCTGTACAATGTACTTTGCACCTACTTCGGCACTGTTGCCCAGATTGTATACATATTCTTCCACGAACTTTTCAATTCTGTCATGGTAAGCATCCTTCTGCTCCAGCAGATTTCTGACCTTGCTTTCGGTCTCCTCTGTCTTTGCAGGATCCAGACGGTCTCCGATGACATCCCTCATCCAGATATTGATAGGTACGGTGTCGATCTTCTGGTATTCCGGATTCATGACCTTCATGGGAGTATCCACGAACAGAACCGGCTTCTTGGTCGTAAAGGCATATTCATACGCGATACCGGACCAGTCAGTCACCAGCAGATCCGCCTCGAATACCGTGCTGTTGGATGAGAAGTCTGTCTGAATGTCAATATCCGGGTTCTTGGCATAACGCTCTTTCAGGCGATCCATCTTATCCTGCTGCAGACGCACCTGTTGAGGATGAGGACGTACTACCACTTCATAACCCTTACCTGCCAGATCATCCAGCATGCCTTCCAGACAGCTGTCCACGATATTGTCCTTCTGCCAGGAAGGAGCGATCAGAATATGCTTTTTCTCATGAGGCGTCTTATCCGCTTTCCTGTAATCTTCGATCATACGATCCAGCAGGCAGTAGCCCCAGTCGATCAGCTTCTTGGGAGGCAGACCGTAAGCTTCCTCTGTCTTGCGGATTTCCTCAGTATGATGCTTACCGACGCAGTATACGGTATCGTAGTGATCCATGGAACCGGTACGCATGGTCATATTCAGACTGTCCATACAGTGAGGAATATAGATATATTCAATATCCTTCCTTATATAGCTACGCTTAATATGGAAGTTCTCAATATCCGGCATAGTCATGACCACTACGTCTGCATCCATCTTCATCATCAGTGTGATCAGACGTTTTTCTCCGATATAATATGCCCGGATCTTGTCTTCTTTTTCCGCCAGTGCAAAGATCTGATCTTCCGGATCACTGGTGATATAGTGGATAGTCAGATTGGTATGTGCCAGGAGCCATTCGATAATGCCCTGATAATATTTATAGAAGCCACTGCTCTCGGAATAAAATACCAGATGCTTGTTCACTACAGAGAAGAAACGTTTGAAATCTTTCTTCTCTCTCTTGGCATAGGGATTTTTCTCGAAGAGTTTCTTCTTGCCACCAATGGACTGCAATTCCTCCAGTTCCTGTTTGCTGGCCTCCAGTTCCTCATAATCCACATAATCCTTGGGATTGATGGCCCAGTTCAGCAGATACTGCTGTAAAATAGCGAACAGGTTGCTGGCGATCCAGTACAAAGCCACACCTGCCGGAACAAACCAGCCCAGATACAGGGACAGGCCTACCGAAAATGCCATCATACCGTATTTGTTCAGCTTGGACTGCTCTGCCTGAATGACATTGGCTGCATTCTGTGCCACACACAACAGCCATGCGGAAATACCGGCTGCAATGGGGACGATGATATCAATGCCCCCCACTTCGGAAGGTACCCAACTTAAATTCATGCCGCAGAAGTTCAGGGAAATTCCCTGCACCTGCTGTAATACAGACGCAATGTCCACACCTGCCAGTCCTGACTGCAATGCTGCGAACTGTTCTGCATAATTACCACTCTTGATCATCTCCACTACTGCCAGCTGAATAGATGAGCTCTCCGGATTTGCTCCGGCCAGGCTGACAGCCAGGCCATTGAATGCCGTGATCACATCCTGTGGCAGATGAAGCAGATAATCCAGCGGGTGATAGATAACCTCTACCAGTCCCATCAGCAGAATAATCTGAACTGCCAGCGGGATCAGGGATGCCAGCGGATTGTACTTCTCTCTCTTGAAGATCTTGGACTGTTCGTCCGCGATCCGGTCTGCATCCCCGAAATGTTTTGCCTTGATCCGGTTGATCTCAGGCTGCATCTTTACCATTTTAATGGAATTCTTCTGTACCCAGACGGATACCGGCAGCAGTACAATCTTGCTGATCAATGTGAACAGAATGATTGCCAATCCATAATTATGCACCAGATAATAGCAAAAGTACATTACATATCCCAGCGCTTCTGATAGTATTCGCATTTTAATTAACCATGCCTTTCTCAAAATCTGCAAAGTTTGGGCCGCAGGCACAAATTTGCGTGTGAAATTTATTTTCACACTGTTCTCCTTTTAGTCAATAGTACTAATTATAACATAATCGTATGTTTTTTCAACATGGAAAGCAATTTTCCGTTCAAAAAACAGGCAGAAACCTCTGTTATTATAACAGCAAATTTCTGCCTGCTTCCCTATTTTTCTGTATTCTTTGTTCTATTTCCGTTTTATTGCGTATTGTTCGTTGTTTCTTCCTCTGGCTTTTTATAGAATGCAAAATCATTCTTGCCGTTCTTCTTCACCTGATACATGGCATCATCCGCACACACGATCAGCTGTTCCAGATTATCCGTATCCTTAGGATAACTTGCAATACCAATGCTGCCGCCGATCTTCCGCTTCGTACCGCAGAGCACCACATCCTTTGTGAATACCTGTCTGCACTGGTACGCTGTCTTCTCCACCAGCATATTCTGGCTGCTGCGCAGGATCAGAATAAATTCATCTCCGGCGAAACGGTATGATGTCAGTATCTGGGACTGCATCTCTTTCAGGCGGTTTGCCACCTGCTGCAGCGCTTCGTCTCCTGCCGTATGTCCGTAAGTGTCGTTGATCTTCTTGAAATTATCAATATCCAGCATCATGACGGTACAGGGAACCTTCGCATCGATCATCTGCTCCAGATCCTTCATGAATTTGCTGCGGTTCGGAAGTCCCGTCAGGAAGTCATGCTGTGATGCCGCCTCCATAATTGCACGTGCCTGCTCCAGTTCCTGCAGCAGTTTTCGTCTGCGGTAATTATCGAAGCACACCCAGCAGATAATAACATTGAGTGCAGCGATAAGTATAAGTGCCGGTATCAAAGCCTCACGGTTCCTGGCAAAAAAGCTCTCCCGATGATTTACAAATTCGGTATCTTTGGGAAACTGTGATGCCTCCAGCCCGAACTTCCGCATGACGTCTTCATCTACACAATAAATGTTGGGACTGTCCTTTACCACATTGATCTCTGCACTGTCGGTACCATTCGCGATATCCATGGCCATCTGTGCTGCGATCTCTCCGGACTTATACATGGATACCACATTACCGCCCAGCAGTCCGTCACCGATCCCGGCCTCCACCATGCGGTAAACCGGTACTTTGGAATAATTCACGACCATACGGACCGCCTGGTCACTGGTATATTGTTTGCCACTGCCGTCCTTTGACATAACGATATAGATCAGTATCGTCTTATCATCCACCTTGCTGATAGCCTGCTGCAGCTGCGCAGTTGTCAGTTCGGAAGAATTGATCTCAGAAAATTCCAGCTCCGGATATTCTGCCTCAGCACTGTAAAAATTCTTCCGTTCTGCATCTGCGGTCACTGAATCATCCAGTATCGCCACTACTTTATCGGCTGTCGGATTCACCTTCAGTGCCATGTCTATGTTCTTCTCTACGGACAGTTTTTCAATAATTCCCGTCACAAGAGGATTCTCTGCCGCTTTCATGGCATATTCTTCATCGTTCACACCTTCGAAGACAACCGGTATCTCCGGGAACAGTTCTTCCCGGTATTCCATGGCAAACTGCAGCGCCGCATCATCTCCCACGATCACCACATCATAGGGATCCGTATTCTCCAGATGGTATTTCAGCATATCATGAAACATATTCAGCCACTCATCTGTCCGAAAACGCTTCGTGTCCATAAATTCATAGTCGATAGTGGTATTCTCATCCACTCCGGCTTTGATTCCTTCGATCTGTGTCTGCACCGTATCCCATCCGTAAGAATAGGAGCTGATAAAAAGAACCCGCTTTCCCTGATTCAGATTCTGTGCTTCTGCCTTCATTGACACCGTCCCAATAGTCCCAATGCCTATGAGAACAGCCAATGCAAACAGCCATGCTTTCCACTTTCTCATATTCTGTTTCCCCCTAATTCCAACATTATGCTACCGGGGTCAAAAGTCTGAACTCAATACCACGATATAAGGAATTACATCACTGGTACTATTGTACCACATTGCCTGCTGAAAGCAAAGAGCTTAATTTAATCTTACGATAATACCTTCTTCTTTTTTCTCTTTCATTTTTCCGATAACGGTAGGGATTGCTCCGAGCGCCACAAACAGATACTGTAGAACCAGATTGCCTATGTAGCTTCCCATATCAATAATTTCTGCGGAAAGTGCCGCAGGGATCAGTCGATAACACTCGAACAGACTATAACCTGCTTCCGCACCGCCGCCCTGATTGAACAGAATGATCGCCCAGTCCACACGATCTGCGAAATACGTCATAAGGATCATGATCACAGCGCTGATGACCACAGCCTTTTTGGTCAGTTTTCCGCCCAGCATCTCATATCCCTTCAGAACGCACACCGCCATGATCACACCGGATAATGCTGCTACATATCCCAACTGGCTTAAGATCAGAACACTGAGCATTCCCAACAGGGATCCTAACAGGGCACCTACAATACCGCCTACGATGTTTTCTTTCTTCTGCGCCTTCTGCTGTGTCTTCATTGCGATGTCACTGCGCATCTTCGTCTCGCAGTCCGGACATAAATGATAGTATTCACCGCCCATTCTGAACGCTCCGGTCTCTACATTCTGACCGCACAGATCACAGCAGGGGCTGTAACTGTTTGTACGCAGGAATGTCGTTGTAGCTGCAAGTGCTTCGTTCAATGTATCCTTACATTTTTCCGCATTGGACTGTGCCTTCAGTGATACTCTGATATCCAGATTCTTCTGACCAAAACTCGCGATCTTCTTGCTGCTTTTCTGAAACCCTTTCACTGCCTGCTTGTCAAATGTCGACCCGTCAGCGCTTTTTGCCGCCGTATGCAGCACCATCATATATGGATATCTTGCATCGGGTGCATAGACGATAAAGTCAAACCCATCCCGTTCCCCATGAAACAGGCCACCCACTTCATCATAACGCAATCCGGTTCCCATGGCAATCTGCTGATAATTTTCAATCTTCTTTTTCTGATTCATTTTTCTCCCATCCTTTGTAATAAAAAATTAGTAATCGCTCTAAAGCGTTACGAAAATCACACTTTTCCATTTTACACTTTACCGTGTTAACATGCAACCCTATTAGGGGGTTTTTAGCCGATTAACCTATTTGCTATGAAAAAACTGTAGGCACATCAGTGTAACCTACAGTTTTTGAACTTCCTTATAAATAGAACAAGGTAATCGAAATCACGCAAATACGGATTTGCATTCCATCAGCATTTGATTTCAAGGTAACCTAACAGCTTGCTCATATCGTACTCTTCCAGCACACCCAGATTGGAATCATAGAATTTTCCATCATAGTGTACCAGGTAATGACAGAAACGTCCCATCTTTTCCATCATGATACAGCACTTCGGCAGTACAGCGGGTCTACCCTCGGTATATACGATGATGTCGGTATGGTCAATGCCGTAATAGTTCAGTGCAGAGATCACGCGACCCATGGTAGCCTGCCACTCTCTGCAGTCCATCACGCTGATCACCTCTGCGATAGTAACACCGGCTAACATTGCGACACAAGCCTGACCGCACAGACCGTCTTCGGGCTGGATGATCACGTTCATGCTGTCGATCTTGCGGATTGGATTCTCAAAGCTGTAAGGGCTGTTCTGATCCATACGGATCAGGGAACCGTTAATATGTAACAGGATCTTGTGAGGCACACCCAGCTCTACTTTTACAGCAGCTTCATCGGTGATCACGATCTCGTAATTGCCCTTCTCCTTGGGATGAAGCTCGCACTGAATGATATTGTTATCCAGAACGATATCTCCCTTGATGACTTCTCTCTGATGGCATACTTCCCATACATTAAAAGGAATCTGAATGGTGTATCCTACATCCTTTTTCTCTACTTTAGATTCAAAAAAATATCTCATATTTCATTCCTCCGTTGCTTTTGCTGTTCCCGAATATTCTCTTAAGAAAAAGATTAACGAAAGCGGTTACATTTCACATTTATCCTGATTCTAACAAAAATTTGCATCCTTGCAAAGAGCTTGCGGAAAAGTACTTAAAAAAAAACATCCTGTCAAAAAAATGTCAAAAGCGCCTGCTTTCAGGCAGACGCTTTACCTATCATTTATTCTCTTATCATAACCCTAAAATTGCAGATGCCACACGGAAATATACCAGTAATGACATTGCATCGACGATGGTCGTTATGAACGGACTCGCCATGACCGCAGGGTCGAATCCCAGCCGTTTCGCCAGGATCGGCAGAAGACATCCGATAATCATAGCGATCACTACTGCCGCCACCAGAGTCAGGCACACGGATGCTGCCACCAGCACCCCTACTTTATCCAATAACAGTAATTTTACAAAGTTCGCTGCGGAAAGTGTAATACCGCAGATCAGTGCCACGCGGATCTCCTTGAATACGACCTTCGGCACATCCCGGTATTCGATCTCATTCAGGGACAGTCCACGGATGACCGTAACGCTTGCCTGGCTTCCGGCATTTCCGCCGGTATCCATCAGCATGGGAATATATGCCACCAGTACCGCACACACGCTCAGCGCATCTTCAAAAGAAGAAATGATAGCTCCGGTAAATGTAGCTGACACCATCAGAAGAAGCAGCCAGGGAATACGCTTTTTGAAGGTCTCAAATACCCCGGTCTTCATATAAGGCTTATCACTGGGCACGATAGCCGCCATTTTTTCCATATCCTCCGTGGTCTCTTCTTCGATGATATCCACGATATCGTCCACGGTGATAATACCTACCAGCCGGTTCTCATTGTCCACGACCGGCATGGCTGTAAAGTCGTATTTTTTGAACTGTCTGGCAACTTCCTCCTGGTCCATCAGTGTATTGATGGAGATGACATTTTCATGCATGATGTCACCGATGATCTCGTCACCGTCCATGAGCAGCAGATAACGCAGGGCCACGGTTCCCACCAGTCTTCTCTGGGCATCCAGCACATAGCAGATATTGATGGTCTCACTGTCAAGTCCCACCTTGCGGATCCGCTCGATGGCCTGATTCACCGTCAGATTCTCCTTCAGGTCTACATACTCGACCGTCATGATGCTTCCGGCGGAATCTTCGGGATAACGCAGCAGATGATTGATGTCTCTGCGTACCTCAGGGCTTGCGTTGGTCAGAAGTTTTTTGACAATGTTGGCAGGCATCTCTTCCAGCAGGTCAGCCGCATCGTCTGCCATCAGGTTGTTGATGATGTTCGTTGCTTCCTTATCTGACAGGGAGGTGATGATCTTCTGCTGATTGTCCATATCTAAATAGGAAAAAACGTCTGCCGCCAGGTCCTTGGGAAGAATGCGGAAGACTTTGAGCATATCCTCTTCTTCCAGTTCTTCCAGAAGTCCTGCAATATCGGCATCGTTGAGTTCAGCCAGATACTGGCGCAGTTTGGTATACTGCTTGGTGTTAAGAAGCTCTAAGACTTCTTCCAGTTCTTTGATCTGTTCCATGATGATCCTCCTTATGATGTTTTCTATGGGTGTAACTTATGCAGTAACTTCGCCCCGGAAGTGGGTTGTCAGAACTCTTCTGTGTACACTTCATAAAAACCACCACCTTTCTGTAGGATCCATCCAGAACCCCATTCGCAAAATCGCCTCTACGAGGCTTTCCTTTTGCTCATTCATTTTGCTTCGCCAAATAAATATTGACATATATTCTTACGAATGTAAACATTCGACGAATATCCGTCAATATTTAATGGTTCTGAATTGTTAATAATATTTTAACTTTATGACTATTCTTTGTCAATGAAATAAGTTTCTTTCAATTTCTCAATTTTTACCTTTCCGCAGGTGGTTTCTGTCAGGTTTTTCCTGAGACTATCCTCTTTTTCCACCGGGACAAGTAAAATAAATTTTACATTTTCCGCATAGATGCTTTCCGTAGGAACGATGCCCTGCTGTCCGAAATAATACTGCAGCTTTCCAACATCATTATAATCCGTTGTCACTTCCAGCTCGCAGCCTTTCCGCATAATGCCGGTCTCACAATGATCCAGCCCCTCCTTCACCGCCTGGGTATAGGCCCGCACCAGGCCGCCGGTGCCAAGCAATGTGCCACCAAAATATCTGGTCACTACCACCGCAATATTGCGGATACCGGATCCGGTCAATACTTCCAGCATCGGACGCCCCGCCGTTCCGGAGGGTTCCCCGTCATCGCTGCACCGGGTCAGTTCGCCTCTGCTTCCTATTATAAATGCAGAACAGTTGTGTCTGGCATCCCAGTATTTTTTTTTCATTTCTTCTATAAAAGCCACTGCTTCTTCCTCGGTTTCACACTTGCGGATCGTAGAGATAAAGCGGGACTTTTTCTCCACGATTTCGCCTTCCCCGCCGGACAAAAGGACTCTATAGTTATCTGTTGCTGTCATGTCACCCATGTATGGCCTCACTTATTTTTAAATTCTTATTTTCTTTTGCTTTCTTTTTCAGTGTAGCATAACTTCTCCAAAATGTGAAACAATTCTAAAAAGCCTTTATTTACATAGCATTATTTGGTATAATGTTTTCGTCTGTATCTCAGACAGAAAGGACTTGTTTTATGAATTATAGTAAAAAAGGTGTCCGTGCGAAGCAAAAGACACTCAACTCTAAATCACAAAAATGGGGAAGGAAAATTGCTCTGACCTGTGTCAAGGTCATGCTGGCAGCTTTTGTCGGTGTCGGCATCTGCGGCGTAGCCGCCGGTATCGGTGCTTTCCGCGGTATCCTCTCCTCCACCCCCACGATCCGTCTGTCGGATGTCGTGGCTGTCGGCGAAGCCACCATCGTCTATGACAGAGAGGGCAACGAGATCGACCAGTACGTCAGTACCAACTCCAACCGTCTCTCCGTCGGCATGGACGAGATTCCCGACTACCTGGGCAAGGCTTTCGTAGCCATCGAGGACGAACGTTTCTATCAGCATAACGGGATTGATTTCAAGAGTATTATCCGTGCCGGTTATCAGTTTTTTAAGACCGGTGGTGAAGAAGCCCAGGGTGCCAGTACCATTACCCAGCAGCTTCTAAAAAATACCGTCTTTACGGACTGGACCTCCGAGGGTAATAACAAGATCAAAAAAATCAAACGTAAGATTCAGGAGCAGTACCTGGCACTGGAGATTACAAAGTACTACTCCAAGGACGAGATCCTGCTGCGTTATATGAATGCCATCAACCTGGGTCAGAACACCCTGGGTGTGGAATCTGCCTCCTTACGTTACTTCGGTAAACACTGCAGCGAACTGACCATTTCCGAATGTGCGGTCATTGCCAGTATCACGCAGAATCCTTCTAAATACAATCCCATCCGTCATCCGGAAGAGAATGTAAAACGTCGTGAGAAATGTCTGACGAAAATGCTGGAGCTTGGCTTCATCACGCAGGCGCAATACGATGAAGCCATGGCAGATACCGATGCTGTGTACGAGCGGATCGGCCTGTACGACATCGATTATCAGGAGGCCAATGCCACCACAGGTTCCTACTTCTCCGATGCGGTATATGAACAGGTAAAACAGGATCTGATCCTGGCCGGTTACAACGAGAACATGGCCGAGACTCTGCTGACCTCCGGCGGATTGCGTGTGGAATCCACTCTGGATCCCAAGATTCAGGCAATTCTGAACGAAGAATATGCAGATCCCTCCAATTATCCGGAGAACGTGAAATGGTATCTGAACTATGCACTTACCATTATCTCTCCCGACGGTACCAAGAATAACTTCAGTAAAGAAAACATGATGACCTGGTTCAAGCAGAACCAGAATTCAAAATTCAATCTGATCTTCTCTTCCCAGGATGATGCCTATGCGGCCGTAGACACTTACCGTTCTGCAATGCTGGCGCAGCTGGGTGTGGAAGACAATGCGGACAATTACGAAGAAACTATCTCCATGACTCCTCAGCCACAGTCCGCTATGGTCATCGAGGAGCAAAGCACCGGCTATGTGGTAGCCATGATCGGCGGCCGCGGTGCCAAGGAGGGCCGTAGAACCCTGAACCGTGCCACCAGTGCCAAGCGTCTGCCGGGATCCACCTTCAAGGTAGTGGCCTCCTACGCTCCCGCTCTGGACAGTGCCGGCAAGACTCTGGCTACTGTTTACAACGACGCTCCGTTCAATTATGCAGACGGTACTCCCGTCCGTAACTGGTACAAGACCGGTTACCGGGGCATCCAGAATATCCGAAGTGCGATCCGTGACTCCCTGAATATCATCGCAGTTAAGAACATCACGGTGATCACTCCGAGACTTGGTTATGATTATCTGCTGAACTTTGGATTTACCACTCTGACTGACGGTGTGCAGGTCGGCAACGAAATCAAGTCCGACGTGAACCAGTCCCTGGCTCTGGGCGGTCTGACCTACGGTGTTACCCCTTATGAACTGACCGGTGCCTATGCTGCCATTGCCAACGGTGGCACTTATGCCGCTCCGAAGCTGTACACCAGAGTCACCGATTCCGATGGCAATGTAATTCTGGACAACACCAATCCGGCTACCAGACAGGTCATCAAGGAGACCACTGCTTTCCTGCTGACCAGTGCCATGCAGGATGTAGTTACCTCCGGTACCGGTGCCCGTGTAAATTTCGGCGGTATGGCTATCGCCGGTAAGACCGGTACTACCACCGGACCTACCGATGCCTGGTTCGTGGGATATACCCCTTACTACACCGCTGCTACCTGGACCGGTTATGACAACAATGTTGACCTGAACAGTGCCGAGGACGGTGTCTCCAAGACCTTATGGCGTAAGGTTATGAAGCGTGTTCACGAGGATCTGCCTAACACCCAGTTCCCGGTTCCCTCCGGTATTGTACAGGTAGCGGTATGTTCCCAGTCCGGCAAGCTCCCGATTCCGGGTCTCTGCGATGGCTGTGTATATACAGAGTATTTTGCTGAGGGTACGGAACCAACGGAAAGCTGCGATGTACACTATCAGGGCGAGATCTGTGCTTACGACGGATTACCCGCAAGCCCTGACTGCCCGTTCAAGTACACCGGTGTTGCCACCATGCCTCTGGTAGAAGATCCTGCATTACAGCAGGGCTCCACTGTCATCATCAACAATCCGGATGGCACACAGACTGTCAGCACACCGAACACCAGAAGTCAGTGTCAGCATGATGCAACCTTCTTTGCTAATCCGGACTACGAATCTGTGATCAACCAGCAACAGGCCGAGATCAATGCCCGTAATGCTGCAGCGCAGCCGCAGACAGAAGAATAATATGTGAACCATAGAATACCATAGAAATAACAATACCCGCCTCTGTACCACTGCTCCACGCAACTACAGGGGCGGGTTATTTTTTGCATAAAAAAATCACCGGATCAAACGTTTTCACATTCGATCCGGTGCTCATGATATACCTTATGTTTTCAGATGTTCCTATACAATACCCTGTGCGGTCATAGCATCTGCAACCTTCAGGAAGCCTGCGATGTTAGCACCTGCTACATAGTTACCTTCCATGCCGTACTTCTTGGCTGCATCATCCAGATTGTGGAAGATATTAACCATGATGGTCTTCAGCTTTGCATCAACCTCTTCGAAGGTCCAGGAAAGTCTCTCACTGTTCTGGCTCATCTCCAGAGCGGAGGTAGCAACACCACCTGCATTGGATGCTTTGCCGGGGCAGAACAGAACGCCGTTCTTCTGGAAGTACTCGGTAGCTTCCATGGTGGTAGGCATGTTAGCGCCCTCTGCTACAGCGAATACGCCATTAGCTACCAGCTGCTTTGCATCCTCCAGATCCAGTTCGTTCTGGGTTGCACAGGGAAGAGCTACATCACACTTAACAGTCCATACACCGTGCTCACCGTTCTTCTTCTCATGATACTGTGCACTGGGTCTTGCAGCAGCATACTCGGTCAGTCTTGCACGCTTTACTTCCTTTACTTCCTGCAACAGTGCTACATCGATTCCTTCGGGATCATAAATCCAGCCGGTGGAATCGGAACAGGTAACTACCTTGGCACCTAACTGCTCTGCTTTCTGGATAGCGTAGATTGCTACGTTACCGGCACCGGATACAGCCACGGTCTTGCCTGCGATATCCTTGCCATTGCACTTTAACATCTCCTCGGTCAGATACAGCAGGCCATAACCGGTTGCTTCGGTTCTTGCCAGGGATCCGCCATAGCTTAAGCCCTTACCGGTCAGAACACCTTCATACAGGCCGGTCAGTCTCTTGTACTGTCCGTACATATAACCGATTTCTCTTGCGCCGGTACCGATATCACCTGCAGGAACATCGGTATCTGCTCCGATATATTTGTAAAGTTCTGTGATGAAGCTCTGGCAGAAAGCCATGATCTCTCTGTCGGATTTACCCTTGGGATCAAAATCGGAACCACCCTTACCACCGCCGATAGGCAAGCCGGTCAGAGAGTTCTTGAAGATCTGCTCGAAACCAAGGAACTTGATGATACCTAAGTTAACGGAAGGATGTAAACGTAAACCTCCCTTGTAAGGTCCGATTGCGGAGTTGAACTGTACACGGAAACCGTTGTTTACCTGTACCTGACCCTTATCATCCACCCAGGGTACACGAAACAGGATCTGTCTCTCGGGAGTTACCAGTCTCTCCAGCAGAGCATCCTTACGATATTTTTCCTCGTTTGCCTCGATCACCACGCGAAGAGATTCCAGAACCTCTTTGACTGCCTGGTGGAACTCGGGCTGTGCAGGATTCTTTGCGACTACCAAATCAAATACTTCATCAACATATGACATTTGAATGTCCTCCTTCAATTGGTATACAGATTCATGACAACCTGGTTGCCATATGCTTTATTATAAAACGACTTTTTTAATTGTACAATAAACTTTATTTCACTAAATCGTAAAAGTTTTTGGCCATTTTCTATAAAAATTGCACAAAAAGGTATGCAAGTATACAATTTGTGCGTTATGATGTACGTTAAATTGCCGAAAGCGGTCGTTTCGTATGCTATAGATATTCTTTCAGAGTCCGGATGTTGGCATTCTCCATCTCGATCAGTTCCTTCGCCAGACTGCGGCAGGGGCTTCCAGCAAACTCTTCATTGTGTGCCAACACCTTCTCCATCTCCAGCACACCGTTATTACTGCCCTTGATGATCATTTCTGCGATATGACTTGTGCTGGTGTTGAGCAGGGTGTTATAACCGATTCCAAAGCGCAGCATCATGTTCTCCATGGCATTCTCCCGGTAGGTCTGGGCCTTGCCCTCCACCAGATTCTGCACTGCCCTGTCATGCAGCCTGGAGTACTGTAATTCCTGTTCCGCCACCACGGCTGCCAGCCTGTCGTCGTAGATTTTGTCCGTAACGGCATCCAGTGCCTTCATGGCCATTTCCGTGTTACGCTGGATCTCCCGGTAGATGTTGATCTCCTGTTTCTTCAGATTGTGATTTCCTGTTTTATTCATAGAAAAAGCTCCTTACCGTTTTTGGTAAGAAGCTTTCCCTGAAATGTATTATTTTATTCGCCCTATTTTCTGTGCAATGCTCATTTATTGCACATACTCACTTTTTACGTATCCAACCTGGCCGTTGTACTTAATCTTGCTCCAGTCGCCTTCTGTGCCGACCAGTTCCGCGGAATCGCCACCGGAAAGAACTCCCAGACGATCTGCAGTCTCACTGGCGGATGCACGTACATTGATATTGGTGGTAGCGGTCACGGTTCCGATGGTCTCGGCACCGGCTGCGCTCTCTGCCAGCTGCAGGAACTCTGTCTTGATATAGCCTTCCTTACCTTCATAATCTACCTTGGTCCAACCGTTGGCGCGCTGCTCCAGTACCTGAAGCTCCGTACCTCCTGCCACTTTACCCAGCTTATCCGCCTGCTCACTGTCGGAGCTTCTGACATTTACGGTAGTAGTTGTCGTCACATACTGCGGTCCCTGCTCTTCTGCGGGCTGCTCTGTGCCTTCGGCAGAAGTATCCTGACCGTCTGCCGCCTGATCACCGCCTTCCGCAGAGGTATCTGTATTCTGATCTCCGGCTACCTGATTGGCCAACTTCTCTCCTACGGCAATGCTTACCTGAGAATCCAGCTCACTGATATACTGCAATACTTCCGGATGATCTACCATCAGTTCATTGTATTCCACTGTGATCTTGTTGTTAAATTCCACAACATCATCCTGCGTGCTTACCGTCTTGATATAATCGTTGACTTCCTCACTGTTCTCGCCGCGCTTGATATACATTTCTCCCTGATCATTGGTGCAGATATAAAGTGCCTGATAACCGGGCACCTCTTCCTCATGACCCACAAATGCAATCTTGTAATATACATAAGCGATCACCGAACCCTCTTCCGGGCCGGTCTTGGTATAGATCTCCAAAGTCGGATAATAATCAATATACTGTGCCAGTTCCAGATAACGATACATGTCTTTGTCGGAGATCTCATCACAAACGGAACGTAACGTTGTCTCATCACCGGTCGCCATGGCATTATAATAAGTAGCTACCAGAGTATATACCGCACCTTCCTCATTTGCTACCAAAGGTACATCCTCTGTTGTCGGTTCCGTAGCAATCTCACTGGACACTGCCGCTGCGCTCTCTGCGTTCTGCTGCTCCTCACGGTGACGATTGTTCATGCTCAGGCTTACGGATACGGTGACTGCCACTGCCACAACAACGACAGCCGGCAAAACTACTTTACTATGCTTTATGATATAGTTTCCAAGAAAATGTAATTTTTCTTTCCACATATTGCGTCCTTTCCAAATTCTGAAAAAAAGTTCTTTAATCGCAAAAAGCCGCAAGCGGCTTCTCTCATCTCTCTCCCTATAATCAAGGTGATGTAAATGCATCCGACAGGAATCGAACCTGCATTAAAGGCGTCGGAGGCCTCCGTTCTATCCATTAGACTACGGATGCAAATATTACAAATTTGTTACATCACCTCGACTATAATATCATAAAACACTACATATGTCCAGTTTAAATTGTTGGAATTATTTAGTTTTTTTCAAACATAATATTCACTCCGGTATTCTACACTATCCTTACTTCCCTCTCCCGGCTGCAATACAGATATAAATGGTCCGACAGAACTTCCTCCGGCGGCAGCTCCGTCCGGTTCACTTCTGCGATCATTTTCTTCAGTTCTTCCCTGTCCTGTTCCCGTTCCCTGGGAACCAGCAGGAATTCATGAACAGAACTGGGGATCATGTAATAATCGCCGCCGATACGCTCTGCCAGCTGCTCCAGCATCCCGGGATACAGAATGCTGCAGGCACCGTAAGTCTTGCGGGAATTCGTCAGGATCATCATGGATACCTTCCTCAAAAATTCCCTCCGGACTTCCTCCGGAAGTTCCTGCAGTGCATCTCCCAGCACATCCTCCATGGGAATGGTCTCACCGGGAAACAGTCTGGGGGTATTTTTCACTGCAATCTCCAGCAGATCCCTGTCTGTCACCTTCCAGTTGTCCAGATGGGATCTGTAGATGGGGATCATACCGTTGTCCACTCCTGCTTCGTCAAACGCATAGTAGAAGCAGATTGCCAGATCAAGTATCGGAATATACGGCACTTTTTCCAGCTGCTCCCGGTTCTTCTCCCGGTTCACCAGCCGGAAGCACAGTTTCTCCTTTACCTTCTCAAAATCCTGAAAAAAGGAAACATCGATCTTCCGGCCGATTCCGTCCTCCTTATAGATACTGATGATCTTCTTAATAATATCTGCAAAGGTCACGCCACCCTCATAAGCTTCCCAGAAGGAATTAAGATAGATCGTAGGTGTCACATTGTCCTGTCCCTTACGGATCATCAGTCCCTGAAGCAGCACTCCGTTATTCTTCTGCACTTCCCGCAGTTCCACTGTATACTCCTGTCCCAACACTTCGCTGACAGCCTTCTGTACCTTTACTTTAAATGTAGAAATCTCCATAGAATACCTCCATGCCTCTCCGAAGCAGGCTCCCCTCCTGCTTTTTCCCATGTGGTATTTCCGGTGTAAAAATGTAGAAAATAACAAAAGCAATAAGCCATCCCGAAACAGGATAACTTATTGCCTTACAGGTTCTCTTATCGGATATTACTCAGAACAGTGGTAGTCTCAACAATTATGCACGAGACAGATATTCACCGGTTCTGGTATCGATCTTGATCTTGTCGCCCTGGTTAACGAACAGAGGTACTGCAACAGTAGCTCCGGTCTCAACGGTAGCAGGCTTGCTGGCACCGGTAGCGGTATCACCCTTGAATCCGGGCTCGGTCTCAGTGATCTCCAGTTCTACAAACAGAGGAGGCTCCACGGAGAATACGCTGCCATTGTGGGAGCAGATCTTGCACATCTCGTTCTCTTTTACGAACTTCAGTGCATCGCCTACAGTCTCAGAGTTCAGTGCAACCTGATCGTAAGTCTCGGTATCCATGAAGTAGTACAGATCGCCATCTTCATACAGATACTGCATATCCTTTCTATCAATACGCGCCTGAGGGCACTTCTCAGTAGGACGGAAAGTCTTCTCTACTACACCGCCACTCTTAATGTTCTTCAGCTTGGTTCTTACGAAAGCTGCGCCCTTTCCCGGCTTAACATGCTGGAATTCGATAATCTGGTAAACATTGTTATCATACTCAATGGTAATACCATTTCTGAAATCACCTGCAGAAATCATAATGTATTCCTCCTAAATATTTTCACGTCATAATTCTTTAACATTTTAATATAAAAACATGCACATTTCAACTACTTTTGAAAATTTTTTTCAAATTTCTCGGGAAACTACTGCCTGTTCTCCCGCAGGAAGTCGATAGCCTGCAGATAACCGTCCAGTCCCTGTCCGTAAATCTGCCTGTTACATACCGGTGCTGTCACAGAAATCTTGCGGAACTCTTCTCTGCTCGTAATATCGGAAATATGAATCTCCACCTTGGGAATATCCACGCTTGCCAGAGCATCCCGGATGGCATAGCTGTAATGGGTGTAGGCACCGGGGTTGATCACGATCCCCTCCGTTCCGTCAGAATAAGCCTCCTGGATCCTGTCGATGATGGCTCCTTCATGGTTGCTCTGGAACACCTGGATCTCCTCTCCGGTTTCTTTTGCTTTTTTGTCGATCAGATCCAGTAAATACTGATAGTCCTGTGTTCCGTAGATCTTTTTCTCACGAATTCCCAGAAAATTCAGATTCGGTCCGTTGATCACCAGAATTTTCATCTTTTTTCTCTCCTTTTTTCTCTGTATGTCTTTCTGCTTCCGTAACTGCAGCTGTAACTCTTCCGCCAGTTCATCGGAATGCCTGTTATCCACATCCAGTATAATGTCCGCACATTCCTCATAGATTTTGTCCCGGATCTCCAGCAGTTCCCGGATCCTTGTCAGAGGATCCTCACACTGCAGCAGGGGCCTTGTAGTGTCATTTTTCAGCCTCTCGTAGACCACTTCCAGCGACACTCGCAGATATACCACTGTTCCACACTGATGCAGCAGGGGCCGGTTCACCGGATTGACCGGAGTGCCTCCTCCCACAGACAGGATACGTTCGTATTTCTGTTCCCCGCATTTTCGCAGCAGTTCCGTCTCCAGTTCCCGGAAATAGGATTCACCGTCATCCGCAAAGATCTGTGTGATGCTCCTGCCCTCCTGTCTCTCGATCAGCTTGTCCGTGTCTTCTACCGGCATCCGTAGCAGATAGGACAGTTTCAGTCCCAGTGTTGTCTTCCCCGATCCCATAAAGCCGATCAGGACGATATTCCTTCGTTTGTGTTTCATTTTTTTATTTCCCGTCCTCTGTCTTTTTTGCTTTCTGCATCCGTTCATAGACTTTGTCTGCAAGCCAGGGTTCCACCTGGCAGCCTGTCCACAATTCAAAAGCAATGATTCCCTGATAGAGAAGCATCTTCGCACCATTATAGGCTTCACCGCCCTGTGCCTCCACCAGTTCCATAAACCGGGTCTTCGGTGGATTGAAGATCAGATCATATCCGGTGTGTACTCTCTTATAAAATGTGGGATCCTCGATCACCGCCGCATCACAGTCCGGATACATACCCACACTGGTGGCCTGTATTGCCAGATAGCGTTCCCCTTCCGGCAGCGTATCATACGCGTCTATAGACAGGGCTTTTGCAAATTTCCGGTTTTTTCCGGTGAGGTGATTCACCTCGTCCGCTATGCTCTGTGCCTTTTCCACCGTACGGTTCAGGATAATGGCCTCTTTCGCCCCCTTATCCAACAGCATCATGGCTACCGCTCTGGCTACTCCTCCGGCTCCCAGGATCAGCACTTTCTGTCCCTTGACTTTGACGCCGTCCTCGCACATGGCCCGGTACAATCCCGGCATATCGGTATTGTAGCCTTTATAGCCCTTTTCCGTGCGGACCAGCGTATTTACAGCACCGATATTTGATGCCAGCGGATCTATGTCATCCAGGTACGGGATCACATCGCTTTTATAGGGAACCGTTACATTCATTCCCAGCAGATTCAGTGCAAAGGCACCCTTCACGGCATCCTCCAGTCTTCCGGTCTCCACATGGAACGGGACATAGGCCAGATTTTTCCCAAGCACCATGGACAGGGTATTGTGGATCACCGGAGACAGGGTGTGCTCCACCGGGTTTCCGATCAGTCCGCAGGTTCTGGTATAGCCATTGATATCATTCAGCATTTTGATTTCCTTTCCGACGCTTTTCTCTATGGTAGAAAAACAGTACGATCTTTTCCAGATATCTCTTGAGTACGATCTGAATCTCTTCTTTCGGATGAATGGGTTTCGTCAGATAGGTCACGATCCCGCATTTCTTAGCTCCCCACACATCGGTGAACAGCTGATCCCCCACAAAAAGTGTGGTATCCACCCCGGTATGCATCTGTTCCATAGCCCGCAGATAACCTTCTCTTCCGGGTTTCCCGGCCTTATAGATATAGGAAGCACCTACTGCATCCGCAAAACTTTTTACGCGGGGCTCCTTGTTGTTCGATAACAGCAGTGTCTGAAATCCCAGTTCCCGCAATCTGCCGAAGAACTCTGTTGCCTGCGGTGTTGCCGGTGCCCCGTGCGGTACGAGTGTATTGTCAATATCAAAAATGATTCCGCGATACCCCTGTTCATATAATGTTCTGTAATCTATGCCATAGGCGGAATCCGCCTCATAATCCGGGTAAAACTGATGCAGCATCTGTCTCGCCTTTCGTCTGTTTTATAATGTAATCGGTATTCTCCTCTAGGGAAAATGCCTGAAAATATGCTTCTTCCAACGGAATCCACAGCTGCAGGAAGTCCTGTAGTATGTCCTCTCCGTTCCTCGTGCGGATCCGCTCCGTCTGCGTCTCATGGTCTATGTCCAGAAATACTTTCCGGTCCATGTATTCTCCCATTACCGGATGGCAGCTGTAAGCGCCTTCCACGAATACAAAACCGTTATTTTGTACCGGGATCCAGTCTCCCGGTGCCATGCGGGAACAGTCAAATCTCTGATAGGAAAATGCTTGTCCCGATGCAAGCTTCGGTATGACTTCCGTCAAAAATCGTTCATAGTGCACATTTCCGCCGGGCTCGCTTCTGCGCTCCTGCGTCCGAAGTGCAGGCGGCAGAAAAAAATCATCCATATGGATCACATCTCCGCCCAGTTCTTTTGCAAGTCTGGCAGCCAGTGTTGTCTTCCCGGCGGCGCATCTGCCGTCAATGGCAATAATGCGCATTCCGGTGGGAAGCACACGCAATTCCTCTGTCAGCTCAGAAACAGTTCTCAGCGATCTCATCCACAGCCTCCGCAATGTATTCTCCCAGGCGTCTGCTCTCGACTCCCACGATAGTGGCATGGCATTTACTCATGGGGATCAGGATCAGTTTTGCATCATTCGAAGCTACCGCTGCTGCCATGGTGGGGGTGATCTCACCTAACATGGCATCCGCCATGACGATTCCCACCGGTCCTACGATCACGTCTGCTCTCTTACTGTTATATACCACGGCATTCTCCCCGGTGGCACCGCTTGTCACGCCGCTCTTCATCATATTCGCCGTAGCTGTGGCGTTGGTTCCCACTGCGATCAGTTCCGCCTCCGGAAACCGTTCCTTCAGAGCCTCCAGCAGGCTTCTGCCTACGCCTCCGCCCTGGCCGTCCATTACCATAATACGCATAACTTTACTCCTGCCAAAAATAATACATACATGTTCCATGATAGCATGGCAAATGCTTTTTTGCAATTTATCTTGACAAAAAAATGCCCACCCTTTATTATGTATTATGCTTCAGGAAGGAGCTTAACGCCAGAAGGCATATTTATCCCAGAGGGGAAAAGTGTGCCGTTCTGGCTTTTTTGTTACTGTTCAGAACCATTAAATATTGACAGATGTTCGTCGAATGCTCGCATTCGTAAGAATATATGGCAATATTTATTTGGCGAAGCCACTTCAATTCGCAAAAAGTAAGCCTCTTGGAGGCGTTTTTGCGAATGAAGGTTCTGAACAGCTATCCATTTATCAGGAGGTTTTCCATGAAAAAATTAACTGTTTTAAACAAGAGCATCATCACTGCTCTGAGCGTTGCCTTATGCGTGGTTCTGCCCATGACTCTGCATGCGATCCCTAAGGGAGGGGTTCTGTTCTCTCCCATGCATCTGCCCGTGCTGCTATGCGGTCTGGTCTGCGGAGCACCTTTCGGTCTGGTCTGCGGCATTCTCGGACCTCTGGTATCCAGTCTGCTTACCGGTATGCCCGTTTTCGGATATATGCCTGTCATGATGATCGAGTTGGGACTCTATGGTCTGATCAGCGGTCTGGTCATGCAGTTTCTCCGCAGCGGTAAGCTGGTCATTGATCTGTATGCGGCTTTAATCATCGCCATGCTGGGCGGCCGTGTGATCACCGGAATCCTGCGTGCCTTGATCTTCGCAGGCGGCTCCTACAGCTGGTCTGCCTGGGCTGCCGGATATTTCGTATCCTGCCTCCCCGGTATCATTATCCAGCTGATTCTGATCCCCATCATCTATGTTGCACTGGAACGCGCTCATCTCCTGCCGGTTCGTTACGCTGCTGTTTCTGCTGCCGCAGAGACCGAAGCTGCATAAATCCATACACCCTCGAGCCGGCCGGCTCATCGCATCACAGCAAAATGGCTCCTCTGTCTTACGACAGGAGAGCCATTTTTTGTCTGTAGATCCGTATGAAATAGAGGATTTCCGCCACTGCGGTGATACTCCATGAAAAGACATATAGCAGATACAGGGACGGTATCGTATGGAAATAGGCAAATATGGTGTAAACCCAGATTACACGGAACACGCAGGAACCCATGATGACAATGAACATAGGAATAATGCTCTTGCCCATGGCTCTGGCCGCCGCAATGGTACAGTCCATAAATGCCGAAATACAATACGAAAATCCCATGATCGTCAGACGGTACATACCGGCATTCATAACTGCCTCATCCCTGGTAAACAGGGACAAAAACGCTCTTCCGAAAAATACCAGTGACACTCCCAGGATCAGACCGATGCCGAAGGAATATGCCAGGCTGATGAGGTAACTGTTCCGCACCCTTTTCTTCTTGCCCGCACCGTAATTCTGTCCCATAAAGCTGCCGCAGGCGGTATAGAATGCTGCCATGACATCGTATACCATGGCATCTGCATTGGTGGCTGCGGAATTGCCTGCCACCATGGTGGCATCAAAGGAATTCACACCCATCTGCACAAAGCTGTTGGCAAACTGGAAAATTACGTTCTGCAATCCGGAGGGCATTCCCAGCTTCAGGATATCCTTCGTAAGTTCCGGATCCAACCGCAGCTTTCCCGGATGCAGGGCATAAATGTCTTTGCAGCGAAGCAGTGCCTGCAGGATTAATGCTGCAGATACATACTGGGAAATGATACTGGCCAATGCCACTCCTGCCACATCCATATGACAGACGATCACAAAAAACAGGTTCAGAATAATATTCAGCACTCCGGAAAAACCAAGATAATACAGAGGCTTCTTCGTATTCCCCACTGCGCTGTACACCGCATTACCAAAGTTGTAAATGGCCAGCGCCGGCATTCCCAGATAATAGATCCGCAGGTACAATACTGCTTTGTCCAAAAGTTCCTCTCTGGTCTTCAGCATTGTCAGCATCCACTCGGATAAGCCGACTCCCAGTACCAGTAACAGCACTCCCATGATCAGGCTGACCAGTGCGGCGGAATGAATCGTCTTCGACAGGCTTTCCCTATCCTTTGCCCCGTAATACAGTGCCGTCAGTACATTGATACCGCCGGACAGACCAATGAGGAATCCGGTAAACATGGTGACCAGTGTGGCCGTGGAACCCACTGCTCCCAGCGACAGGGAACCGGCAAACTGACCGATCACCGCAATATCCGCCATATTGAAAAGCACCTGTAGCAGATTGGACAGCATTAACGGCACACTGAAGATCAGTATTTTCTTTCCTAAGGGTCCTTCCGTCAGATCCTGCATATTCTGTTTCATTTTCAATCCTATCCTTTTATCTTCTTCCCATATTTGTATCTCTGTTATTACTCTTCCCATCAGCGTCCACTCTGACGAAAAGAACGGTCAAAGAGTTTTTTACTCCTTGACCGTTCCTTATTCTAGCATATCTTATCTTTCTTTTCTACCGGAAAATCATTTTTTTTGACAACTTATGCTGCCTCTTTTTCTGAATTTTTCCCGGCACCGAACAGCTTGCGGATGCAGCTGTAAGCAACCATAACTCCCAGTACCATAAGCAGTATGGCTACGATCAGCTGTAAGCCGTCTACCAGGAAGGTTGCCTGTCCGGCTGCCACATTTTTCACCAGGGCAACTGTCTTCTGGATCAATGCAGTAAAGGTTACGACCAGCATCATTCCCATAGGGAAGTACAGTGTCCAGCCGGTACGACCGGTAGTCTTTAAGAATACTGACAGGGCGATCAATACCAGTGCTGCCAGCAGCTGGTTCGCAGAACCGAACAGCGGCCATACATTGTTGTATCCGCCAAGAGTCAGCAGATAACCGAAAAACAAAGTGATCACAGTTGCAAAATACTTATTGGTCAGAACTCTCTGCACGGGAGTCATCTTTGCGGTATCTGTGGTGTCTCCCAGGAACAGCTCCTGGAAGGACATACGCCCGATTCTTGCTACGGAATCCAGAGAAGTCAGTGCCAATGCAGATACACACATGGTCATGAATACAGTTGCTACGGTTACGGGAACCCCCATCTTCTCCAGGAATCCTGCGACACCGGAGGAGAAAATGGAGAACGGTGTACCATCGGGCTTCGTGCCATTGACTGCAACTGCACCGACAACTACCAGTGCAACCACACCCAGCAGGCTCTCTACGATCATGGCACCATAACCTACCATGGGCATATCTTTTTCATTACTGATGGTCTTGGATGAAGTACCGGAGGATACCAGGCTGTGGAAGCCGGATACCGCACCGCAGGCGATGGTGACGAACAGAGTCGGGAACAGGCTGCTGTTACCTACCTGAAAACCGTTAAATGCATTCAGCTCCATATCGGGATGAGCCACAACCACACCAAGTACGGCACCGATGATCATACCCAGCAGCATAAAGGTGGTCATGTAATCTCTGGGCTGCATCAGAAGCCACATGGGCATTACGGATGCAAGGAACAGGTATGCCATGATGATGTAGATCCATGCAGTCTTGGAAGCATAGATGGGAAGATGCATACCTACAGCGAACATTACTACCAACAGACCGATGGCTACGACTGCCTTGACCCACTCGTTCATCTTGCCGACCTTTTTCTGGATCAGACCGAAGATCACTGCTACAACGATGAACAACATGGAAATGGATGCCGCACTGCCGTTGGCATATGCCACACTGGCATCTTCCAGTCCGGTACCTACGAAGGTACCTGCCACCATATCGGTAAATGCTGCAATGACTAACAGAGTGAACAGCCAGCAGAACAGCATGAACAACTTTCTGCCGGTCTTACCAATGTATTTTTCAATGATCATTCCCATGGATTTTCCTTCGTTCTTCACGGAGGCATACAGCGCACCGAAATCCTGTACGGCACCGAAGAACAGACCGCCGATCAGAAGCCACAGGAGCACGGGAACCCATCCGAATACCGATGCGAGGATGGGACCCGTCACAGGACCTGCTCCGGCGATAGAGGAAAACTGATGAGAAAATACAGTGAATTTGGAGGAAGGCACGAAGTCCTCTCCGTCTTCATGGGTAAACGCAGGTGTCTTCGCCTTCTCATCGATTCCCCACTTTTTTGCAAGCCATCTTCCGTAGAAGACATAGCCTGCTACCAGCACTACCATTGCGATCAGAATGATTACCAAACTGTTCATTTTTGTTTCCTTCTTTCTTGTGTCTTGTTGTTTTGTCGTGACAGAAAGAAAAATTCTGATTGCCCGTAAAACAAAAAAGCTTTCCGTCTCCGGTGCCCTTAAGCACCCAAAGACGAAAAGCTCTAAGCTCTCCGCGTTACCACTTTGCTTGCCATGTTTTATCACATGACCTCTTGTTCCCATCTCCATGAAATACAAATATCTCATTTCCAACAGGCTTCTAAATAACGGTAGAATACCGGTGACACCTACTTAACTGCTTCAGTGTACTTCTCACAGAGGATAGTCTGTCATACTCACATGCCGTCTCACACCAACCGGCGGCTCTCTGAAATGCTTCCGTATGCAGATCTTGTTCTGTTCATCGAATTTCACTTTCTGTTCGATAGCAAAGATACCACTCTGATTTTATAATGTCAATAGTTTTCTTTTAATTTTTTGTTGATCTATTTTATCATTTTCCCTTTTTATCCGCGATCAGAGGTTTGATAGCGGAATAAATCTCGCTGGTACGTTTGCTGTCCTTGAACTCTTTGTTCAGGGCATTGTTGATTCCCTGTTTGGTCTTGTACTGGCGGATGAATTTTACCACCTGAGGGACTATGGCCTGGTCGGAAAGCACCTTTTCCACTGCCTGGGCCAGTTCATCCGGTTCTTCTGCTGCCTTCTTCTCTGAAGCCTTCTTATCAACAGTTTTCTCCGTCGTTTTCTTTTCTGTCATATTTGCAGTATTCTTCTTCCGGGTATTTCCGCTCTTTTTCCTTACCGTTTTTTTCACGGGTTCCACAGGCACAGGTTCCAGTATCTCAGGCAACGGTTCTTCCAGGATCTGCACGCTCACAAATGCTGGCTCTGCAATCTCCTCTGCATCCACTTCCGCCTTCGGTTCCTCCGTCATTACCGCTGTTGCGTTCTCTGTCTCCTGTTCTGTGATTTCCACTGCCATCGGCTCTGCAGCTTCCACCGACAGAGCCTGCACGCTCTCCTGTTCCGTACTTTCCGTTACTTCCATTGCATTTTCTTCGGCCGCAGGATTCTGTTCCGCTGTCGGGTTCTTTCCCCACAGAAGATTGCGGGTGATCCGCACGGGAACTCCCTGTGCTTTCCAGTATACCATCAGGCTGGTGAATCCATTGTCCTTGGTCACGATAAAGTAATCCGGGTGTATCCCTTCCCTCTGCTGCTCACAGATCAGGTAACCGAGATACGTTGCCAGCTGGAAATCCAGTGCATTCTTGGTACCCACTGCTACCTTGTGGTAAATGATCTGTGCTTTCGTCTCATTCAACTTCCGATGCAGGTCAAAAGTCATGCTGTCCGCATTGTCACTGTAGAAAATGCAGACGGTATCCTCCTCCGCCAGCAGTTCCACTCCCTCCATGCCTCGGCTCTTTACATTTTCAAAATCAATCAGATAATAGGCCATTATTTCTCCTCCCCATTTGTTGTATCAATTTCTTCCGCTTTACCAGTCTCTTCCGGTGTCCCCTGCTCCGGTTCCGCAGGTGCATCCTTCTGTTCCACAGTCTCTACAGGCTCTGTGTTTTCTACCGGTCCGGTTGTCTCCGGCGTCCCGGACTCCTCTGCACCTGCCTGCGGCTTTTCCTCCGTCACGGCTTCCGGCTCTTTTGGGATGCCTGTCTCCGTTCTGCTCTCCTCTGTGGCTTTCTTCTTCGCCGGAAGCTTTTTGCGAATGCTTTCCTTCCAGCCGGTGAGCTTCTCATCCCTCCGGTTCTTCCGTTCCCTTCGCTTTGCTGCCCGTTCCTGTCTGGCCTCTTCCTTAAGTTCCAGTTTTTTCTGTTTTCTGGCCTGTTTTGCCAGTGCCTTTTCTTCCAGTTCCACTTCCTTGACAGCGGCTTTTTCTATATCCCGGATATAGCGGTCCGCCTTTTTGTGGTTCTTACGGTCCAGGCGGTATGGGTCATACACAAAGTACGATACCGCTCCCAGCACCAGAATCACCACACCGGCAATCGTCAGTACCGGTACGACGATCCCATACTCCGTAAATCCCAGTTCAAAACAGACAAATACGATCAGCATGGCCGGAAACAACAGCAGATACAGAATTCTTGTCACCATATCCAACAATGCATGCTGTCTTTTCCCATTGGTCAGAAGGGTTCCCTCAATAGCAGTATAAAATGCCATAAAAATACACAATTCCGAACCGAAGCCATGAAGATATCCGCAGATTCCGGTCAGAATCAGCGACAGAAAAAACATGCCGAACGCCGTTCCCTGATACCAGGCATTGCGGTACTCCGTCATTCCCTGCAGCTTGTCCTCACTGATGCCGTGCATCCGATAGACATCCTTGCGGATCAGCCGTTCAAATTCTTCGTTATACCGCTGTTCCTCTCTGGTATTGCGCAGGTGGTCTTCCACCGCCTTGCTCATCTGCTCGATATATTCCTGCTCCTTGCGGATCCGTTTGGTTCTGAGCTGCTCCAGCTCATTCTGGCGCCTGACTTCCTCTTCCAGTTTCCGTACCTTTCCGATCCGGGGATTCTTTACCATAATCTCCGGATTCTCCGGAAGCACAGTTGTTTCGTTCTTCTCCTGATTCTCCATTGGGTCCTCTTTCCGTTTATATTATCATCCAATAGCCTTATTATAGATTTTCCGGCCCAGAAAAACAACCTTTTGTTCCCTGTTTTCATTGCTTTGGCTCTTCATCCTGTCACTCGAGAAAAATGCCGCAAGTACCGGCAGCATTACCATAATGGGGAATAAATAACGTACCTGCACTACCGGCCCCAGCAACATAGTCCCAAAGTATAAAAACGGCAGTAAGCTCATCTGGAAACACCAGTATTTTCTTCGATACAGGCACAACACCATCAAAAAGAACAGGCTCCAGCTGTATAGAGATCCATGAAAAATAACGGAAAACACCGGCCATTCATTAAAGCAGTTACCACTGACGATCTTTTCCAGCACTTTTTCCAGTGCCGGGAATTTCGACCGATGTTCAATACTGCCATAGCCTTCGATTTCCGAGGAAGTATAGGTAAAGAGCACACCATACCTTGTGTCTGTGCCATAGCCCAGATTTTCCGCCCAGGAGAAATCATCCCAGAACCAGTATCCTCTGGTCAGTTCCAGAAAAGCATCCAGGAACTCGTTCGGATACCGTTTGCCCACTCGTAGCCAGTCTCTCAAAAACTGCCTGGAATTCTCCGTATATGCCGAAGCATTTACCGCGCCCTTGATGGTATCCGCCAGCGGCGCATAATAAGCATCCCAATGATCTCTCGGCACATATTTTTCCAGCAATGCCGCCAGCTCCGGATCCTGCGCCTCCAGTTCCTCTCCATGATAATATGCCACTCTGGCAAACTGCTGGATGGGAACGCTGTAAGCCTCGATCTTCGGAGCCTCCAGCTGGGTCCCTATGACTGTCTGGATCACATTTCGCATTCCGGTCTCTCCCAGTACCAGACAAATCCCCAGAATCAGAATACCCAGTTTTTCCTTTTTCGGCCGCAGGATCAATAACAGCAGCATAAATACCGCCACCGCATATACTGCATTATTACGAAACTGCATCATCAGACAGCCCTCAGCCACCAGAAGAATGTTCATGAGGATTTTCTTTTTTCCGTTGCTGAAATAATTTCTCTCCAGAAAAAGTAAAAAGAACAACGTAAACAATATGGTAAACAAGGTATCCTTTGTGGTACACACCACTAAAACCGTGTTGTATGGGAAAAGCGCCAGAAATAGTGTTGTTACCACCACCGGCCATTTTTTAGCAGTCATCCGCCAGATCATGGACGTTGCATAACCCATGACCAGAGCATACAGCACCATCTGGAATACCGCCATACAGGCCATTCCCGCCTCGTAGGATCCGATGGCCGTTCCAATCTGTAAAAACAGCCGGATCAGCCATGTATGTGCAATGGGCTGCAAGGGATAAAACCATTCCAGGCCCTTATACGCTTCGTTGACCTGTCTGTGAAAATCGTAAGACATGATGATCGGGTAATAAGCCAGCCATACCGGAATCAGGCACAGGAAAATAACGACTGCCGTTACTGCGAATACAATGTCGGACTTCCAATATCTCCCCGACATCGTTGCTTCTCCTCTCGCAGAGAGTCGGTCTATCCCGTCAAGCAACAGATTTGCAAAAGGAAATGCGGCAACACTTAAGCACAGCGCACGGATCAGGATCATCCCTTTGCCCCGGACTCCGCAATCCGTCATTCCCAGATTCTGCAACTGATATCCCATGACCATGGACAAGGCAAACAGGAAGCTGATCACTGCCACATAACAGATTCTGCGCTTCCTGTCCCTTTTCTCCTCTATTTTCCGGAGATTTTGCTCCGTCTGCTGCAACATAGAATAGATTCCCACAGCCAGCAGCACATTCAGAACACTGTAATAGATCCGGTTCACCGGCTGTAAGCTGAACAGATATGCCACCCCGTAGACACCGCACAGAGTCAGAACCGCTCTGCCCGAAGTTCCTTTGTATTTCATCCATTTATCCTTTGCAATATTCAATCGTGAGATGCCTCCATACATTTATTTCCATTTCTTCCACTATATTGAAATTTACACTTTCTGTCAATCATTGTAAGTTCTTTTCTATTTGATATATTGTATATATTCAACAAATATAGTAATGATT
>ERZ1034913.119-NODE-119-length-77116-cov-8.651030_pt1 | contig 77116 bp, 61 predicted proteins | sample MGYA00520697_ERZ1034913 | MGnify/ENA primary metagenome ERZ1034913 (study PRJEB33766, sample SAMN09781786) | gut metagenome | biome: gut microbiome | host: Homo sapiens | place: Madagascar | study: EMG produced TPA metagenomics assembly of the PRJNA485056 data set...
GGGGAATATCAGGGGGTAGAGAGAACGGGCACAGGGCGGTGAGTAGGATAGGAGGGTATGAGCGATGCGTTGAACTTGGAGCCCGGAGCGTTGGTCGGCGGCTACACGCTGATGTCGCGGCTGGGATCCGGAGCCATGGGATCGGTCTGGCGCGTGCATGATGACGGTGGCGAGGAATACGCGATGAAGATATTGCGCGATTCGCTCGCCGATGACCGTTCGACGGCGTCCGCGCGCGATCAGATCACGGCACGTGAGCGGTTGCGCCGAGAGGCGATGGCGTTGAAGAAAGTCAATCATCCCGGCGTGTGCGGCATCGTGGACATGGAGTTGGATGATTCGCTGGCGTTCATCGTCACCGAGCTGATCGAGGGCAAAAACCTGCGCGACGACGTCGCCGCGAATGGGCCATACGTCGCCGATGACCTGGAACGACTGGCATCCAAGCTGATGGACGCAGTCAAGGCGGTTCATGCGGCGGGCATCGTGCATCGAGACATCAAGCCGACCAATGTGATGGTTTCGGCGACCGGCCCGGTTCTGGTGGATTTCGGCATCGCCATGGGCGAAGGCGAAAGCCATGTGACGCGCACCGGCCTGGTGATGGGAACGCCGGGGTTCATCGCGCCGGAGATTATCGAGGGAACCGAATCCGATGAGATCACGGACTGGTGGTCCGTGTCGTCGGTGCTGGCATTCGCGGCAACCGGGGAGCCCGTTTTCGGCACCAAGCCGATGATGGCGGTGCTGGAACGCGAGGCATCCGGCAACGCGAACCTCACAGGTCTTCCCGCCACCACCATGACGGCGTTCCGTGCGGCGCTGAACCCGGATCGCAGCAAGCGCTGCACTCCGGAGCAACTGCTGCAGGCGATCACCGTGGACGCGTTCAACCCCGGCGCCTGGCAGCAGTACGACGATGACGCCGCGCAATCCGGTCAGACGGATGTGATGCGCCCTTTTGACCATACCGGCCTGCGCAACCTGCGTCTGTTATGGCGCCCGCATGAGACGGCCGGATCAGGTGAAAAACCGACTGCAGCCGTCACCAAGGCAGGAATGCCAAGGCAAACCGCGATGCCCGGCGTTCGGCCCGCTTTGCAGCGGATCATCGGACAATCGGCGCCCTCACCGTATGCGACGGTTCCGCCGATTCCGAGGCTCCCAAACGCCGGCCAAGCCGCTGACGCTGCATCCGCCAGTCTTCGACGGCTACCATCAATCGGGACAGGAGCAGATGCCGGAACCTCGGACGGAACCGTACCGCTCCGGGGAGCACCGCTACCGGGAAATATCGCGTCTTCTCAGGCACCCGGCAACGACCAGACGGCGCCGATGTCCCGCCTCACCCCACCTATGCCGCCGACCATGCCGGTCGGCACCGAAGCGACCGAATCGTTGCGCCCACAGCCGACATCGGTTCTGCCCGCCTCCACCATGCCATTCGATTCCACGGTCAGCGTCGGACGAACCATGCCCATGCAACCGCAGCCGACGACGGCCCTACCCACGGACGATGCGGACATGACCGGAGCAACGGCCGTAATCGAGCCGTCATCATCCGCCGACACCGCGGCAACCCTGGCGATGGATGATCCAGTGTGGTCGGGGCGCCAGCAGATCCCCACCATGACCATGCCGCCGCTGAGCCCCCAGCAGATCTTCGCCGACCCTGATGAAGCCGCAACGCCGACGACCGCAATGCAACCCGGCCAGCCCGCACAGCTCCAGCCAGCCGCGCAATTCCAGCCGTCCATGCAAGCCATGCCGACAGCGCAGGCCATGCCGCCGATGGCCATGAACCCGGCAGACATCAAGCGCCAGACCTATCTGCGTCAAGGCACGCCGCTGCTCGCCGCATGGGCAGCGCCCATAGCCGCAATGGCCGCGAGCATGCCGTTGGCGGCAATGGTCGCAGCCACGCTGCTGTGCTGGCTGCTGCTGACGGTAGGCTATTCGACAGACGCCCAGCTGCAACGCGAATACAGACGCGGCGGCACACACAGCGCCGGCGACACCGCGATGCGCATCATCACGCTGCCATGGCACGCCCTCAGGGGGTTGCCTGCGGCAATAGGGCGCGGTCTGCTCGCCGTCGCGACGCTGGCGCTGGGATCCACCCTCGCGACGCTGATCTTCAGTCTGCCGGTCGTAAACACGCGGTTCGCCATAGGCGGCATCACCATTGTGGTACCCATCATCGCCGCCTCCCCCGTGTCCCCGTCGGGTCTGGCTCTGTCCATCTGCGCGGCGATCAGCTGGATCATCGGTATGCTGGCGCCCGCACCGACCATGCTGCGACTTGGCACCGGCACCCTGCTCGGTCTCAACCGGCCCGCGGGCTCCAGCGGCGCAGGCATGCTCCCCGAATCGTCCGACAACGAAACCGCTCCCGCGATATCCGCCCAACATTCCGGGCGTGAATTCGCCGTATGGATCGCATGGGCGGTGATTACACTCTCAGCGTGCACGCTGCTCGGTCTCGGACAGGGCATCAACTGGTGGCCGCTGCCCTCCAACGTCGCATAACATCCCCATCCCAGCTGCATGCCGAGCGACGGCAATGCCCGGTTTGTAGCCATTGTCACGTTCCATCATGCGGCAAACGGCGCAACCCGCCGCCGGAAAAGCGAACCCTTCTACTACTATGGGCAACAAACCGGCAGGAAAGGGATAACTGTGGCACAAAAGAATCAGAACGCGAAGCGCAACACCAGGGCAAGCCGTCGCGCCGCCGAAGAGAAGGCGGCGCAGGAGAAGGCGGAGCAAGCGGCCAAGGAGCGCAAGCAGCAAACCATCATCGGCGCGGTGGTCGTCGCCATCATCGTCGTGCTGGTGGCAATCGCCGGCTTCGCCATCTATGGAGCCATTCACAAGAACGACGTGGCGAAGAGCACCACCGAGGAGCAGGCATACCAGCAGCTGCAAAAGGTCGAGACCAAGCCATCGGCGGCCGACGACAAGGGCGGCATCCTCATCTCCAGCGAAGGCTATGGCAAGAAGGTGTCCGGCGCCCCCACCGTCGCCGTGTACATGGATCCGCTGTGCCCCGGCTGCGGCGAGTTCAACCGCCAGACCGATCCCACGCTGATCTCGCTGGTGGACGCGGGCCAGATCAACCTGGAGATCCACCCGATGTCGTTCATGGACGAATACTCGACCGACGAATATTCCAGCCGCGCCACCGGCGCCATCCTGTACATCGCCAGCAATGACGACAACCCCGATCACCTGCTCAAGTTCATCTCGAACATCTACGCCGAGGACTTCCAGCCCGGTGAGGCCAGCGAATACAAGTCGGTCAAGAACAAGGCGCTCAAGCAGCAGGCGATTGACGCCGGCGTACCGCAGTCCGTGGCCGACAAGGCGTTCAACGGCGAATACAGGAAATGGATGGATGCCATCAACCTGTACACCCCGAAGCGCCCCGAACTGTGGCAGGTGTCCGGTTCGAACAAGGGTGTCATGAGCACGCCGACCATCACCATCAACGGCAATTACTGGGATCGCAACCAGCTGTCACTCGCCGGCATGAACAACAAGACCGGCATCATCGCGTCGCTGGGCCTGAAGGAAAACGAAGTCGGCCAGAAGGGCACGATGCCGTCGATCGGCGAATCGGGCAAGCCGATCTCGCTGACGACCGGCGAATGACGAATGACCCGTCATGCCCCGCAAATGAACGATGACACCCACGTAGACCCGTGTCGCGCTGTGATCTTCGACCCCGGCCGGAGGAACCGCAACACGGGTTTGCGACATTCTGAATTGACCAGCGCGGTGAAACTGGTAAGCTGGTCAATCGTTCGATGACACCTGTCCGCATTGTGCGAATGGGGTCCGCCTCCTTAGCTCAGATGGCCAGAGCGGCCGCCTTGTAAGCGGCAGGTCGTCGGTTCGATCCCGACAGGAGGCTCGCGGCACAGCATACCGCGTGTCATGTGCGATGCACGGTCGACATGTAGTAAGCTGTGTTTACATATAGTCTTACCTTGTGTAAGTGCCAGAAGCCTTCCCCCAACTTATGGCTTCTGGAAGGCAGAGCGTCCCCCAATTAGCTCTGCCCACAGGGGGGCGGGACAATCCCCTTCTCTCCCGCCCCCTTCTTCTTTATTTTGATATATATGACCACCCCAGTAGCTCCGCGACAGCCCTTCGGGCAGGGCAAAAAAGTACCAAATGTGGGAGTATGGGTGACGGTCGTGCGATGCCCAGCGAAGCATCATCGTGATTGGTTACAATGCTAGCCGTAGCTCATGGAAGGATGACATATGGCCAGGCGGTGGACACCACGACGTTTTGTTCGATTGCGTCGCATTCGGGTGGCGATCTGCGCCGTCGCCGTGGCTCTTGCCTCAACGGTCGCATTCGGCGTCGCCGCGCGCAAGACCATCGCACTCAGCATCAACGGCGACACCCAGACCGTCACCACGTATGCCATGAGCGTGACGCGCCTGCTTGAAGAGCGGGGCGTCGACGTCAAATCCCATGATCTGGTGCAATCCACCAGCGGCGACATCCTCAGCAATCATGACGTGGTCACGGTCCGCAGCGCATATCAGACGACCATCAGCATCGACGGACAGCGCGTGCCGTTCTGGACCGTGGCGACCAGCGCCTCCCAGCTGCTCGGGTTTTTCCAGCAGAACGAGAACGAGGCCGCGAAAGTCACCGTGGACATCGACAACATCTACAGCCAGCTCACCGGCGGCCTCGTCATCAACGAGTCCGGCCCGGTGACGGTCATCGCTGACGGCAAAACGTCGGTCGCGCCGAATGGCAAGCTCCCCGCCGCGTCGATTCTCGATTCCAAAGGCATCAGCCTCAACAAGGAAGACCGCGTCAGTGTCGAGAAGGACGGAGACAAGACCGTGCTGCGCGTTCAGCGCGTCACCCACGGGCAGGAGACGACGACCGTCGCCATTCCCCATGGTTCGCAGACGATTGTTGATAAGTCGTTGAAGCCAGGAACATCCGTGGTCCGCCAACAGGGGGAAGACGGCGAGAAGAAGCAGGTCTATAACGTCACGTATGTCGATGGCATCGCAGAGACTCGAACGCTGATTTCGGAGACGACCACCAAAATCTCCCTCGACACCATCGTCGCCGTAGGCCCGGAGAAGGTCGCCGAACCTTCCGACACCAGCAAGGGGCAAGCCGATAAAGGCAGCGACAACGCCGGCAAGTCGGGCAACAAGTCGAATACCGGCAAGTCGGATGGCAACTCCTCGAACGGCAGCACGTCCGGCGCAAACAAGTCGGATGATACGTCGAACAATGACAAAAACAACGACAAGAACAACGGGAATTCGGGCAACAACGGCAATTCCGGGAACTCAGGGAACTCAGGCAATAGCGGCAACTCGGGAAACTCCGGCAACTCGGGAAACTCCGGCAACTCGGGAAACTCCGGCAACTCCGGCAACAACGGCAACAACGGCAACAACGGCAACTCCGGCAGCAGCTCGCAGGGACGCCTATGGCACCCGACCGCCGCGCAGGCCAAAGCCTACGCATCCGGCGCGGCCGCACAGCGCGGCTGGACCAGCTACGACTGGACATGCCTCGACAAGCTGTGGACCCGCGAATCCAGATGGCTGTGGTACGCCGAGAACGCGAAGACCGGCGCCTACGGAATCCCGCAGTCGCTGCCTGCGAGCAAAATGGCCGAGTTCGGCGCAAATTACCGTGACGACGGCGCTGTGCAGATCGACTGGGGGCTGGCGTATATCGCCCAACGGTATGGCAGCCCGTCCAAGGCATGGGAACGCTCCGAGCAAATCGGCTGGTACTGATAGCGAGCGTTATGACTGACATGAATCCATCCCCTGCACCTTCCGGAGCATCCGCAGCCGCTGAGAAACCCGCAGTCGCCGGGCGACTGCTCGGCGCGGCCGACATCCGTCACATAGCAGCCGAAGCCGGCATCAGCCCGACCAAGAAATTCGGCCAGAACTTCGTCATCGATCCCGGAACAGTGCGCCGCATCGTGCGCGAGGCCGCGGTCACCGCCGATACGCGGGTGCTGGAAGTCGGCCCCGGATTGGGGTCGCTGACACTGGCCATCCTGGAAACCGGCGCCACGATGACCGCGGTCGAGATCGACCCGCCGGTCGCGCAACGGCTGCCGCATACCATCGACACATACATGCCGGATGCGAGGAACCGCCTCACGGTCATCAACAAGGACGCGCTGGCCCTCACGTCGGCGGACCTCCCCGAGTTCAGCGGCGACGAACCGTTCACCCTGGTGGCGAACCTTCCGTACAATGTGGCCACGCCGATCATCCTGACGCTGCTGGAACGCTTCGACATGCTGACGTCCTTCGTGGTGATGGTGCAGAAAGAAGTCGCGGACCGTCTGACCGCCACTCCCGGCTCGAAGATTTACGGCGCGCCCAGCGTGAAGCTGGCGTGGTACGGCTCGGCGGAACGCGTGGGCAACATCGGGCGTCACGTATTCTGGCCAGCGCCGAACGTAGATTCGGCCCTGGCCGGGTTCACCCGTGTCCAGTCGCATGCGGGCCCGCGCGACCCCCAGTTGCGCCAGCTGACGTTCCAGTTGGTCGACGCGGCCTTCAGCCAGCGTCGCAAAACGCTGCATGCCGCACTCAAGCGCATGGTGCCCGATGAAGTGTTCCACACGGCGGGCATCGACCCGACACGCCGCGGCGAGACGCTGACCATCGACGAATTCGCCGCTTTGGCGACGGCGCTGAGGCAATCGCAGCATGAACAGGGGCAGGCATCATCATGAGCGCCACAGCAATGGACAATGTACGGTCAGCGACACCGGGTCAGGTGCGGCGTTCGCCAAGCGTCCCCGCGCATTGGCCCATCCGCCGTCATGTCGCAGCCGCGGAAACGACACCGGCCGGGCCGCTGCACTCGGTGGAGGTCACGGTTCCCGCGAAAACCAATCTGACGTTGCACGTAGGGCCCGCCCATGAGGAATGGGGCGGCCGGCACGCGCTGGACACGATATATTGCGCCATCGGCGTCAACGACGTGGTGACGGCGACCGCCAAGACCCCCGGCAGCGGGTTCTCGCTCGAACTGAGCGGCGAGCATCTGGGTGATCTGGCATCGAGCGGCAGCGACATGCGCCGCAACCATGCGGTGCTTGCGTTGTTCGCGATAGCCAGGGCCGCGGGGCGGGAGCCGGACGTGGCGCTGCATGTGGACAAGCACATTCCCGTCGGTGCCGGATTGGGCGGCGGATCCGCCGACGCGGCGGCGACACTGCTCGCCGTGAACACCTTGTGGGGACTGCACTGGCCGATTGAACGGCTGCGTGATATCGCCGCCACGCTCGGCGCCGATATGCCCTTCTGCCTGGAGGGCGGATATGCGCATGGCACCGGTTTCGGCGAGCGGATCATCCCGCTGGAGGATGATTCATCGTGCGTTCAGACGCTGCGAGACCGCGGATTCGCCGGCCAATTGCTGGTGGGAGCGTACCGTGCGCAATTGAGCACGCCGAATGTCTACTCGACCTTCGACAAGATGGGCGCGGGAGACGGCGACGACAACCATCTGCAGCGCGCCGCGGTCGCCTTGCACCCCCGCAGCGGCGAAGCCATCGAAGCCGCCCTGGCCGCCGGGGCATCCCGGTCATTCGTTTCCGGCTCCGGCCCATCGGTCATCGCGTTCGTAACGGACGATGCCGTCGCCCACCGCGTTCGCACCGCATGGGAGCAATCCACCACGGTGGATCGCATCATCGCTGCACAGGCGCCGGCGAGACCGGTCATAACCGTCCTGCCATCCCTGTCTTATCGCGTCAGACAGTGACGCTAATCTGTGTACCAGTCTCGTAAGAAAAGGACGGACCCATGACTCAGCCTTATGACGAACGCGCGGAACGCAAGCGTTACATTCGCCGCCGCCAGCAGATCGTATTCTCCTGTGTCGGCGCGGTGCTTGCCGTCGCCCTGGTCGTGTCGGCGCTGTTCTATTTCCATGTCGGGGGTCTGGGCATAACGGCCACGTCCGCAGTCAAGCCGAATTACGGCGTGCGCGTGCCCTGCTCGACCAAGGACGCCAACGGCAAGAACCAGACATATTCCGACTATGCGAACGTCAAGGTGCGCGTGCTGAACGGCACCAAATTCGTCGGTTTCGCGAAGGCCGTCAGCACCGCGCTGTCGAACCGCCAGTTCAAGGTCACCGGCTGGGACAATTACAAGGGCAAGAAGGTCGAGCGCACCACAATCTATTTCGGCAAGAACGCCATCAACGAGGCGTACACGCTGAACACGAACTTCACGGACGCGGTGATGGTGATGGATGACCGCGACGACAAGCTGATTGACGTGGTGCTCGGCGCCTCGTTCAACGATCTGGCCAACAAGGACAGCCTGCCGAGCGGCGACACCGCCATCGAGAACTTCGAGGGATGCGTGCCCGTCCAGTCAATGGGCACCTTGCCCAAGGCCCTCGATCATGAAAAGGTGGAATGACGGCCAGCATCGTCATGACGGCCTGAAACCCCCGATATTCGGCGGCTGCCTGCCTTACGCGGACAGCCGCCGAACCGTTTCTTGGGCGCGTTTACAGCGACGCGTGCCACCGCTTGAGCTCGGCCACCGCGGTGTCATGGTCGACCGGACCGTTATCGAGCCGGTATTCCAGCATGTGCTTGTATGCGCGGCCGACCTCCGGGCCGGGAGCGATGCCGAGGATGGTCATGATCTCATTGCCGTCGATATCCGGCCGGATGGCGTCGAAGTCCTCTTTCTCCTTGAGATCGCGCACGCGCTGCTCCATCTCGTCCATGGCGGACGAGAACACCATCGCCTTGCGACGGTTCTGAGTGGTCGCGTCGGCGCGGGTCAGCCGGTTCAGCCGCTCATACAGCGGACCGGCGTCCTTGACGTAGCGTCGCACGGCGGAATCGGTCCACGGTTCTTCGACATACCCGTGGAACCGCAGATGCAGGTTCACTAACTCGCTGACATCCTCGACGAGATGATGGTCGAACCGCAGCGCCTTGAGCCGTTTGCGCGTCATTTTCGCGCCGACCGCATCGTGATGATGGAAGCTGACCTTGCCGCCGGGCTCGAACCGGCGTGTTTTCGGCTTGCCGATGTCATGGGTCAGCGCGGCCAGGCGAAGCGTCAGGTCGGGAGCGGGCACGGGGCCTTCCGGCCCGGTCTCCAGCGCTATGGCGCGATCGAGCACAATCATCGTGTGCTCGAACACGTCCTTGTGGCGGTGGTGCTCGTCGATTTCCAGCTGCAGGGCGGGAATTTCCGGGAATACGATATCGGCGAGACCTGATTCGACCAGCGCTTCGACACCCGCCCTCGGACGATCGGACAGCAACAGCTTCGTGAGCTCGTCACGCACCCGTTCAGCGGATACGATGTCGATGCGATCGGTCATGTCGCTGATGGCGGCAGCCGTGTCGGGGGCGATGCTGAACCCGAGCTGTGCGACGAAACGCACGGCACGCATCATGCGCAGCGGGTCGTCGTCGAAGGACTGATACGGATCCACCGGCGTGCGCAATACGCCTTTAGCCAAATCGCTGGCGCCGCCGAACGGGTCCACGAACTCCAGCTGCGGCACGCGCAGCGCCATGGCGTTCACGGTGAAATCACGGCGGGACAGATCGCCTTCGAGCGAATCGCCGTAGCTGACTTCGGGCTTGCGGGATTCGGGATCGTACGTGTCGGACCGGTACGTAGTGATCTCCACCTTGACTTCGGTGCCGTCCTCGCGCCGGCGCATCGCACCCAAAGTGCCGAATTTGCGACCCATATCCCAGAAACCGTCACGTCCCCAATGACGCAGGATCGGCTCGAACTCGTCGGGATGGGCCGACGTGCAGAAATCGAGGTCGTGGGAACGCCGGTGCAGCAACAGGTCACGCACGGGGCCGCCCACCAACGCCAGCTCGTACCCGCGAGCCGCGAACAGGTGTCCAAGTTCAATGGCTTCCGGCCAAACTTCGAAATTCACACGAGGCCTTTCCATAAAGTATTACCGCTTTTATGCGTATTCAAGCATACCGTTACCCCACCTGCACACGGTATTGAGTAAGGTGGAAGTCATGATTACGCCCGCAGACCTCGCGCGCATGCTTGCGCATGCTGCGGGCGACCATACCCAAAATCCGCTCGAACCCGATACGTTGCTCTATACGTCCGAGGCTCCGCGCACGCCGAAAACCGTTGTCAGGCCACCGGAACCACGCTTTCCCACGCCTGCGATGATGCCGCAGCGACGGGCGGGCGACGGGCCGACCACATTCGCGTCGCTGGACGCTCAGGAGCTCCCGGTGGTGCGCGAATACTCGGCCGGCGGCCTGGTGTTCGACGAGCGCGGCCGTGTGGCCATCATCGCGCGACACTCCCGCAACGGCCATCTCGAATGGTGCCTTCCCAAGGGCCATATCGAAAAGGGCGAGACGCCGCAGCAGACCGCCGTGCGCGAGGTGCACGAGGAGACCGGCATTCTGGGTGAGGTGGTCGAGTCCATTGCCACCATCGACTATTGGTTCACCGGTACCAGCCAGCGCGTGCATAAGCTCGTGCATCATTTCGCGCTGCGCCAGATCGGTGGCGACCTGACGGTGGAGGGCGATCCGGATCATGAAGCCGAAGACGCCATCTGGGTGGATTTCGATGATTTGGATGACGTTCTCAGCTATCCTAATGAACGCAAGATCGCTTGGCTCTACGCAAGGAAAATGAAGCAGGGATGATCGCGAACAGCCCCGAGCACGGTCAGGCCGTGCCATCGTTATCTCACCGAACGACACGCCTATGGCGCTTCTTTACCATCATGTTGCTGACATGCGCGATGCTGTTCGCAGGCCGCATGGTACCGGCCGGCCCGGCACATATGGCGATGGCGGATGACGAGACGGACACGGCCACGCAGACGACCGCCTTGTCGATCACCGAATCGACGCCCGTGGTCACCGACACATCCGGCTACCACATCACCATCAGCATCTCCAATCCCACGTATGCCGCGACGTCACCGGGCCTGGTGACCGTGGCCTACAACCCGTCATATACGTTCGTATCGCGCACTGACATCCAGCATTGGGCGACCGGGGACGTATCGATTCCGGTGCGCACCGTTCTCGGCACGGCCACGGTGCCGTCCATCGCGGCGAACAAGAAGGTTTCCGTGAAGATCGACGCGGCGGCCGACAGCGATGCGTTGAAGGCGTTGCAGATGTGGGGGCCGAAACCGCTGCTGGTCACCTATCAGGCGACCCAGGCGACCGACTCTCAATCCACAGGCTCCTCTGACGGGTCATCCAGGTCGGACCGTACCGTCGATCCGAACACCAAGCCGATTCGCCTGCACAGCTTCCTGACCAGATCATCCCAGGGATTGCGCAACGCACAGACCCCGCCGATGGCCATCACCATGGTCATGCCGTTGATGAACACCGGCCAGCAGGCCGACAAGAACGCCATCGACCAGCTGGTGGTGCATGACAACGGCGATGAATCCGACACAAAATCCACACAATCAGGTGGCGGCGGCACGGATGGCAGCACAGACGACGGCTCCGGCAACAATACCGACGACACCGAAAACACCGCGGCGACGCAATCATCAGTGCTCACCCCGCACGACAATGATGCACTCGCCGCCAAACTCTCCCTCATCGGCAAGCACAGCGATTTGCAGACCATAGCCGATCCGACGGCATTGGCTTCCGACACCGGGCAACGCATCGACGCCGTCATGCAGCCGGCCGGATTCGACATCACCGCCTATGCCGCGATCAACAACGTTCGGTCGTACGAACAGGCCGGCGTCGGCACCGGCGCATGGAACGCACGATCCGCACTGGCCGCGGCACCGGCATCATCCGATTCCCTGCCCATCGCCTGGCAAGGCAAGGGCGATTGGACCCGGCAGGCGCTCTCCACGGCCAGGAAGCAGGGATACCAGTACGTCATCGCCGGTCACGACTTCGACTCCAGCACCACGGCCACCGTGCACACAGGCACATACACAATCCCCACCTCGGCCGGCGACATCACGGTGCTGAGCGAGCAGAAGGAACTCGGCGACCTCGCCAAAGGCAAGCCCACCAGCAGTGATGCGGACGGCGAGACCAGTAACGCGGGACGCATCGCGCGGTTCGTCGCGCAGAGCGCCTTCTATCAGATGGAGCAGCCGTATGCGGCGATGAACCGCAACCTGCTGGTCTGCTTCGGCACTAATATGTCGGCGGCGTTCATCGACACACTGATGACCGCGGTCGAACAGTCCTCATGGCTGCAACTCACCGACCTGAACGATCTCATTGGCGCCGACGCCTATCGGACCGGCGACGAGGCGCTGCAAATCGTCCCCCAAGACAGTCATTTAAGCGAGCGGAACACCCGATCGGTCACGTCCGCGCTGGAATCGCTGGCCGAAAGCCGCAACGACATCAACCGCTTCGCCACGTCGGTCCTCACCGACCATAAGGCATCCGCGTCCTGGATCCGCAAGATCAAGGCCGCACAGAGCACGCTGGCACTGCATGCGCTCTCGTCCGCGCCGCGCGACATCGACAGTCTGGTCGACGGCGCCAAACGGCTCGGCGGAGGCATGTTCGGCGGCGTATCCATCACGCCGACCGACTCCATCACCGTCGTCAGCGAAACGGCCAAAATGCCCGTCACCGTCAGGAACAACCATCCGTATCCGGTACGGGTGAAGGTCTCATCCCTCACCGACTCCATGGAAATCGTCACATCGCGGTTCACTGAGGTCACCATACCGGCGAACAGCGAGGCGCAGGTCACGTTCGCCATCCGCGTCGCCACTTCCGGCCACGCCACAGCCCACATCACATTGCTGGACCGCAACGGCGACACGTTCGGTTCCGCACAGAACACCGACATCACCAGCGTGCTGCGCATCAGCGACATGACCGGATTCATCATCATCGGTTTCTCGCTGCTGCTCGGCCTGGTCGGCCTCTGGCGCCAATTCCATCGAAAGAAGGACCCCGACGAATGAGCACTACGGTAGGACGCAATTCGCTGATCATGGCGTGCGGCACGGCCGCGTCACGTGTGACCGGCCAGATCCGCACCATCTTCCTCGTTGGCGCGCTCGGTACCACCGGTATCGCAGCCAACGCGTATCAGGCCGGCGCGCAGATACCGCAGGTGATCTTCAACCTGCTGTCCACCGGCGTGTTCAACGCGGTGCTCGTGCCGCAGATCGTGCGCACGCTCAAGCAGAAGGACGCGGATGAGCGACTCAGCAAGCTCATCACCTTGTCCATCGCGCTGCTGCTGGCCATCACACTGCTGATGGCGTCCGGCACGCCACTGCTGACAATGCTGTACCTCGACTCCAGCTGGACGCCCGCGCAAAGGGCGCTGGCGAACGCCTTCACGCTGTGGTGTATGCCCCAGATCCTGTTTTACGGCCTGTATACCGTATTGGGGCAGATCCTCGCCGCAAAGGGGCGTTTCGCGACGTATGCGTGGAGCTCCGTGGGCGCCAACGTCATCAGCTGCATCGGTTTCGGCGCGTTCATCATGCTGTTCGGCAACGCGGGACGGCAGCCGATGTCGTTCTGGACATCCGGCAAGATAGCCCTGACCGCGGGCGCCTGGACGGCCGGCGTGGCGTTCCAGGCCCTGGTGCTGTTCATTCCTTTGCTGCGTTGCGGCATCCACTACCGGCCTCGCTGGGGACTGCATGGGCTGGGGTTGCGTTCCATGGGCCAGGTGGCGGTGTGGAGCATCGCCATGGTGCTGCTCAACCAGCTGATGGGCATCGTCAATTCGCGTGTTAATACCGGCGCCCCGACCGCCGGCGGCGATTTGTACGGCATCGCGGGCAACGCGAGCTATCAGTACGCGTACACGATATACGTTCTTCCCTATTCGATCATCGCCGTGTCCATCACGACCGCGGTGTTCCCGCGCATGTCCCGCGCGATCAGCGAGCATCGTATCGGAGATGCCCGCGCCGACCTCAGCTCATCCCTGCGATCCACCGGTCTTGCGATGTTCTTCTTCACCGCGGTCATGATTGCCATGCCGGTGCCGCTGGTGAAGGCGCTGATTCCGTCCACGAATGTGCATGGGGCGATTCTGATATCCGGGCCTCTGATCGGTCTGCTGGTGGGATTGGTGCCCACCAGTGCGTTCCTGCTGGTGCAGCGCGCCTTCTACGCGTATGAGGACGGCCGCAGCCCGTTCCTGTTCGCGGCGGCCGACAACGCCGTGCAGTTGCTGCTTCTGCTGACCTCGCTGCGTTTCGCGCCGCCGAAATATTGGACGCTCATGGTGGCTCTGTCGCTGAGCCTGTCATATATCATCACGTTCCCATGGGTGTTCTGGCTGTTGCGTAGACGATTCGGTGGGCGGATCGACGGCAAGCGCATCATCATCATGCATGTCAAGGCCCTGATTGCCGGTGCGGCGGCATGCGCGTGCGGACTATTCCTCAACCCGCTGGTCACGCGTTTGGTCGGCGCGAAGGTTTCCAGCGTCAACGGACATATGAGCTGGTGGCAATCCATCGTCATATGCGCGATTCTGACGATTGCGGTGACGGCCGTGTATGCCGGGCTGCTATGGCTGATGCGCGTGGAAGAGTTCTCCAGTCTGATCGTCACCATGAAGGCACGGCTGTTGCGTAGGACTTCCACTGCGACATCGGTATCGACACCGGCTGAGTCGCAGACCGAGGAAGCTCAGGCACAAAACGCGGAGGTCGAAGAGGGTACCACGGCAATTGCGGAGAATGATAATCATTACGATGATCATTCGCTGGGTGACGATGGAACCTTGGAGAATGACGGTTCCGCGGAACGGGCCGCTGAAACTGTGACCGATCTCGAACGGCCGGTTCAAGACCAGCCGGTTCAGGACCAACCCAGGGGAATTCCGTCCGACAACCTTCCGCCCAGCTTCGCGCCGACGGTCAACCGTAAGGGCCAACGCCCGTCCATCAAGTCCGTCGTACTGCCGAACGTCGCGGCAAACGCAGCCGGTGCCGCAGCAAGTGCAGCGGCAGGTATCGCGGCCGGCAACAACGCCCAGCCGCGAATTCCCACCATACTGCCAACGCCGCATCACTCCACTCGTCAAGCCGCGTCCGTCGCGGCTGCACAGCCGACCATCCCCACGGCTAGAATGTCAGCATCACCACTATCTCAGCGCATGACAGCAGAGCACGGAGAAACAACTACTATGAAGCCTCAATTGGGAGATACCGTCATCGGTCGCTACACTCTCGTTTCTTCGCTGTGCGAAAGTGACGGATTGAGCGCATGGATAGCCAATGACCGCATGCTGGCGCAGTCCTGCCAGCTGTTCATCATCACCGACACATCCGTTCTGCCGCAGATCAACGAGGCGGCTTCCACGCTCGCGCTGGCCAACAGCCGGTACTGCACGCCAGTGCTGCAGCTGCAGCACGTCGGCGATGCCGCGGTGGTGATCACCGAGCCGGACTCCGGTCTGGCGCTGACGGAATACATGCAGCGTTCGTCTTCCTCGTTCCTCAGCTACAACGCGATTCGATCGATCGTGGGACAATGCACCCAGGCGGTTCAGGAGCTGTTGGACACGGGGCTGACCCATACCGCGCTGAGCACCGATACCATTCGCGTGAGCGTCAATGGCGTGCAGTTCGCCGACACTCCCGTCGCCGCCGCATTGGCCGATATCTGCAGCGGCATCGACGGCGATGTGATGTCGTATGAGCAGATGGCGACGCGACAGCTGGCCGCACTGCTGTACGCGCTGCTGACCAAGACGCCTTCAGGCGCGAACACGACGTTCGACCTGAATATGCTGCCCGTCGACGTTCCCACGGAATTCCGCGTGATCTGCAAGCGTGGACTGGCCCTGCACACCGAAGATGGGGAAATCATCGTGCCGATGGCAACGCTGGCCGAGCTGAGCGCGCTGCTGGGCGCGTGGGAGCCATTCAGCAACCTGTCGGATCGTGACATCATATTGCCGTCGGTCAGTGGCAGCGCCTCGATCAGCATGGTGGCGTTGCGTGACACGAGCGATGACAAGATCGTGGAACTGCCGGATGGGCTGGTTACCTCGACGAAGCTGCCGGAATTGTCAATTTCCGAGGCGGGACTGGCAGCCGGCGCCGAGGCCAGGTTCGTCAACGAGCAGCGTCTCGCACAGCAGGCGTTCCTGGCTCAGCTGCCCGGAGATCCACCCTCGGCCGATCAGCCGGTCATCCCCGAAGCGGAATTGTTCGAACCGGATACCGCCGAGCCGTCGAAGACCCTGGCCTCCCTGCAATCGAAGGTCGGTCAGCTTATGGGCTCCTTGCGCAAGGACGGGGAGCCGGAGTCGCCGGTGACGACATCCACTGCGGAAGAGACCGCGATTGAGCAGCCGATGCCGGTGTATGCGCCGCTGCCGGCATCGTTCCCGCCCGCCGCCAAGCCGCGTAGGTCCGCTACTGGCGCGACGCAGGCACAGTCCGGCAACGGCGTGAACGTACCGGCAAACGCTGCTGGTGCGTCTGCTGTTGCGGGCGGTACCGGCAAACCCCGGACGACCGGTGCAACCGGCGAGATACAGAGCATCGTGGCCAATATGCCGAATGTTCCGCTGCCGGAAGAGGACGACAATGAGCGCACCCGCGCCGGCAGCATCCCGCCGTTGCCGCAGTCCGGTGAGGCGCAGGTGTCTGAAGGCGAGCAAACCGTGGCTGGAAGCCATCCCACGACCCGTGCGGCTCAGCCCATTGCCACGAACGCCATGCCGCAGCCGCGCGCGCATATGTCGGAATCATTGGCCGCTCTTGCCGCCAGATCCGCCAAGGCCGCGGCGTCGGGCGACGCCGTAATGCCCCCGTCATTCGCAGTGTCGGCATCGGCGCCCGGAGCCAATGGAGCAGCCATCCCCGGATCATCGAAGTCGCGTACGCGGATGACGGCACCAATCAGCCGCGATGCCCTGCGGAACATGTCTGGCGGCCGTCCTGCGGCGGCTCCGGGTGCGAATGTGCCGGGTGTGCAGACACCGGCGCAGCGTGCCCAATCCGACGCCTTTGACCCCACGGTCACCGTTCCGCTGCTAGGCACTGATGGTACTTCGGTAGATCAGCTGCCGCCTATGGCCCAGATCATGCCGCCGAGCTTCGCGCCCCAGCAGGTGCACGATGTCAACGCGGCGAATGTCGGACGCAATATCGAGGAGGACCTGCCTGACCAGCCACTCTGGGGGCAGCTCAAGATCAAGGTCATTGCCATCGTCGTCGCGCTGGTTCTGCTGGTGGTGGGATTGGTCGCCGCATGGTTCATCCTGAACGGAGACAACCACGGTGGCGGATCCGACAATCAGGATTGGCCGGACAAGACCGACATCGATAACGTCCCGTTCGGCAACTCGACCACACAGAACTCCACGTCAAAGAACTCTGCGGCACAATCCGACATCGTGTACATCCGCGTTCTGTAGGCGACGCAGAAGTTCTCATAGGCACCCCTCCTACTCACGGGTAGGAGGGGTGTTTCATCGTACGCGGTGACTCACGCTGTGGACTTATGCTGTGGGCCCGTATCGTGCTCGTATTAGCTCCTCCGGTTTCCATGAACGCGGCATGCCTGTTTCGGCAATCTGAAAGCGACCAATCGGCATCCGAGGCGAATCCATGTCGTTGTTCGCCCACCGATGGACGAGGTCAGGTCAACTCGCTATCGTAAGGGACATGACTGAACTTTCAACCATCATCATCGGTTCCGGCCCTGCCGGATATACGGCCGCAATCTACCTCGCACGCGCCGGGTATCGCCCAACCATTCTTGCGGGTGAGCTCACGCCGGGCGGCCAGCTGGTCAACACCACCACCGTGGAGAATTACCCCGGTTTCCCTGACGGCATTCTCGGACCGGAACTGATGGATCGTATGCGCGATCAGGCGGAGTCTTTCGGCGCATCCATCGAATATCTCGATGTGACGAGCGTCGATTTCAGCTCCTCCCCCAAGACCGTCACGTGCAGCAATGGAAGCCAATATCACGCCGATGCCGTCATCATCACCACCGGTTCGCAGTACCGCAAGCTCGGCATTCCCGGCGAGGCCGAGTATTCCGGTCACGGCGTATCGTATTGCGCCACCTGCGATGGTTTCTTCTTCAAGGACAAGCCCATCGTCGTGGTGGGCGGAGGAGACAGCGCGCTCGAAGAGGCACTGTTCCTGACTCGTTTCGGCTCTTCGGTGACCGTATTGCACCGCCGCGACCAGTTCCGCGCCTCCAAGATCATGGTCAAGCGCGTGCTGAACAATCCCAAGATCACCGTGAAAATGAATACGGTGGCGACAGCCATTCGCGGGCAGAAAAACGCCGCCGGCGTGCAGACAGGCGCTGATGCGGTAACCGCTGCGGCACCCGCAGCGCAGAACACCGGAAATCTTCTCTCGTTGAAGACGACTCCGATGCTGAATGTCTCCGGATCGGCATTGAATGCTCCCTCTTCGACCGGCATTTCCCTGTCGGCAAAGGCTGAAACCGCAGATGATTCCGCCGGCTTTGTGGACATTCGCGACACCGTGACAGGCGAGACGGGCACGTTGCCCGCCGAGGGCATCTTCGTGGCGATCGGCCATGAACCGGCCACGCGTTTTGCGAAGGGTTCCGTGGATATGGATGACGACGGGTACATTCTGGTCTCCGGTGCCGGAACGCATACTTCCGTGCCTGGAGTGTTCGCCGCCGGTGACTGCGTTGACCGGGTGTACCGTCAGGCCATCAGTGCCGCAGGCATGGGATGCCGCGCAGCGCTGGACGCACAATCCTACCTGGCCTCACTGCACTGATCCAACAGCACAGCTCGACCTGTCGGCGAAATCAAACCTCATCACAGATGATGATATTGCTTCACCGGCGGGTTGAGCTACACAAATATTGCTTGCACTGTCAGTAATCACAAACGAAACGACAGACTGACCGAAATAGCGCTGCGGACGCTTACCAGCGCCGGAGAATCGCATCAGAACGACAATCCGCTCAAATCTAGCGCATTGTACTGGACCGATTTCAACTCATATCGCTCAACAGAGTTTTCGGCAATGAATTTTCAGGTGCATGCAATAGGACAGTCATACGGGCGGTTCATTGCATTAGTCCTCTGACTGCAAATGCCACGACAGTTGCTTTATACGCGTTCTGCCGGAGAGGCAATGAATACCTCTCCGGCAGACAGATCATACGGCTCATGAACGGCATGACCGTTTCCCGTTGTGTGATGATGGCGGCTCACACCGTTGTGTGGCTCGCAACCTCACACCCATTTTGCCGCCGCGCCCTCGACTGCCGTGGGAATCAGCATGCTGAGGATGCGTTCCATATCCTCAGGGGAGGAAAACACGATTTCGATTCGACCGTGCTTTTGCGTACCCTTGATGGACACTTTGGTGTCAAAATGATTTTCAAGGTTGTTGACAATCGGAGAACCGGCCCAAGGATTGTTCTTCGTCGGCCTTACCTTCTTGGGCACGTTGCTTTCTGCGTTCTTCAGCGCCACGATTTCCTCGGTGCTGCGAACCGAAAGCCCCTCCCCTATGATTCGAGTGGCCAGCTTGTCGATTTCACTTTCGTCATTCAAACCAAGAAGAGCTCGCGCATGCCCTGCGGACAGTACGCCTGCGGCAACTTTCTTCTGCACGGACGCAGGAAGATTCAGCAGACGCAATGTGTTCGCGATTTGCGGTCGCGATTTCGAGATCGACTTGGATAGTTCAGCCTGAGTCAGGCCGAAGTCATCAATCATCTGCTGATATGCCGCTGCCTCTTCCAGAGGATTCAGTGCGACGCGATGAAGGTTCTCCAGCAGTGCATCACGCAGCATCTCGTCATCTGATGTGGTTTTGACAATCGCCGGAATCGTCTTCAGTTGTGCAAGTTGTGATGCACGCCAGCGACGCTCGCCCATAATGAGCTCGTATTTCTGCGATGTTTCACGTGAAACATCACTCTTGCTGGACTCCCCAGCCTGACGCTTGCGAACCACGATCGGCTGCAATACGCCGACTTCCTTGATGGACGCGGCCAACTCATTCAGCTCTTCCTCATCAAAGACGCTGCGCGGCTGCTGCGCATTCGGAACGATGGAGCTGACAGGAATATCCAGCAGATAGCCACCCTCGACAGGCTTCAATTCTGGAGTTTCCTTATTATCCTTTTCCTTGCCGGATGCCTTTGTGCTCTCGGAACGCTGAGCCGGCTGCGTTTTCTTGGAATCGCTCGTCCCCTGTGCTGTTGCTCCGAAAAACATGTCACTGGGGTGTGCCATATCACTGATACCGGGCATGGCAACGCGCTTGCCGCTCTTGGGCTTCTCCACCGTTGTGGACTTGTGTACGGCAGGAATGGAATCCTTCATGGCCGGAATGGTCTTACGCTTGATTTCGCCAAGACGAACCGGAGCGGTAGACTCACTGTGTTGTTCAGTACCGCTCTTATGGGATTCGACCTTCTCTGGTGCAGCCGCAGCTTTCTCTTGAGGGGCTTTCTTGTTGGCTGTCGTCTCCTCGGATTCGAGATCAACACCCAATTGCTGCTGTTCCGCATGAGCTGTTTTCGACTCACCGGGAAGTGCGGGGAACAGCGCACCCAATCCTTTACCCAAACGTGATTTTGAGGTCATGGGTTACTCTCCCCTCTTCGCGTCAATTGCAGCCAGCACCGAAGGCGATCGACGGGCGATTTCCAAGGCCGCTTCGCCATAGGCACTCGCTCCCATTCCACGCGGGTCATAGCTGATGACTGTCTTTCCGAAACTTGGAGCCTCAGATATTTTTACCGTACGGGGAATCGTCGTATCCAGAACGATACTCGGATAGTGACTCTTCACCTCTGAGAACACTTCCCTGCTGAGCAATGTTCGTTTATCAAACATAGTGACCAGCATAGTCGACACAGTCAAATTAGGGTTATAGTGCTCCTGCACCAATCCTATGGTATTGATAAGTTGACCAAGCCCCTCCAAGGCATAGTATTCAGCTTGGATCGGAATCAACATCTCAGACACCGCGCACATGGAGTTGATGACCAACAGGCCAAGACTCGGCGGGCAATCGACCAGAACATAGTCATAATGATTGTTCGGATCCTGCAGGAATGATTCGACGGCTTCCTTCAGCAGATTGTTGCGATTCGGCAGATCCGCCACTTCCAGTTCCGCACCCGAAAGTTCAATGGAAGCGGGAACCACATCGAGCCCTGGGATATCAGGACAGGTTTTCAGTACCTCTCCGATTGTCATTCGTCCTTCAAGAACGTCATATACCGAAGGATCGCTGGTGCCGTGAGGAACACCGCATGCCGTAGAGGCGTTCCCCTGGGGATCCATATCGATGACCAGCACGTGAGCTCCATGAGAGGCGAGAGCTGCGGCAATATTCACCGTTGTTGTTGTCTTGCCGACGCCACCTTTCTGGTTGGCGACGGCCAGGCATCGGGTTCTCGATGGCAGGGGGAACAATGCGGCATTCAGGCGTTCATAGCGTGACGCCTCATCTGCAATCTCGGCACCCAAAGAGGAACCATCATTCCCGAAAATCCTTCTGACCGTTTCAGAAGCAGATTCCATGGCAGGAATCGCAGAGGATTCCTGTGAATCATTGGATGTCATAGTCCCTCCTAAAAAACGAACAACATCTAATTTTTCCTAGTCGTATGGACATCTCAAGTTGTGCACAGCAATGTGGATAACTGTGGATAAGTATAGTGCATTAGTGTGTGAACACTTCGATCAACACTAGATAAACCGTTTATTTCCGCCATTTTCCTAATGTGGATTACATGTCGCAAATAATGTGGATAACTTTGTGCACTGTTTGAAATTGTGGATAACTCCATTCTTGCGAAACCATCGCTTTCGTGTTTGACATCCATTGTTTCACGTGAAACAATCTTCGGACAGTCAGCGATGTCGATGAAGATATAACAGTATTGTTTATGCGATCAAAGGCAATGGATATCGTCCGTCTCGCCCCGCAATCCAACCTCCGACAGGCGGAAGCAGAATTACGATTCCCGTCAGCGGGAGCATGGGATTATCGTGTGACCCCCACCCATGGGAGCCACACGATAATTAGCGCTTGTCTACGAGAACGACGTGCGTGGATTCGAGACCGGGAGCTACTGGAGCTTCAACGACACGAGCACGCACTCCCCCGGCATGGGAAATTTGATGCTTCGCCTTTTCAATCTCAGCCTGCGCCGAACGGCCTTTCAATGCGACCAGTCGACCTTGAGGACGAAGCAGAGGCAACGTCCAACCGGCAAGCTTGGTCATTGGCGCCACTGCTCGACAGGTCACTACAGAGAATGGTTTCAATTCACCTTCGTGGTGCTTGATACGATCGATGACTTCGTCGGAACGTGCGCGAATAATCGTAACATTCTGCAGGTCCATGTCATCCACGCACTCTTGCAACCATTCGACACGACGTTCCATGGGCTCAATGAGTGTAAACGCACAATCCGGCATGCATGCTGCCGCAACGATTCCAGGGAAACCGCCGCCACTGCCAACATCGGCAATGGTCTTTGCCTTGCTTCGATTGGTGACTTCCCGAATGAACGGGACGCATGCGGCGGAGTTGAGGATATGACGTTCCCAGATGATGGATATGTCGCGTGGGCCTATCAATCCACGCAGCTCACCCTCGCGGGATAGTTTCACGTGAAACACTTCGAGCTTGTCGTATGCTTCGCCCAATGCCTCACGAACTATTGCGGAATCATCCAGCTCATCACCAGATGTTTCACGTGAAACAATATCGCTCACTCTTCGCTACCTTCATCGACGTCGGATTCATCGGCGCTGCTCTTCATGTAGATGGTGACATAGCGACGCGGCTCTTCACCGTGAGAACGAGACTTCAGCCCCTCCTCACGAACCACATCATGAATGACCTTGCGCTCGAACGAATTCATCGGTTTCAAATCAACGGGCTCACCAGTGTCATGCACTTCATCAATGGCATCAAGTGCAATGTCACGAAGACGCTGACGCTTGCGCTTCAGGAACCCGTCAACATCAACAATCAGATGCGAGCGTTCGCCGGTCTTCTGCTGAACAGCAAGCCGGGTAAGCTGCTGCAAAGCATCGACCACTTCACCATTGCAACCAATGAGATGCTTGATATCCGTATCGTCATCAGCGATGATCTGCACCATCGGACGACCGTTGCGAACACCCATCTCGATATCGCCTTCGTAATCGGCGATGTCCAATAAGCCTTCCAAGTAGTCGGCGGCGATGTCAGCTTCTTCATTGAGCTGATCGATCGTCGTGGTCTCCTCCTGCGCCATATCACCACTCCTTTAAGCGAGTATTACTTCCATAGTGTAAAAAAAGGAAACCTCACGGTCAAATAGAGGTTTCCAATCGTGTCACTTTTTCTTGCGATTCTTCCGCTGGGGCTGCTTGCGCTGGTATCCCCGCTCCAGACGAACAGCGGCTTCCTGGCGCGCCTTCTCCAGTTCCTCTTCCTCAATCGAAAGCTGTCCGGCCTTGGCGCGACGAGCATTCTCCTGACGATGATCTCGAATCTCCTTTTCCTCAGCTGCACGGGAACCCGGGGTCGGGAACTTGTACACCTGGAACAAGGAACGGGCAAGGTTGCATGCATTGTTGGTCAGCCAGTACACCAGCACGGCGAACGGGAACATGATGCCGGAGAAGATGTACATGATCGGGAAGCCCCAGGTCATGGCCTGCTGCATCTTGTACGTGGATCCCTGCATAGAAGCCTTGGGGAGGTTCTTGCGCATGTTGTTGAACTGCATGTACCACATGCATGCGCACATCAACAGGATGAAGAAGCCGATGACGACCTTTCCGGAATTGTTGGCCGTACCGAAGGTATCGGTGACGCTGACACCGAAGACGCGGGTTTGCGCGAACTGCTTGGCAGTCGCCTGATCGAATGCGCCAAGCGCTCCCCTCTTGCCGGTCGCGATATACGGAATGGCGGAAAGCATGTAGAACATGCACATGAACACAGGACCCTGAATGACGGCGGTCCAACACGACCCCATGGGGTTGGCGTCATTGTCCTGGTAGAGCTTCATCATCTCACGGCTCATGGCCTCTTTGCTGGCCTGATCCTTTTTGCCCTTGTACTTGTTCTGAATATGCTGCATCTTGGGCTGCAAGGCCTGCATCTTGCGCATCGACTTCATCTGCTTGAGATAAATCGGCAAAATACAGGCGTGCACCACGAGCACAAGGAACACGATCGCCAGCACCCAAGAGATGCCGATCGGTGCCATGCCCAGCAGGGTGAGGAACTTATGGAACAGGACCATGACCTGGGTCATGAGCCACTCAAGTGGGGTCAGCAGCTTATACAGCCAGCCCCAAATGCCTCTGTCAAGAAGAAATTCTCCGGAAGTGTTCATCAGGCCATCTCCTTAATCATCGGCCATTGGTGTGAGTCGAGGCTTCTCATATGCCTTCGACCAGCGAAATCTGTAGCACAGTGAAAAATGTTGCGGAACATCATCGATGCCGCCACGACTCCAAGGGTTGCAGCGAAGAAAACGCCAAATAAACAGCACGATTCCTCTTACCGCGCCGAAGCGCCGAACCGCAGTGATCGCGTAATGTGAGCAACTCGGATAGTACTTGCAGCATGGCGGCGTTTTCGCCGAAATGGCCCTCTGGTACCACTTGATCATGCCGATAAGCGCCGATCCTATGGCTGACATCAGCGACTCACCCTGCGTTCATGCGTAGTCGTGACTTTGGCGAAGCAACGGGAAAACTGTCGGTCAAGGTCAGCGAAATCGACACGCGATGCGCTGGGTTTGGCTCTCACGACGATATCGCACTGCATCGGAAGCATATCTTCATATCGTCTTGCGAGCACACGAAATCGACGCTTCACACGATTACGCGTTACAGCGTTACCAACAGCCTTGCTGATGGCAAGTCCCATACGTCTCATGATATCCGCAGATGCCTGAACATCACGGGTATCGTCATGCACCACAAAGTGCACGACGATATCCGAATCCGTCACCTTGAAGCGACGCTTCAGCACTGCGATGAAGTCACGATGGCTTTTCAGCCGCTTCACTCGCCTTCGTCACCTACCGCAATCAGGCGGACAGAGACTTACGTCCCTTGTTACGGCGGCGGTTGATCATCGCGCGGCCGGAACGGGTGCGCATGCGCACGCGGAAACCATGCTTCATCGAGCGACGGCGGTTGTTGGGCTGGAATGTCCTCTTCATAGTTATGCTCCCGGTTTTTGCCATGCTGATGCACGGCTCTCATGAGTCAAGCTCTATAACGGTACTCTGAGCCATGCCCAAAAATCAAAATGAAAACAATTTCTTCACGATTTATCAGTGTGTCGTGCCCCTTGCAGAGCAGCGGAAAACATTGGAAACACGCCAAAACATGTAGAAAAGTTATCCACAAATTACATGAATGTTATTCACAATTGAGGCGACACAACACGCTAAGCTGTGGATAACTTGGCTAAAGTGGAGTACATATATCCTGTTGTTGTTGTACTTATTATAGCTACCGTAGCGTATCCGCTGCGGTGCGCACCGGCACACATACCTGAAGGAGGTCACAATGTCGGATGACCTTCTCGGTCCAGCCGGGCAAGCCACGCGGATATGGTCGGACACGCTGCGTCTGCTCAAGCAGAATCCCACGCTGTCGCCGCGCGACAAGAGCTGGCTTGAAGGAGTCGTACCGGAAGCGGTATATGGCACGACCATCGTATTGTGCGTAAGCAACATGGCCACGCAGCAAGCATTGCAGAATGAACTCAATGCGCCGCTGCTCAACGCTTTGAAAATCATATCCGGAAACGACATGTTCCCGGCGTTCAAAATCGTGGCTCCTCAGGTGTCCCAACCGGAACCGCAGCCGCCGGAATACCGGCATCCCGATACTGCGGCGAAACCGAGCGAACCGTTCCCTGCGAATCCGTCGCCGACCGTCGCCGATCTGGCTCAGGAATCCTACATGTCCCACAGCATGCAGTCAATCTCCTCCATCGATTCGATTTCCGCGGAAATGACGGAGTCGAATCAGCAACCAGGCGCCACGGCTCCTCGAATACCCGGCGAGCCGAGTTTTCCGGTCCGGCAGCAGAAGGTGATGCGCGATCCGGAAACCCATCTGAACAAAAACTCGACGTTCGACACGTTCGTTCCCGGTGATTCCAACCGTTTCGCACGCACTGTCGCGCTTGCGGTCGCCGAGGGAACCGGGCAGGAATTCAACCCGTTGTGTATCTACGGCGGATCGGGACTGGGCAAGACCCACCTGCTCAACGCCATCGGCAACTATGCATTGGTCAAGGATCCCACGCTCAAGGTCCGATACGTCAACAGCGAGGAATTCACCAACGAATTCATCGAGGCACTGCAGACCCCGGCCCAGAGCCAGAACCGCATCGCCGAATTCAACCGCCGATACCGCGAGGTCGACGTGTTGCTCATCGACGACATCCAGTTCCTCGGCGGCAAGGAAGCGACCCTCGAACAGTTCTTCCACACGTTCAACGCGCTGCATCAGGCCAACAAGCGTATCGTCATCGCGTCCGATGTCGCGCCCAAGAACCTCAAGGGCTTCGAGGCACGACTCATCTCGCGTTTCGACTCCGGACTCACCGTCGATGTCAAGCCGCCTGATCTTGAGACCCGCATCGCTATTTTGCGCATGATGGCTTCGATGAACGGCACTTCGACACCGAATGACGTGCTGAATCTGATCGCGGAGCGCTTCACCGAGAACATCCGCGAGCTGGAAGGCGCCCTGATTCGCGTGAGCGCGGTGGCATCGCTGAGCAGTCAGCCGGTGACCCGCGCGCTTGCCGAGCAGACGCTGCAGGACTTCTTCACCACCGACGTGGAAATCAAGCCGACCGACATCATCGGGCAGACGGCGAAGTACTTCCATCTGACATTCGACGACATCGTCGGGCGCGCGCGAACGAAAAACATCGCGCTGGCCCGTCAGGTCGCCATGTATCTTGCCCGTGAGATGACCAGCATGAGCCTGGTCGATATCGGCGAAGTGTTCGGCGGCCGCGATCACACCACGGTCATGCACGCGTATACCCGCGTCAGCGATGATATGCAGGAAAAGCCTGAAATTTACAACTACGTGACCGAGCTGACCGCGCGCCTCAAGCAGCGCGGCAATGAGTGACGACAGTCGTTTTCTCTCGGCTGTGCAATGGTCCCGTCTGGCACGATCGCGCTGAGACACCAAAAAACGCCTTTTTTCGTCGCTGTGCGTGATTCTGCTGGATGAAGGCCTGATTCGTCACCGTCGACAGGACCTATCAGACTCAAATAATACAGACATACATATTTAATCTGTACAATAAAACGGGCGCAACACGCCGAACGATCTGCTGCTTGAAGGAAAAGTTATCCACATGCTTATTCACAAATGTGGGTAGAGCCTGCGGATAACTTGTGGACTACTGCACATTTTTTGTGGATGAACAGTGGATTAATCCACAGGAAATGTGGACAATCAAAACAGTTCGCCGAAAATGTGGATAACTCGGTACTTATGCACATTTTGTCCGGAAAGTTATCCACATAATCTGTGGGTTACTCAGCCCATATAAACACAAGGATTCGCGCAGTTATCCACACTATCCACAGGGCTTATTACTACGACTATCTTATTTCTCTTTCGATAACCGTCGTGATGATAACTCACTTCGCGCATGAGAAAAACAATCCGAACATGACCCGCTAGAATGTTGCCAAGCACATCGTGAAATGAGGGAACCCATGAAAGTAGAAATCGATTCCGCGGCTCTCGCCGACGCCGTAGCCTGGACGACCCGCGTCATCGACGCCCGACCGGCGAGCCCCATCCTTGCAGGTATCCAGCTCGAAGCCATCGACGGCACCCTTCAACTGTCCGCGTTCAATTACGAGATTTCCGCACGTCACCACATCGAGGCCGGTATCGACGAACCCGGAACCGCACTGGTACTCGGCAAACTCCTCGCCGACATCACCAAGTCACTGCCTGCCGAAAAGACCTACCTGTCGACCGACGGCTCCACCATGACCATCAACTCGGGCAAGTCCACGTTCACCATGCAGCTCATGCCCGATGCCGAATACCCGGATCTGCCGGTCGTACCGGCAAAGCTCGGCCAGGTCGACGCACCCACGTTCATCCAGGCCGTAACCCAGGCCAGCGTCGCGGTCTCCCGCGAGGAGAACCGCCCGGTGCTGACCGGCGTGCGCATGCAGTTCGACGGCGACAAAGTCACCATGACCTCGACCGACCGTTTCCGCCTATCCCGCGCCACGTTCACCTGGACGCCGCAGAACATCGACACCTCTACGACCACACTGGTGCGCGGATCCCTGCTGCGCGACGTCGCCCGCGCGCTTGACGATCACCAGAACGTCGTCATCGATTTCGACGCCGACAACCCCACGCTGCTCGGTTTCGAGAACGCCGGACGCGTTTCGACATCCCAGCTGATCGACGGCGAATTCCCTGCGGTCGACCGTCTGTTCGCCGACGAATACCCGATTCAGGCCGTCATCGACAAGCAGCTGCTGATCGCCGCCATCAAGCGCGTCGCGCTGGTCGCCGAACGCAACGCCCCGATCCGCATGGTGTTCTCCGGCCAGGAAGTCACCCTGTCCGCCGGCGCCGTGGACGAAGCCCAGGCGCAGGAAATGCTGGACATCGACATGGACGGCGAGGACATCACCGTCGCGTTCAACCCGTCCTACCTGATCGAAGGCCTGAGCGCCATCACTGAGCCGTTCGTGCGCATGAAGATGACCACGGCCGTCAAGCCCGTCGAATTCAACGGCCAGCAGGAGGCGGACAGCGACGAATCGATGGATTACCGCTATCTGCTCGTCCCGATGCGTTTCAACAGCTGAGCCCGACGGTTGAACACTGGAATCCGAATCGAATCGCCGGCACCGCCGAAACACACGGTGCCGGCGATGACATGACAGGAGCCCATCTTGTACATTTCGCGTCTTGCGCTTGACCATTACCGGTCATGGAACCATTGCGTGCTCGACCTCACGCCGGGCATCAACATCCTGCAGGGGGCGAACGGGCTTGGGAAAACCAACATCGTCGAAGCGATAGAAGTGCTGTCCACGGGTCTGAGCCATCGCACATCCAGCTCGGTTCCGCTGGTGCAGCGCGGCGAACATGCAGCGACGATCCGGGCCAATATCGAATCCGTGACGGATCCGGAGCCCGCTGATGATGGCGTCAATACCAGCGCTGATGCCGTGGATATCTCGGACATGAAACCGGTCCGGCAGACAGAGACCACCACCCTTGAGGCTACGATTGCGGCACGCGGCACCAACCGCGCCCGCATCAACGGCGGGCAGTCGCGGTATCTGCGGGAGATTCTCGGCACGCTGCCGACCGTGAGCTTCACCCCGGAGGATCAGCAGCTTGTGGCGGGCGACCCCGCCGTGCGCCGCCCCGTCATCAACCAGGGCGCCTCGCTGCTGATTCCCGGATATGCGAACCGGTTGCAATCATTCACGCACGTCGCCAAGCAACGGGCGGCACTGCTCAAACAGCTCGGTCAATGGCAGCGTTCAGGATCCCCGATTGACGCCGCGCTCAGCGGGCTGGAGATCTGGACCGGACAGTTCATCGAGGCGGGAGTCGCGCTCAGCCGCGACAGGCAGCGCATCATCGCGGAACTGAACAAGTCGTTCGGCCCGCTGTATGCCAGATTGGCCGGTGTGGCGGGCGACTGGCCGTCCAATGCGGAAATTCAGGATGCCGCGCAGGATGGTGGTGAGCAGGCAGCGGTCGAATACGTGCCGTCATTCGACGAGATCCTTGGAACACAGGCGCCCGAACCGCTGATAAGCCAGCATTTCCAGCGCATCTATCCCGGCGAGGTGTCTCGCGGCGTCAATCTGATCGGCCCGCAACGAGATGACCTGTTGGTGACGCTCAATGGCATGCCGGCCAGGGAATTCGCCTCCAACGGCGAGATGTGGACGTTGGCCCTGGCATTGAAGATGGCACAATACCAGGCCCTCTGCGAGTATTTCGACACCAGGCCGGTAGTGATTCTCGACGATGTGTTCGCTCAGCTCGACGAATCGCGCCGCACCGAGATCCTGCGTTTTGCCGCGGCTCAGGATCAGGTACTGATCACCGCAGCCGCGGAAAGCGATATTCCGATACTGCCGGCGAATGAGTCGACAGAATCCGGCGAGATACCGGTGAACCGCATCGCAGTGGCCGATCTCAAACGGCGCGACGAAGCGGATGCCGAGAGGGCCGGCGAACAATGACTGAACCCCGCAAGCCGAGTACGCCGAGCGGGCTGGGGGCACCGAGCAGGCCCGACAAGCCGGGCAATGTACACGATTCGCACGAGCCGATTTGCGCGACCCTGCATCTCGACCAGCGCAAACTGCCCGCCACGGTGTTCGAGCACATCGCCAAGATGGCGGGAGGAAGGCGTCAGCGGATGATTGACGCCGAGGCCGCATGGGAGAACTTCGGCAAGCCGGGCCGCGACCCGAGCACCTTGGGCAGCGTAACGGCGCTGATTGCGAATAACGGTCATTGGATACCGTATCTGAAAATCGCGCAGCTGCGCAATCACTGGGATCAGGTGGTCGGACCGGTCATCGCCCAGCATTCGCAGGTCATCGGGCTGCGCGACGGAGTCATGACCATCCGTGCCGATTCTGCGGCTTGGGCCACCCAGCTCACCTACCTGATTCCGCAGCTGGAACGTACCATCAAGGAGCGCCTGCAGGGGTTGGACGTCCACAAGATCCAGGTAACAGGCCCCCGTGCCGCGACATTTCGCGGCTCAAGGATGAAGAGGCGCTAAATTCGCTCAGAGAGCCAAAGTCCCCGTAGACGGGTAGGATTGGCGGATAATAGGTTCAGCGCTTAGAAACCCCCGTTATTCGCGTTTTAGAGCGTATCGCCCGCAGAACAACCTTTCATGACGAAAGAATATGCAGGAAGGAAACCGTTAGTGGCAGTTCTTGAATCGGATTCCGAACATGAATCCCGTGACGAGTCCGGCATGCCTGAGCAGGCTCCGGGCAGCGGTCTGACGGCGAGCAGCGCCGAGCAGCATGACCGCGAGGTCGATGAAGCCATCGCCCAGGACGAGCTCGATGACGCCCAGCTTGACGACACCTTATCGCCCGACCATTATGACGCCAGCGACCTGAAGGTGCTGGAAGGTCTTGAGGCGGTGCGCATCCGCCCGGGCATGTACATCGGCTCCACCGGCCCGCGCGGTCTGCACCACCTGGTCTACGAGATCGTCGACAACTCCGTCGACGAGGCACTGGCCGGCTACGCCACGCATATCGAAGTGACGATCCTGCCAGACAACGGCATCCGCGTCGTTGACGACGGTCGAGGCATCCCGGTCGACGAAGTTCCCGGCGAAGGCGTCTCCGGCGTCGAGACCGTGATGACCAAGCTGCACGCCGGCGGTAAATTTGGCGGCGGCGGATACGCGGTGTCCGGCGGCCTTCACGGTGTCGGCATCTCCGTGGTCAACGCGCTGTCGACGCGAGTCGATATCGAAGTGCGGCGCCAGGGATTCCACTGGACCCAGACATACGTCAACCAGCATCCGACGGCCCGCCTCGCCAAGGGCGCCCCGATGGCCGAGGATGAGTCGACCGGCACTTCCGTGACGTTCTGGCCCGATGCGGCGATCTTCGAAAGCACGGTATACGACTTCGAGACGCTGCGCTCCCGCTTCCAGCAGATGGCGTTCCTGAACAAGGGACTGAAGATTTCACTCACCGACCTGCGCGAGCCGGATCTGGCCGGCGACGAAGTGGCCGGCGATGACGATTCCACCGAGCCGAAGCACCAGAGCGTGACTTACCAGTACATGAACGGCATCAAGGATTATGTCTCGTACCTGGTCAAGTCCCGCAAGGCCACTCCCGTCGAGGAGGATGTCATCGATTTCGAGGCCGAAGACCTCAAGATCGGCATCTCGGCCGAGGTCGCGATGCAGTGGACCACCGCGTATTCCGAGGCTGTGCACACGTTCGCGAACACGATCTCCACCACAGAAGGCGGCACGCACGAAGAAGGCTTCCGTGCAGCGCTGACCTCGCTGGTGAACCGGTATGCGCGAGACAAAAACATCCTCAAGGAGAAGGATGACAACCTCTCCGGCGACGATGTGCGCGAAGGCCTGACCGCCGTCGTGTCCGTCAAGCTGACCACTCCTCAGTTCGAAGGGCAGACGAAGACCAAGCTCGGCAACTCCGAGGCGAAGACCTTCGTGCAGCGCGTGATGACCGACAAGCTCGGCGACTGGTTCGACGCGCACCCCGCAGAGGCCAAGAACATCATCCAGAAGGCCATCGAAGCCTCCCGCGCCCGCATCGCGGCGAAGAAAGCCCGCGAGAACACCCGGCGCAAGTCGATTTTCGAGTCGGCCGGCATGCCCGACAAGCTCAAGGACTGCCAGTCCAGCAACCCCGAAGAGTGCGAGCTGTTCATCGTCGAGGGTGATTCGGCAGGCGGCTCCGCCATTCAAGGGCGAAACCCGGAAACGCAGGCCATCCTGCCGCTTCGAGGCAAGATTCTTAACACCGAACGCGCCTCCATCGACCGCATGATGAAGTCCGACACCATCGAGTCGCTGATCACCGCGGTCGGCGGCGGCTATGGCGAGGAATTCGACGTGAGCAAGGTGCGCTACCACAAGGTCATCATCATGGCCGATGCCGATGTGGACGGTGCCCATATCGCCACGCTGAACCTGACGCTGTTCTTCCGTTACATGCGACCGATGATCACCGCAGGATACGTGTATGTGGCCATGCCTCCGCTGTACCGTCTCAAGTGGACGCGCGGTGATCATGATTACGTGTACACCGACCGCGAACGCGACGAGAAACTCGCCCAGGGCAAGGCCGCAGGCCGGCAGCTGCCCAAGGGCGAAGGCATCCAGCGCTACAAGGGTCTGGGCGAGATGACCTACCAGGAGCTGTGGGAGACCACCATGGATCCTGAGCACCGCATCCTGAAGCAGATTCACATCGAGGATGCCGCGGCAGCGGACGAGACCTTCTCGATGCTGATGGGCGACGACGTGGAACCGCGCCGTCTTTTCATCCAACGCAATGCCAAGGATGTGCGTTTCATCGACGCTTAAGGTTCTAATCCAAGCCCCGCCGGCGGGGGGGGCTGTCAGCGCAGCTGACTGGGGGTGGCCCCGATCCACCCGATGACAGTGACAGAAACGACGTCCAACATACGGTCGAACAGAATTTAACCAAAGGACAACCAAGTGGCAGACGAAAACAGCAACGGCACCGACCTGCCGGAGCAGAACGACGAGCGTGCCGAACACTCGATGGAGCCCATCAGCCCTCAGGCCAACGAACAGTTGGTCCTCGACGACAATCGCGTGGCCCACACCGACATCCAGAAGGAGATGCGTCAGTCGTACCTCGACTATGCCATCTCCGTCATCGTCGAACGAGCCCTTCCGGATGTGCGCGACGGCATGAAGCCGGTGCACCGCCGCATCGTGTACGCGATGTATGACGGCGGCTACCGTCCTGATCGCGGCTATTCCAAGTGCGCCCGACCCGTCGCCGACGTGATGGGCAACTACCACCCACACGGCGACGCCGCGATCTACGATTCGCTGGTGCGCATGGCCCAGCCGTGGTCGATGCGATACACGCTGGTCGACGGGCAGGGCAACTTCGGCTCGGCCGGTGACGACCCGCCCGCAGCCATGCGTTACACCGAGTGCCGCATGATGCCGCTTGCGATGGAAATGGTGCGAGACATCGACAAGGACACCGTCGACTTCGTGCCCAACTACGATGGCCGTACGCAGGAACCCACCGTGTTGCCCGCGCGCTTCCCGAACCTGCTGGCCAACGGCTCGTCCGGCATCGCCGTCGGCATGGCGACCAACATTCCGCCGCACAATATGCGCGAGCTGGCGGAAGGCGTGCATTGGACGCTCGATCATCCCGAAGCGAGCCGTGAAGAGCTGCTGAACGCACTCATCGGCATCATCAAGGGACCGGACTTCCCGACCGGCGCTACGATCCTCGGCCACAAGGGCATCGAGCAGGCGTACCGCACCGGCCGCGGCCTGATTACGATGCGCGCGGTGGTCAACACCGAGGAGATCAAGGGCCGTATGTGCCTGGTGGTCACCGAGCTGCCGTATCAGGTGAATCCCGACCGTCTGGCCGCTTCCATCCGAGAAGGCGTGCGCGACGGCAAGATCCAGGGCATCGCCGACATGCGCGACGAGACGTCGGGCCGTACCGGCCAGCGACTCGTGCTCGTGCTCAAGCGCGACGCCGTGCCGAAGGTCGTGCTCAACAACCTGTACAAGCACTCCCAGCTGCAGCAGACGTTCGGCGCGAACATGCTCGCGCTGGTCGACGGCGTGCCGCGCACGCTGAGCCTCGACGCCTTCATCCGCCATTGGGTGAACCACCAGCTCGAAGTCATCGAACGCCGTACCCGTTACCTCAAGCGCGAGGCCGAGGAACGCGACCACATCCTGCAGGGCCTGCTCAAGGCCATGGACGCCATCGACGAGGTCATCCGCCTCATCCGCTCCAGTCAGGGCCGCGAGGACGCCCGGCCGAAGCTGATGGAGTTCCTTGACATCGATCAGGTGCAGGCCGACGCCATCCTTTCCATGCAGCTGGTTCGACTGGCCAACATGGAACGCCAGAAGATCATCGACGAGCATGAGGAACTCATGCGCAAGATTGCCGACTACAACGACATCCTCGCCAAGCCGGAACGCCAGCGTACGATCGTCGGCGACGAGCTCGACGAGATCGTCGCGAAATACGGTGACGAACGTCGCACGAAGATCCTCCCCTACTCGGGCGAGATGAACGTCGAAGACCTGATCGCCGAGGAGAACGTGGTGGTCACCGTCACGCACTCCGGCTTCATCAAGCGCACCAAGGCCAACGAATACCGTGCACAGCATCGCGGCGGCAAGGGCATCAAGGGCGCCAAGCTGCGTGAGGATGACGTGGTGGATCACTTCTTCCTCACGTCCACGCATAACTGGCTGCTGTTCTTCACCAACAAGGGCCGCGTCTACCGCATCAAGGCGTACGAGCTGCCCGAAGGATCGCGCGATTCCAAGGGCCAGCACGTGGCGAACCTGCTGCAGTTCGGTCCCGACGAGACGATTCAGACCGTGCTGTCGATTCCGAACTACGAGGTCGCCAAGTATCTGGTGCTTGCCACCCGCACCGGCAAGGTCAAGAAGACCGCGCTGGCCGAGTACGATTCGCCGCGTCAGGGCGGACTCATCGCGGTTCGTCTCGCGGCCGACGAGGAGACCGGCGAGCCCACGGACGAGCTGATCGGCGCCGCGCTGTGCAACGCCGCAGACGACATCATCCTCGTCTCCAAGCAGGGCATGAGCCTCAAGTTCGTGGCGGACAACGACCAGCTGCGTCCGATGGGACGCCAGACCGCCGGCGTGCAGGGCATGAAGTTCCGCGGGGATGACGAACTGCTCGCCATGGACGTGGTTCCGGAGGACTCCAAGCAGGACCTGCTCGTGGTCACCAATGAGGGCTTCGCCAAGCGCACCGCGATCAGCGAATACCGACTGCAGGGGCGTAACGGCTTCGGCGTCAAGGCGGTACAGCTCGCCGAAGGTCGCGGATCGCTGGTCGGTGCCCTGATCGTAAGCGAAGACGATCAGGTCATGGCGATCATGAAGTCCGGCAAAGTGATCCGTTCCAACGTCACCGAAGTCAAGCGCACCGGCCGTACCACGCAGGGCGTGACGCTCGCTAAGCCCGACAAGGGCGACGAGATTATCTCCATCGCCCGCAACGAGGAAACCGGCGAAGACGAAGTCGAGACGACGGATGATACGGCTGCGGCCGCATCCGCGACCACGTCTCCCGATACGGCCGAAAACACTCCGGATACCGCGGATAGCGTCGCATCCGGCAGTGATTCGGGTGCGGCATCTGACGAGAATGTGAACAACACGGATGACGAGGCATAATCGTCTCAGAAAACTGGTAGCCTCGGCTAAGAGTCATCGGGGAACGACAAGGAGCAACGATGAGTGACAACCTCGAACCCGGACGGACCGACATGTTCGTGCCCGGTCCGCATGACAATGCAGAACCGCACGAAGGTGTCCGCGAAAGCGCCCCTCGGGTCGCGCGCTCTATTTCCAACCAGCCGCAGCCGGAGAGCGAGCCGCGCGCCAACAAAACGCGTGCGTCCCTGCGTTCGCCGCGCCGTTCGACGCCGCGCGCCCGCCGCATGAACCTGTCGCTGACCCATGTGAACGCATGGTCCGTGGCGAAGGTGACGTTCATGCTGTCAATCGCCGGCGCGATCATCGAAGTGCTTGCCGCCGCTCTGGTCTGGCTGCTGCTTGACGCGGTCGGCGTGTTCGACCAGCTGAACAATATCGTCTCGTCCACCGGTCTGGCCGCCGACAGCCTGAACCTGTCCAGCGTGTTCAGCCTGTCCACGGTACTGTCGGTGGTCACCATTCTGGCGATCGTCGGCGTCGTGCTGGTGACGCTCCTCGCCACCATCATCGCGCTGCTGTACAACGTGATCAGCGCGCTGGTCGGCGGCGTACATATCACTCTGGGCGACGACTGATCCAATCGAATCCCTGATACATCCCGTTACGAACCCCGCGGAGGCAACGCCCGCGGGGTTTGTATATCTCATCATCGCCGGCGCAGGAAAAGACTGCACCGCCGCTTCGTGGAAACCGTCCGCTCAGGCCTTCAAGGAGGACAAGGTTCGTGGCGTTGCCGCTGATTGGCGACAGCGCCACATGACCGCGTTGCCGGCGCGGGTTGTCAGCACATGACGACAAATAATGGGAGTTCCCGATGCTCGGGAACCCCCATTATGTTGTTGATAGGAAAATCACGCTCTCAAAACTCGCAGATACAGACCATTTTTGTTGAATTCGGCCCTGTATCTGCGAGTTTTGAGAGCGTGGGCTCGCGATAATCAGGCCGTGAACCTCACCGAAGCCCATGTGACCGGTGGCAACGAAACAGTCATCCGACCCTTATCAAGCGCGGCGGATAGCGGCTGCAAGGTGACGCCGTCCGGCTCGTCGGCCGTATTGGTGCGGTAGATATCGTCGCTGGGCGGCATCTGCGAGCTGGTGACGGACGGCCGCTCCCCCAGCCTAGGCAACGATGTCAGGTCGATTGTCACATCATGGGCGTTGTGCTCGTCACGGTTGACGAGCAGAATCATGCCTTCGCAAGTCTTTTGATCCCAAGTGGCCACCGCGACCGTGAAGAGCCGTAAGGCCGGCAGCGGCAGTACGTGACCACCACGTTCACCGTGCCCGCCGACGCCGCGCCTGAAGGCGCTCTGTGGCTGAGCTTCTCCGACATGGGCCTCGCCGATGACGCCAACGGCTACATCGACGATGTGGTGCTCGTCCGCTCCGACTCCAAGCCGACGCTGAAGACCACCGCGTTCACGCCGACCGTCGCCGAGGGTGAAACCGCCTCCGCATACGTGGAGCTCGACGGTCAGCCCGCCGCGAAGGAGGTCTCCGCCAACAAGAACGCAACCATCGACGAAGTGGACACCGCACTGAAAACCTCACCGCCGCACAGAACGCCCTGGCCGAGAAGCCGAAGCCGGCGACCGTCGAATCGATCAAGGTGGCCGCGAAGCCCGCCAAGACCGAGTACACGGTCGGCGACACATTCTCCGCCGATGGTCTGAAGGTCGTCAAGGTCATGTCCGACAAGACCGAACCGGGAAAGAAGCCTGGCGCGCAGAAGCCTGCCGGTCAGCAGAACGTCTGTCCAAGACCGGTGCCTCGGTGGCTGGCGTGGCCGGTGCGTTCGCGCTGCTGCTCGCCGCCGGTGTGGCCGTGACGGTCAGCCGCAAGCGCCGTGCGTGAGCGGCCGGTTTGCGTTCCTATGTGCGCGCCGAAACGACGATCGTGCGCACTTAAGAACGCAAACAGAGCCATTTGCGTTCTTATGTTCGCGCACTTGTCGTTTCGGCGCGCACATAGGAACGCAAACCGGCCGTACCTGCTGCTGTTGCGTTGCTGCGCCGTCACGCCGTTGTGCCGTCACACCGTTGTGCCGTCACGATGTCGCTGCCGTCCGGGGAATGTCGAAGGACGCGAAACGGGCCTGCGGCAAATCATGCCACAGGCCCGTTTCTCAATGCCGGACCACGCCGGCTAAATCCGTGATCCGCGAAAACCCGCGAAAATCAGCAGTGGGTGGTGCCCTCGTAGGTGTCGCTCCACGTCAGCGACGCCACGCCGTCGGCGATGGAAATCGGCATCTGTACGATCGGCGAGTTGCCGAGGTCATGCTCCTGCCAGCGGTCGCCGATGAACAGGAAGTGCTCGCTGTTGTACGGGTCGTCGTCCAGCGGCACCACGATATCGACCTGCGAATCGTAGGTCTTCGCACCCTCCGGCGCGAACAGCTTCCACTCGCTCCACGGGCCGTGCAGGTTGGTGGCGGTGGAGTACTTGTTGTCGTTGGTGTCCCAGCTGGTCAGTTGCGAGCCAAACCAGTAGTACAGGCCGTCCTTCTTGATGATGGTCGGCGATTCCAGGCCGTATGGGTAGTCGGTGGCACGCTCGCAGGCGACGTCCTCGACGATGGTGAGGTAGTTGTCGGCGAGACGGTAAATGTGCGTGCCATGGTCGCGGTCCTCGCTCATGATGTAGCCGCTGCCGTCCTCGTCCTGGAAGACGCCGATGTCACGGCTCAGGTAGCCGCGCCACGTGATGGTGGTCTGGAATGCGAACGGGCCGGTCGGGGCGTCGGCCACGGCGACGCCGATGTGCGCGTATCCGTAGTCGGGCGTTTCGGCATGAATATACATGACATATTTGCCGGTGGCGGGGCAATGCAGCACCTTCGGTCGCTCGCCGATACGGTCGGCGGCGAGGGCGGAGCCGTCTTCTTGCACATCAAGTACGATGCCGTGGCTGCGCCATGCGATGAAATCGGTGGTTGTATAACAGCACACGCCCTGGAACAAATTGCCGTTTACCTTGTTCTCGCCATATGCATACCAGGTGTCGCCGAATTTCTGCAGACCGATGCCGTGCAGCTGGGCAACGTCGCCCAAGGTGTCGTGAGGCAGAAAGGCTCCGAATCTATCAGCCATGATTTCCCCTTTCGTGATGGTGATTATCTGCTGTTGATTATCTGTCGTGTCCGCAACTGCTTGTGACCGGTTACAGACTGAACCATTGTATCGTGAAAACCTTGCCGGCATACGGAAGAATCGGAGTGCGCCCGGCGGTGGCGCTCCGGCAACGGCCGCGTGGGGTCGTGCGTTGCAATATGAGGCTCTCAGAACTCGCAGATACAAGGGACTATTCGTTATTTTCGCCCTGTATCTGCGAGTTTTGAGAGCGTGGTTCTTCCTGGATCACGCCGATTGGCGCTCTGCGATGGTCGTCGGCAGCAGCTGCACGTAATGCGGCTCCACGATGTCGCCTTGCAGCATGGACAGCAACAGCCTCGACATCGTCTCGCCGTGCAGCTGCGAATCCTGCCGCACGGTGGTCAGCTTCGGGTTCGCCAGCAGGGCGATTGGCGAATCGTCGAATCCCGTGACCGCGATGTCGTCCGGCACTCGGTACCCGAACCGGTTCAACTGGTTGATGACGCCCAGCGCGATGCTGTCGTTGGCGCACACGAATCCGTCCAGCTCGTCAAGCATGGGTTGGAACTCGACCACGGCCATTTCGCCGCTGGTGCCCTCCCAGTCGTCCGCGTAGTAGACGTGGCGCTCGTTGAACCGGTCACCCATCGCCGCCTTGAAGCCGTCGAAGCGGTTGTTCGACGATGGTGAGTATCCGGGGCCGCACACGTACACCAGCTTGGTCCTCCCCTGGTCGAGCAGGTAGCGCGTGATGTCGCGCTGCCCCTCGGTGTTGGTGAAGTCCACGGCCGGGAACGGCAGGTTCTCGCGTTCGCTGACTTCCGAGAGGACCACCGGCCGCTTGACCGATGCGAACGTGTTGGCGAGCATGCTGTCCTCGCTCAGTGAGAACAGCAGGTACCCGTCCGAAAAGTCGCTTTGCACCAGCTGCGCGATGCGGCGCGTGGAATCCTCGCTGTTGGCGATCAGCGTGACCATCTGGTAGCCCGCGTCGCCGAGGACCTGGTTGGCGCCGGCCATCGCCCTTGACATACTGGCCTGCGCGATGGTCTCGTTCGATTCGACCTGGATGATCAGCGCGACGGTGAGCGTGCGGCGTTGCGCGAGTGAGCGTGCGGCGTTGTTCGGCGTGTACTGTGATTTGGTGATGGCTGCTGCGATGCGTTCGGCTGCGTCCTGCGAGACGTGGGTGTTGCCGTTCAGATACCGGGAGACCGTTCCGTACGATACTCCCGCGAGACGGGCGACGTCGCGGATGGTCGGTTTCTTCTGTGCATCGTCCATGGAATCCATGGCATCGGTGTTTGCTTCGTGTTGCTGGATATTCGCCGGTTGCTTATCGCTGTTCTGGTCTACCGGTGTTTCGTTGGAGCGTGCAGACGACTTCGTCCGAGTGCGGTTCGCCAGACGCCGGGTCGGTTTGCCGCTCGTCGATGCTACCTTGTTCGGCGCGTGAATAGTTGTTGACATCATTGTTCCTTTACGTGTGCAGCCGTCGTCGGACGACCGCGTACAGGTTCGAGTATACGCAGATGATGTAAACGGTCACAAGGGATGTCTGTCGTTGTGCCGGCCGTGGCATGCGGAGCCTTTCCTCAGTCGCGGTCCGCCGCCCGACCGCCGTGTGGCTCACCATCCGTGGCTCGCCTGTGTCGACGCATTCCGACATGGCTGCGCAATCTGTTGTATTTCGCGTTCGCGTTCAGATAATGCGGGGCATAGTCGTCCTGTCGGTTCCCGCGACGCGAGTACATTGAAATCATGACCGATCCGCTGCATATCCAACTCGCCGCGCGCCCCACCGTGGACGACTGGCAGCCCGACTGCGTAATGGACGGCTACCAGCAGGCGACGATCCATCTCGGCCATGATGACGAAGGCGATATCGTCGCCACATTCGTGCGCCGGGACCCCTCGAAGCTGCCCATGAGCGCGCGATGGAGGCGTCAGCGGTTCGCGCTGCGCGGGCACCGGCTCGCGGTGATGTACGTGCACGGGTGGAACGACTATTTCTACCGCCGTCACGAATCCGAGTTCTGGGAATCGCTCGGCATTCCCTTCTACGCCGTCGACCTGCGCAAGTTCGGGCGGTCGTTGCGGGATGGCCAGACCCCTGGATATATCGAGGATCTGCACGATTATGCGGCGGAATTCAACGCCCTACGCGACCTGGTCGTCGCCGAGCAGGGCGAGCAGGTGCGCATCCTGCTGGTCGCCCATTCGCAGGGCGGGCTGAGCTCGGTGCTGTGGCTGAATTCGCAGCGACCGCATCACGTCGAGGCGGTCGCGCTGGACTCGCCTTGGCTGGAATTGCAGGGCAACCGCATGTTCCGCATACTGTCGACGCCCGTGGTTCAGGCGTTCCAGCTGGGCGGCGGCAAAACGGTGATGCCGATGCGCGATCCGGGGTTCTACGGCCGTTGCATCGATTGCGAGACCGGCGGCGACTGGGATTATCTGCGCCATCCGCTGGTGGACCCGCAGCGTTTCTTTCCCCGCGCCGGGTGGATGCGGGCGATCTACAATGCGCAGGCCGAGGTGTCGCGCCGGCTCGACATCCGCATTCCCGTGCTGGTGTGCACGTCCGACCGGACCATGCTGCAGCCCACATGGGATGAGGCGATGCGCGAGACGGATTCCGTGCTGGACATCACGGCGATTCGCCAGGCGGCGCTCAACCTCGGCGATGTGGTGACGCTGGCGACGATTCGCGGCGGCCTGCATGATCTGAGCCTGTCGCGGCCGGCCGCGCGGCGTAGGTATTTCAGGATCGTGGCCGACTGGGCCTCTCTGATGGCGTGGCGGAGGGTGATTCCGCCTGCGCATCTGCGCACCGCATTGGACGCAGTCGCGGCGGCCGGCAGTCATGTCGGTGGCGTGAATCCCGATGTCGGCCCCGACGCAAAATCCTGAGGTCCCGCAACGGCTCGCGGCCGGCGTCCAGCCGCGAGCCTGCGCAGGTCACGCCGACTGCCGCACCACCAGCTCGGTCGGCAACATCACCGTACGCGGCGAGTCGATGCCGTGAATCTTTTTGATGACGATGTCGGCCATCACCTTGCCGCGCATCTCCATGTGCTGATCGACAGTGGTGATCTGCGGGTTCGACTCCCTCAGCATCCGCGCGCCGTGGCTGGCGGTAAAAAGCCATTTCTGCCATTGGATTTCCTTATGGCGGTTTGGGTTAGATGACGGGCAACCCCTTGCTACAATGAGAGGGCTTATAAATCCGTTTGTTTTAGGCAAAACCCCGAGAGTGACGCAACACTCTTGGGGTATTTTCATCAGACGGGGAACCCCGCCAAACACGTTCGAATAAACAAAATCCCGGCAGCCAAAGCAACCGAGATTCATCAACGCGGCCTACGCGCCCAACGGCACGGCCTCCTCACGCGCGGTATCAGGTGCGACGTCTATATCACCGTCACCCCACAACACCGTACCGAGACCAGCCCGCGCAGTAGCGAACACCGCAGGATCATTCAACCCAGCGAACGCCGGATAGCCAAAATACTTAGCCATATCCAAGACGCCGCTATAACCATCGCTGAACCTGACCGCCACACGGTGGCCGTCCAACGGAACAGCGTCAGTCACCAAAACAACACCGTCACACATGAATAAACCTCCTTACCTAAGCGGCTCGATGTGTCCGGGTTGCACATGGGCCTCCACACACTTCCAATTGGACTCGAGATCCTCACGGTGTATTTCAGCCCACGCCAACACCAAACGTTCCTGTTTCCTAGGCAAACCGCCCTTAATCAAATCGCCATCAAACGAGTACTTAGCCCAATGGCCATTATATTTGACGTCTTACAAAGACTACGAAAACATGGAATACGCGCAGGTCGTGCGTACGCGCCTCGAAGTGATAGACAAGTTGGAATCCATGTTGAAAGCCAATGAGCTTGAAAACGCCACGCGTGACTTCGTTTCGGACAATCCTTGGCTTCTCGATCCAGCATGGGAGCGCGCAACGCGCAACGCTGAGAAGGAAAAAGCGTTCCGGACAATAGGCGAAGAAGAATACAAACTGGACTTTTCGTCGGATTCGGAGTCGAACAGCCGCGTGGATATCAAATATCTGACGGCTCCTGACCGTGAGACCATTGTGGAATTCAAACGCTATGGTCGTGATATCAAGATAGAGGAGATACGAGAGCAGGTATGGCGTTATGCAGAGGCGATGACTCGGATTCTGGAAAAGGACGATGCCCGGGCCGACCGAGCCGAGGGAAGAAAGAATGCGTCCGGCATTGACGAGAGAGTCAACGTTCTCATCATCGTCAGACGGGTGCTTGACAATCGTGGCAAGCCGATGTCTCCGGGAGCGGCGAACGCGCAAGTCGAAATGTTCCGGGCAAAAATCCTGTATTTCAGTGACATGCTCGCTCAGAGTCGTGAACGCTATCAGGAATTTGTCAAGGGCGTTTCCCAAAAAGACTATGCCGGAGAAGCGATCCAAGCCATCGAATCCTCCGGTAGCGCTGGCAACGCCGAGAATATCTAGCGATGCCGGCTCATTGGGCATAGCTGCTCGTTTCCCATAAGAAGGAAGAGCTCGTGGCATATGCCAAGAGTAGAGCGATGGCTAATCTTTCCCACGCGCAGTGAACAGAGGACAGAACTCGTATTAGTCTTGTAGATATGAGCAAGTCCATCGCGCAGATCCGCAACGAGGCTGCTGCCGCTCTTTCCCCGGAGCGGCAGCAGCAGTGGGAACAGTTTCTGACGCCCGCCCCTGTTGCCGAGCAGGCGGCCGGACTGTTCACTCCTGCCGTTGAGCCCGTGCGTATCCTTGATCTCGGTTCGGGCACGGGGATCCTAGCTGCAATGGTCGCCGCGCATGCGCCAGCCGGCAGTGGCGTCACAGCCATCGAACAGGACACCGATCTTGCCAAGGCGTCCGAGGTTTCGATCCGACAGGTCTGTGATGATGTCGAGGTCATCGCCAAATCGGTGTTCGATGTGTTGCTCGATGACAGATTCGATCGCGTGATTCTCAACCCGCCATATAAGAAGATCAGTCCCGTTACCATTCCCACTGCCAGCGGCGGCGTGAAGATCACCAACCTGTACACCGCTTTTTTGGTGATCGCTATCCAGGCATTGGCCGAAGGCGGGGAATGCGTGGCCATCATTCCCCGTTCGTGGATGAACGGCGAGTATTTCAAGGACTTCCGCAAATGGTTGCTCGACGAATGCAGTTTGGACGTTCTGGCCGTTTACGGTTCGCGGCAGGACCACTTCAAGGACATGGATGTTCTTCAGGAGATCATGCTGCTGAAGGTGTCCAAGCGAAAGCAAATCGGTTCAATCGCCGTCTATGACGGCATCCGCCCGGAGATTCCGTTGGGCCGGCAGCCGCACGAGCTTATTCCGTTGGAGGCGCTGACCATGGGTAGGGACCGCATCCTGCGCGTCGAACGTCAGGATCCCCGCCTCTCCCGATTCAAGACCTTGTCCGAGCAAGGTATGTGGGTGTCCACCGGCAAGCTCGTGTGGTTCCGCAACCGCGACCTGCTATCGGCCACCGAGAAGCCGGGAAGCCACCCTTTGTATTGGTCCGACAACCAGCGGGGCATGACGACCGTGCATCCGGTCAAATGCGACAGAGAACAGTGGGTCACGGGCAAGGCGGATTCACGCAACGTGGTGCTGCCCTCGGGAAGCTACTGCCTGGTCAACAGGTTCTCCGCCAAGGAACAACGGCACCGCATCTACGCCTCGTATCTGCGCAGCGACACGGAGTACGTGGCGGACAACAAGCTGAACTACGTGCACCAGGGCACCTCCCGCCGGACGGTGCCGTTGAACGACAAGGTCGCGCGAGGCCTGACCCTTTGGCTGACGTCAAGCATCGTCGATGAATGGTACCGCCAGGTATCGGGCAGCACGCAGGTCAATGCCACCGACCTACGCCAACTGCCGTGCCCGTCGCCGGGACAGCTTGCGGAGCTATCCGACCTGCTGCCCGTGAACGACGCGGTGGACCAGCAAAGTATTGACCATACCTTGGAGGGAATGTTCTCATGGACAAAAGCCAGCTGATCAAGGAAGCCATCGAAGCATTGCGTGACTTCGAGGTCGGCAGGGAACAACTTAACGAGCGAAGCGCCATGACATTGCTCGCGCTCCTACAACTCAAGCCCGGCGACGACTGGGCCCGGGCCACTAATCCCATGCTGGGAACCCGTGCCATCATGGACTGGATCCGCGACCAGTACGGTGTTGAATACGCAGCGAACACGCGAGAGACTATCCGACGCTTCACACTGCACCAGTTCGTCATCGCGCAACTGGTCGAGGAGAACGCCGACCGACCGGACCGACCCATCAACTCCCCGAAATGGAACTACCGCGTGACCGACGAAGCCTTGGAAGTGCTTCGTCATTATCGCGAACCGAGATTTGAATCCGAGATCGAACGGTTTCTCTCCGACCACCTGTCCTACCGTTCCTTGGTCGAGGAGCGACGTCACATGCCCAAGACCCCGGTGCATCTTCCCTCGGGACAGGAACTTGAACTGTCTCCGAGCGGCCAGTCGGTGCTGATCAAGGCGATGGTCGAGGAAATGCTGCCACGATTCGCTCCCGGATGCCGAGTGGCATTCATTGATGACACCGACCACAAGCACGGCGTCATTGACGCAGATCTCCTCGACGACCTCGGCATCAGTCTCAAGGCAAGGGAGAAGGCCCCGGATGTCATCGCATGGGACGAGCGCAGGGGATGGCTGTTCCTCATGGAAGCCGCCAGCACGCACGGACCGGTGGACGTGACCCGCAAGAACGAGCTGCATGATCTGTTCGCGGACCAGTGGAACGATGCAGTGCTCGTCTCCTGCTTCCCAGACCGACGCACCATGCAACGCTACCTCGCCCAACTCGCATGGGAGACCGAGGCTTGGTGCGCCGACACCCCGGATCATATGATGCACTTCAACGGATCCAGGTTCATGGGCCCATACGGACGCTGATCAGGAGGGGAGTAAGGCGTGGCAATGATCATGTGTCCGGATTGCGGAACCAGTATCTCCGACAAGGCCTTGACATGCCCGTATTGCGGTTATGCGGGGAACGATCCGGCCACGCCGATAGCGGACCAATCCATCGGATACGAAGTGGTCCCGCGCATCAAGATGAGCATAGAACGCTGGGATCCCAAGTCTCGTTCTCTGACGGAGGAAACGTCGGAGATGCCAATCCAGGCAAGAAGGGCCGTGGCAAGATGGCTGGGGTCTTTGAAGGACTGGGAGTCTCTGCAAGTCGTCGCTCCCGCCCTAGTGGGCTTCGTCAAGGAATTCCTCGGCGATGACAAAGTGCGGATGGTCGCCGATCTGCCAGCGGAGATCATGAAGATGGTCAAGGAGGGCAGACTGCGCTTCCGTCTGGACTCCGAGGGACGCATCATGCCATTTGTCTACGATGACAAGGGCATATACAAGCAGGTTCGTCTCAATATGGGGACCGTGCCGCCGGACGTGACCAATGCCATGCGTCAATTGGAGACGCAGGCGGCGCTTTCCATGGTCCTTGCCGAGGTTCGAAGCCTGCGTGATCAGTTGGAGGGCATCAGGATCGGGCTGCAGAATGATCGGCTTGCTTTGGCCGAGGGCGCGTGGGACAAGCTCATGCAGGCCAGGGAGGTCGAGGATTCGCGGCTGAGGGATGCTTTGATCATGCAGGCTCTTTCCTCCGCCACCGATGCAAAGCGCACATTGATGCGTAACTTCACCCAGAACGCCAATTACCTGATTGAGCAGTCGGACATCGATCTGAATCGGAACCCGCTGGCGCTTGTGAGACGTCTGGGAGAATCTCTCAATGGCAACGAACGTATACATCAGGCGGCTGCCGATGCGTTCGATGACCTCGTGCAGATCACGAATGTAGTGCGTGTGGAGGGCGAGGGATATTCGATGCTTGGCCAGGAACGTGCCGCCCGTGCCTGCCTAGATCAGTTCAGCGAATTCATCAAAGCGAACGGACTCGATGAGGATACCCTTCTCGTCATCGACGGCGGACTTCCATCCGAGAGGAAGATGCCGGAACTTGTGGACCAGTTCGCAGAGCTTTCCAAGAGAATCTCGCTCCTTGGTGGCATGTCTTTGGAGCAAGGCATTCCGTCGGGATTGCTCGAACCCTATAGGCCTCGACCGGATGGGGCCTCTGCGATAACCGATAAGGAAACGGAAGATGAACCCATTCAAGAAGAAGACTGACGTGGAATCCCGAGCCGCTTCGTCATCCGAGCAAGCTCTTTGCTCCGTGTGCAGGCACGCGATACCGGAGTCCCGCAGGGAATTGGGACTGTGCCTGGACTGCTCCACGAAAAAGGATCGAAACAAGGCGGTCCTGGCCGTTGGCCTTGCCGGCGGTGCCCTTGCCGTCGCCAAGAAATATGGTCCTAAGGTCGTCAGCAAGGTGGGGCCGTTGGTTGTCAATGCGGTGAAGAAGATATTTTGACACCAAATGAACTTGTCGGTTTCGGTATGCCGGTATTTACCGCATATCCGGCATGCCGAAAACTGCGGTGAGGGTCATCAGGATGTCTAGCCCCCGAACGTAAGGCCCTGCATGGTTTTGGCCGGCATGAACGCGGTCACGGCCTCCCTCTGTCGGCATTCCGACACGTCGGCCCTTGTCGTGGCTTCCATGGCGTCGCGCATGAGGTCGGTGTTGATCCCGATGTAGCGCATGGTCGTGCTGACGCTGGAATGGCCGAGCAGTTGGGACACCAGCAGTATGTCGCAGCCGGTGCGGTAGTAGGCGAAGGTGGCGAACCTACGCCGCAGGCTGTGGCTGGGGAACGATGTGGCCTCCTTGATGCGGGTGCCGACGTAATCCGCGCAGGCGTGGCCGTCGAAGCGTCCGGGGAAGATTCAGTCGCCGCCGCGCCGGCGTATCGCTCGGGCGAGTTCGCCCGGCACAGGCAGCACCCGCTCCTTGATGCCCTTGCCATGGACGAGCAGGCGCATCTCCTCGGGGGTTGTCCTCGATGTCGGTCGCTATGTTGATCTGTGCCATCTCCAAGCGTCGCAGGCCCATCCACGCGCCGAACATCACGGCCAGCACCGCGTCCTCGTCCTGTGACTTGAGGCCTTCGTTGATGGCATGCTCCGGGCAGATCAGCCCGCCCCTGGGGCGCGTGGGGATGACGGGCACCTCGTCGATGGGATTGTGGTCGGCGATCCGGTGTGCGACCGCCCACTGGTAGAAGACCTTCACGCAGGCGCGCGCGTTACGCTTGGCCTCAAGGTCCATGCTGCTTTGCAGGAAGAACGCGATCACCGCGTCGGCGTCCACCTGGTCGATGGGCCTGTCCACGATCCTGGAAAAGCGCGCGATCTGATACCATCTAGTTCTCAGAGTCTCCGGCGTGCGTCCGATCGCCAGCATGCTTGACAGCCATTGCTCGACGCTTTCGCCCCAGTCATCGCGTGGCCTGACATGCTCGCAGCCGTAGCTGTTCCTGTTTGTCCAGTTCCTTGTCATGATGCTCCCTTGCATAAAAAGAGAGAGGGAAGCGCAGTGGCTTCCCTCTCTGCGAAGAACGATGGTTATATGGTTGCCCGGGGCCGCCGGGCGGGGTCTTCAATTCTATGCGTGCGCCTCGGCGCGGGGAATTGGGAACATCTCTTCGACCGAATCAGGGTTCAAGTCTTCCATCAGCTCGGCCTCCCACATGACGAAATCCGCGATGGTGGTATCATCAGAGGCAAGGGTAACCGAAGCGCCTATGGCAGTGAGAGCTGGAACCGTTAATCGGACGGTCACTGGTTCAAGCCCAGTCGCAGGAGCTTAGGCTTTTAGGCCTTTTGGCAGTAGGGTTGCCGCGGTTGACGCCGATGGTGCCGTTGTGGATTACGCGAAGCCGTTCGCGAAGGTCGGCAAGGCCACGTTCACGGTGACGCTCAAGGACACCGAGTACTCCAAGACCTTCGAAGTGAGCGTCAAGGCCGCCGACAAGACCGCGCTGAACAACGCGATCGCCGCCGCCGAAAAGCTGACCGAGGACAAGTACGAGTCCGGCTGGGATGCGTTCCAGGCCGCCTTCGACGCTGCGAAGAAGGTCGCCGCCGACGAGGACGCGACTCCCGCCCAGGCGGCTGACGCGCTTGCCGCGCTGCAGGCCGCCCGGAAGGCTCTGGTGAAGGTTGATGGCGAGAAGCCCGGCCCGCAGAAGCCGGCGGTCAAGCCGGGCCCGAACGGCAAGGTGGATGCCACCGAGCCGAGTGGCCTGAGCAAGACGGGTGCCTCGACGATGGCGTTCGCCGTGGCCGCGGTCCTGCTGCTGGCCGCCGGTGCCGCCATGGTTGGCGGCGCCGGCGCGCCGAGTAAGGCGCGAGCCGCCATCCCAAGATTCTGGCATGTCGGGATGGCCGCCGCTGAAAAATCGGTGGCGGCCATCATTCTCCGCCGGCATGTCGTGACGACTGATTGCATGGGGCGCTTGATGCGGACGGGATGCTCCCGAGAGCCGCCTTCCCGGCCGCATTTTTCGTTGTTGCGGGAATCGCGCTCTCAAAACTCGCAGATACGGGCCGTTTTTGTTGGATTTAGCCTTGTATCTGCGAGTTTTGAGAGCGCGGGGTTGGTGGTAGCCCGTGCCTCATCCCGTAAAGGTCCCGTTTCTGGCCTGCGGGATGTGACTTTCGCCGGATGGGGGCAATCGACATGATGGCGACCCGGTGATCGCGCGCCGCCCCCATTGGCGGGGAGCTGTCGCGAAGCGACTGGGGTGGCCAAACCTGCTGCAGGACACGAAAGGCCCGCCGAAACCAATGCGAATACTGGTTTCGGTGGGCCTTCGCGCTATCCGCGAATGCGCGCCAAACGTTACGCGCCTACGCGATCACAGGATGCCCTGCGCGACCATGGCGTTGGCGACCTTGACGAAGCCGGCGGCGTTGGCGCCGAGCATCAGGTCACCCTCGTGGCCGTACTCCTTGGCGGCGGCCAGGGAGTCGGCGACGATGGTCTCCATGATGTTCCTGAGCTTGGCGTCGACCTCTTCGAAGGACCACGACAGGCGGTAGCTGTTCTGGCTCATCTCCAGGCCGGAAACGGCGACGCCACCGGCGTTCGCCGCCTTGGCGGGGCCGTACAGCAGACCGTTCTTCTGGTAGACCTCGATAGCCTCCGGGGTGGACGGCATGTTCGCGCCTTCGACGACGACCTTGCAGCCGTTCTTCACCAGAGCTTCGGCGGACTCGCCGTTGACTTCGTTCTGGGTGGCGCACGGCAACGCGATGTCACACGGCACGGTCCACACGCCGGAGCAACCCTCGTGGTACTCGGCGGACGGCACGCGCTCGGCGTACTCCTTGATGCGGCCGCGCTCGACTTCCTTGATCTGTTTGACCACGGCCACGTCGATGCCGTTCGGATCGTAGACATAGCCGTTGGAGTCGGAGACGGTGACGACCTTGGCGCCCAGCTCCTCGGCCTTCTGCACGGCGTAGATCGCCACGTTGCCGGAGCCGGAGACCACGACGGTCTTGCCCTCGAAGGAGTCGTTCTTCAGCACGCGCAGGGCTTCCTGGGTGTAGTAGCACACGCCGTAGCCGGTGGCCTCGGTGCGGGCGAGCGAGCCGCCGAACTCCAGACCCTTGCCGGTCAGGACGCCGGAGTACTCGTCGCGGATGCGCTTGTACTGGCCGAACAGGTAGCCGATCTCGCGGCCACCCACGTTGATGTCGCCGGCGGGAACGTCGGTGAACTGGCCGATGTGGCGGCACAGCTCGGTCATGAACGCCTGGCAGAAACGCATCACTTCAGCGTCGGAACGGCCCTTCGGGTTGAAGTCGGAGCCGCCCTTGCCGCCGCCCATGGGCAGCGTGGTCAGAGAGTTCTTGAGGATCTGCTCGAAGCCGAGGAACTTGATGACGCCCTCGTTGACGGTCGGGTGGAAGCGCAGGCCGCCCTTGTACGGTCCGATGGCGGAGTTGAACTGCACGCGGTAACCACGGTTCACCTGCACCTTGCCCTCATCATCGGTCCAGGCCACGCGGAACTTCACCACGCGCTCCGGCTCGACGATGCGCTCCAGCACGCCTGCCTTCTCGTACTCCGGGTGCTTCTCGACTACCGGCTGGATGGTCTCGAACACCTCGCGTACAGCCTGAAGGAACTCCGGCTGGTCGCCGTCGCGCTGTTCGACCTGAGCGTAAACGCGCTTCACGTACTCGTCAGTGAGCATAATTCTCCCCTTAATGGTTGGGTTATCAATAAGACGGTTTTATTGTAGGTGCGGTGTCAGGGGGCGACAAGAAATTGCTCAGGATGTGGCGCGGATGTGTGCGTCAGCTGAGCTGCAGCGTTTCGGCGACTTCGTCGACGATGCGGTGCATGGCTTGGCGCGCGTTGTCCGGACTGCTCTGCCAGATCGCCTGGGCGACGGCGTCGTGTGCGTCGAGGGCTTCCGGCTTGGGCTTTTGCGGGTACATGTGCAGTTCGACGCGTCCGGAGAGCACGGTGGCGATGATGGTGGATAGGGAAGCGAACATCTCGTTGCCGCTGTTGCGCAAGATCAGCGAGTGGAATTCGATGTCGAGCTTGTGGAATTCGTCGAGCCTGCCGTTCTCGCCGGTGTGCCGGAGCTCCGCTGCGAGCAAGGGGGCCGCGATTTCACGTCGATCGGCGCGTATCGGGCGGCCGAGGTCGCTGCGGCCGGCTCGATGGCGAGGCGCAGTTCGGTGAGGGTGCGCAGCTGCTCCTTACGGTGTGTGGAGTGCAGCTTCCAATGGATGACCTGGGTGCTGAGCGCGTCCCACTCCTCGACCGGTTGGGAGACGAGCCCGATGCGTCGACGGACGGTGACGACTTTGGCTGTTTCGAGGCTTTTCGCGACTTCGCGTGCCACGGTTCGCGAGACGTCGAATCGGCGTTGGAACTCGGTGTCCCCACGCCGGCCACCGCGGCGGCGCTTTACTCCCGGCAGGCTTCGCGCGGCGGCGCCGACGACATCCTGCGTGTGGTCTCCACGATGCGTGCCCAATTCGGCGGCCACGTGACCCGTGCCTGAAGCGGGGCGGCCGCGGAATGCCACGAGAATGATGCGATAGTCTGGGAGGTGACGATGCGCGGGTTGCAATCCGCGCATCCGGGCGCGGACACGAGCCTGCGCCTGCGAATCCTCTCACCACAGGAGGCGTCATGATCGATGGTTTCAAGAAGTTCATTTCCCGCGGCAATATGATTGACATGGCGGTCGGCGTCGTCATGGGCGGTGCGGTCACCGCCGTCGTCAATGCGATCGTCAATCATCTCATCAATCCGCTGATCGCCATGATCTTCGGCAAGCCGAACATGGACGGTCTGCTTGCGTTCACGTTCAACGGGGCGACCGTGTCGGTCGGTGCGATTCTGGGCGCATTGCTCAATTTCCTCATCATCGCCGTCGCCGTCTACTTCTTCATCCTGGTGCCGATCAACAAGTTCCGTGACATGTCCGATGCGTTGCTGGCGAAGGCGAAGCTCAAGGAAAGTGAGGCCGAGGACGCCGACGAAGGCAAGGAACCCGAGCCCACCGCCGAGCAGCAGACAATCGCGCTGCTCACCGAAATCCGCGACCAACTGGCCAAAGCCTAACCAGAACTCGCACCCCCGCTGTCGGGGCTATCGGCGAGCCGACTGGGCGCCGGCAATCGCATGCTCCTAGTCGGCGAACTCGCTGTTTTCCGGGGATAATGCGTCACGCTGCGCGGGTACCGTCACCGTGTGCGGGGGCGCACAGCGTGACGGCATTCCGGAACCATTGCAATCACTGGGTTCTTGAAGAATGCATCACGCTGTACGGGCGCGCACGGTGACGGTACCCGCACAGCGTGACGCTCTGATGTCGTGAATCGCACCTGATTCCGTTCTCATAGGCGGTGCGCACTTAGGGACGCAACAACGGATTGTGTGCCCCGCGGCCAGGGGGTGCCGACCATGCGACCTTCGACCGCGGGGCACGCGCTCCGTCAGCTCCGCTTACGACGGAATGTGGCGATGAGACCGCCTCCGATGGCGAGCATTGCGGTACAGGTCAGCGCGACCAGGACGCTGGCACCAGTATGCGACAACTTTGTTTTGCCGTTGTCTGCCTGTTGCCCATTTGTCTTGTCATCCGGCTTCTGGTGGGCTGCTTGATCCGTCTTCTCGTCTGGTGCCGGCTTGGGTGCAGGTTCCGGCGTGGGCTCGGGGCCCGGCGAGGGATCAGGCTCAGGCTCCGGAGTCTCCCCACCTTCTTTCGCCTGCACGACGACCGTAAAGGTCTTGGAGGTAGTGGCTCCCTGACTGTCGGTGACGGTGATAGTGACGTGATAGGTTCCCGGAGTATCGGGATCCACATCATCGGCGGTCACATTCGCCGCAGCGAGCGGCATGTCGCCATCCTCCGCGTCGTGCGCGGTCACGCCGTCAAGCGGATCAAAAGCGTCACCGACCGTAATGGTCCGGTCACTGGCGGTGATGACGGGTGCCGCGTTGATCGTTCCGGCAGCACGCGGCCGAATCTTCAGCGTCGTCAACGAATGCGGCGTGACGGTGACCGTCGGCGTCGCCGCATCGAACGTGACGCTGCTGTCAACGGGAGTCACATTATCTTGGTTTTCCAACGTGTTCTCTGCGTTGATTGCTGCGTCCATGGTCTGCACATCCGCGACTCGGCCAGACAGATCCTGCCCGAAATTCAACTTCAGCGTGCGGCCGAGCGCGCGATCCAGATTGACGATGATCACGCGCAGATTGCCATCATCATCCTTGGAAACCAAAGCAGACAGAGATGTTGCGCCATTGCCCAACGTGGGTGTCGAGCCGAGCGTCGAAGTCAGCACGCTGTCGCCGATGCCATTGCCGAGCATCTGCAGGGCATACGCGCTCGGCGTCAGGAAGAACCCAAACCGCCCCTCGCCCGTCACCGTGCTTGCGCCGTCTTCCGGCACGGCCTGAATAACCGCCTGCTGGGTCGGGCCGAGCGAGTCGGCGCCGCTGCTGTACCAGTCGATCAGGCAGTGCTTCTGAATATAGGGGCTGCCAAGCCGAACATATTCCAGCGCGACCTTGGCGATGTACAGCGCGTGCGATTGCGACCGGACCAGCGCGCTGGTATCGCGGAAAATGCCGTATTCGCTGATGACCGGCACCTTGCCTGCCGGCATGAGTTTCACATACTCCTTGACACGGTTGACGCCCGCCGTCTCGGCCTTCTTCACCGCGTCGTCGTACCATGCGCCCGCGGTGGCTCCCGTGGGGGTTCCGGAATAAGGGTGGATGGTCATGCCGTCGTACCACTGGTTCGCGTTCAGGTTCGCCATGCGGGTGATGAACCCTGTGGACTCGTAGCTGGTGTACACGTTCGCCGTGTGCCGTGTGCCGTCCGTGCGCTGTTCGGCCGTGTTGATCTGGTCGGTGGTGTTCTTGATGGCCTTCGATATCTTGACGAACCCGTCGCGGTCAACGGTGTAGCTGACATAAACCTGCTGTCCTTTGGCCGGAATCGCACCATGCACGCCGTCTCCGAACCTCAGCGCGCCCGTGCTGTAATCGACCTGCACGACTTTGTCGCCGGCACCGGCGGTCTCCAAGTCGTCCACGATGCGCCACTGTTCGTTCGACTGGTCGTTGCCGACCCATACGCTGACGCTGCCCTTGTTGACGGCCACGAACGACGGGTCGTCGACGATCGCGCCATTGTCGCCGTTCATTTTCGGGTTGACGTTGGCGTAGCGCATGTAACGGGTCAGACCGGCCTTGCCGTCGCTGACCGACGCTGCCTTGTTCCAATCCTCCAGGCTCACGGCGTACTGCTTGGTGAAGCTCGCTGTGCCGCCCTCCGTGTACGCCTGCTCGCTGCCGCCGTTCACCGCGGTGGTCCAGTAGCCCTGCGAGGCGGTGCCGTCGGAGTTGGCCCACGCCTGGTTCATTTCGTTGCCGATTTCGAAATAGCGCACGTTGTACGGCTGCGGGTGTCCGTTGTCTGCGCGCACCTTCGCCCAGTCGATGCCGCCGTTGGGATTGGTGCCGACCTGCGCGTTCAGATATTCGATCAGATCCGCCGCGTCCTGTGCGTTGCCGCGGCCGAGGCTGTACACATAGACGATTTCTGAATCGACCTCGTCCGCGAACGTCGCGATTTCACCGATGCCGAAATTCGGTTCGATGCCGCCCTGACCGGGGTTGTTGTAGAAGCCGTGCATCTGCTTGAGCCGTTGGGCGCGCGGACCGATGGTGGTCTTCCAGTTGAACAGGTTGGAAATCGTGCCTCCGGGGTAGCGAATCGAGCCGAATCCGACCTGCTTGTACAGTGCGGTGAAGTCGTCTTTCACACGCATCGTATCGGGGTCGAAACTGCCGTACCCGTTGAAGGCGTACCGATGATTGACGCCGAAGATGGAAGCGCTGTCGACCGTGCGCTCCACGGTGCTGGGGTCGGCCGTGAGCGTGATCGGTACATGCGCCTGATACGCGGTGATGGCCGTCTGGAGCGCCGTGCCCGCGGCATTCATCGCCGTCATCCGCGCGGCGGCGCTGCCGGAGGTGTTGTCCATGGCGTTGGCCGCGTTGCGTTTTGCCGTGGCGAGTGCTTGCGCCTGCGCCGACGCGGCGTCGACCTCTCCCGCGGCCAGCAGCGCGTCGGCCTGCGAGACCAGTGTGCCGAGTTGTTTTCTGACAAGGGCCGTGCCCTGCTCGGCGTAAATCGCAGCTGCCTGGTCGTCGGTGAGCGTGGCATCATATACGCGGATGTCGTCCACGTCGCCCTTCATCGAATGCGGGTCCATGGTGCCGATGTTCTTGTGCGAGCCGACCAGCAGCGCGGTGACGGCGTTGACGGCCGAGGTTCCCATGTTCTTTTCGCTGTCGAGCGCGCCGTTGACATAGAACTTGACCTTGCGGCTCGTCTGGTCGAAGGAAACGGCGATATGCTGCCATCCGCCGCGTGCCACCGTATTGTTGCTGAGAACGTCGGTCGCGTTGACATACGTGTGGTACTGGTTGGACGGGCGCAGCGTAAGCAGGGAGCGGCCGGCGCCATCCTGCTGCAACAGCACCGCAGGCTTGTCGCCTGTCGGGTCGAGCGTCGTATCGTACCGGTACCACATCGCGAATGACGCGTTGCCGGCTCCGGTGTTGACGTACTGGTTGATTTTCATGTAGCTGGACGCGCCCGCGCCGAAGTGCAGTACGTTGCCGAATACGCCGGCGGGGTCGGCGATGATGGAGATGTCGTCGCCGATGAGTTGGGCCGTTGCGCTGCTGGAGCCGCCGTTGTTGGCCGCTTCGCGGTCGCCGGCCGCGGTGTTCTCGAAGTTCCATGCGCCTCGAAGGTTTGCGGACGCGGTGGTTGCTGGTGCGGTGGCGTCGGCGTCGGCCGCATAGGCTGCGGCTCCCGGCGACAGCGCCATCGCTGCTGTGGCGATGGCCGCCATGATTGAGCGCCAGGGCTTGCCGCTCCGACGGTGTGATGTGATATGCGTCATTACATGCTCTCTGCTTCTGTTTCGGGGATCACTGCCATGTGATCGTTGGGGTGAGCCTTGCCTCTGTGTGAAGGTCTGCTCAATTCTATCAATGCGATTCCGTGACGCAAGTAATGGCGGGGCGCTGAACCGGTGAGAGCCGGCTCTGTGCCATCCGCGTGCCATTAGCCCTGACGATTTTGGCTGATTCGAGATGGAAACAAGCAGAAAATGCAAATAGAAAAACCCTCAGAATCAGCTTGATTCCAAGGGGTCTGAGAGTGGAGCTAGCCGGGTTCGAACCGGCGACCCTCTGCTTGCAAAGCAGATGCGCTACCAGCTGCGCTATAGCCCCGTGAGAAAAAAAGAGCGGCTCGCGGCCGCTTCATTTTTCCTGTGGGCCCGGGAGGACTTGAACCTCCGACCTCATCCTTATCAGGGATGCGCTCTAACCACCTGAGCTACGGGCCCGATCCATACACTTCAAAAGCGCACGATGAACTAGAATACCAGAATTGCCGTATGTGTCAAATCCAGTCGGATTTTTGTGGATTTCGGCGTGTCGTTCTCGTCGTTGTGTGTCTTCACATGGCTTCCTGCGCCGACAATCGCGGGTGCGCCGATAAGGGACATGGGTTACTGTAGGTGATGGCTATGGTGATGTCTGGCGCATCGGCGGCCAGACCGACTTCCTGCGACGAAAGGGTGTACAGTGCAGTATCGATACTGTTGTGGCGATGAAGACATGTCATTCGATCTCATTCCGGAACCGCAATCCGTGACATTGAAAGGGGAGGCCGCCGATTCGGATGATGCCGGAGCTCCGGTACCCGTCGCGTTGCCGCTCGTAGGCCGCATCTCGGAAGATCGCGACATCGATGACATTGCCGGCGTTTTCCCGACTCAGCTTGCCGATGATATCGAAGCGGCGACGGGCCTGCGCTGGGACATCGCCAGCGATGTCATGGTGGCCGGACTGCCCGCGCCAAATGCCGCGACTGCGCACCCGGTTCCGCCATACGCTTCATGCTGGAAGTCGTTCATCACACTGAGACTCGACCCCTCATCCCTGGAGCCGCAGGAATACCGCCTGACCATCGCACGCTCCGGCATAGACGTCGTCGGCGGCGATACGGAAGGCGTGCGCAACGGCGTGCAGACCCTTCGCCAGATCATCCGTCAGTGCGCGCCGGCGCTGCCTCGACTCGTCATCGCGGACAAACCGGCGTACAAGGTCCGCGGCTACTATCTCGACGCCACGCGCGGCCGCGTCCCCACGCTCGACTGGCTGAAAACATGGGCCGACCGGCTATGCCTGTACAAGTACAACCAGCTTCAGCTATACATCGAGCACACGTTCATGTTCGACGATCTGAGCGAGACTTGGCGCGGCACCAGCCCGCTCAAGCCCGCTGACATCATCGCGTTCGACGAATACTGCGCGCGGCTCGGCATCGAGCTGGTGCCGTCGGTCTCGACTTTCGGACACCAGTACATGGCGATGCGCACGCGCGAGCTGCGCCATCTCGGCGAGTTTCCCGAGGACGCCGACCGTCGGTACGGTTTCGTGGAGCGGCAGCGTCACCACACGCTCAACATCACCGAACCGGAGTCCCTCGCGTTCTCGTTCAAGCTGATCGATGCTTACATGCAGCTGTTCCGCACACGCAAGTTCAACATCTGCGGCGATGAGACGTTCGACTTGGGTCGCGGCCGTTCCAAGCCCGAAGCCGAACGCCGCGGCGTGGCCGCGATGTACGCCGACTTCGTATCGCAGCTGTGCCGTCACTTGTCTGAGCGCGGCCGCGAGCCGATGTTCTGGGGCGACATCGCTGTGGAGATGCCGCAGATCCTCGGCCTGTTGCCGGATAACGTCACGCTGCTCAACTGGTTGTACGCGCCGGGCATCGGCGAAGACAAGGTACGCCTCGTCGCGCAGGCCGGGGCCCCGCAGTACGTGTGCTCGGCGGTGTGGTGCTGGAATGCGCTGCTGCCGCGCCTCGACGACTCGTGGAACAACATCTCCCGACTCGCGCGCTACGGCGTGAAGTACGGTGCGGTTGGGTACCTGGTGACCGACTGGGGTGATTACGGGCATGTCAACGACCCGCGCATGGCGGTTTCCGGCATGATATTCGGCGCGCAGTGCGCGTGGAATCCGATGGCTCATATCCAGGGTGAGGCCGGGTGCGGCGACGGCGAAGGAGGCTCTGCTGCCGGTTATGCCGATGCCGTCCGCGAGAACAAGGCCGCCGCGGACGGGGATTCCCCGGCGCCGCTCCCGTCGAGCTCGGAAAGCGACGATTACACCGGTGGCGCGGCCGACGCGATTGCGGGCGCGCCGGCCGGCGGCGATGGGTCATGTGCCGAGATGTGCCGTCGCGTGGCCGAGGTCGAATACGGCGACCGTTCGGGCGGCATAGTCGAGGCACTGCGAGATGCCGCCTGCCGTGTGGCGTTCGGCTGGGATGACATGGTCTGGTACTGCGAGCTGGATGAAGGCGACGGACGGATGAATCGCGATGCCGCATCGGCGATGCATCTCGGCGTGCATGGGTTCAGCGGGGAATACGGGCGGGAGTGGGATGCCCGACTGCTGGGCAGTACCGATCTTGATGAGGCTCGGCGCACGATGCTGCAAGGGCTGTCGCCGCATATCGTCCGCGCGGCCGAGGCGAACGAGGCGCTGCTGTGCGACGCCATGCGACTCGGCGTCGCCGCCGGCCGCGCATCGCGTTTGGGTGCGGCTCGGCGTGATGTGCCGGCGATGCTGGCCGCCGTCGAGGGGCAGTGCTGGTTCAACTTGGTCGGCTTGTGCCTTGCGCGGCGGCATGACGTCATCACGGTCGATGCCGGCGATATCGCCCGCGCGTCGGCCGGGTTGATCGAACCGGACGCAGGCTCTTCCGCAGGGCCGGAAGCCGTGCAGGATGTCTCGATTCGAGTGGCACGTGGTCTGGAGCGCTGGTTCGAGACCTACTGCGACTTGTGGCGTTCTGTCAGCGCGGAATCGGAATTGGCCCGCATCGCCTCCATCGTGTGGCGCTGTGCCGACGCCCTGCGTTCATAAGCCCAAGCGCACATCAGAGGCGGGGCGTCGCGCGGTAGTGGCATAAGCCGGTCGTTGTTGCCGTGCCGGCGCTCGCTGGCTGAGACGGCGCGAACATGCGATCCATGCCGGGTCTCATATGTGAGATCCGGCATTTCGTTGTGCCGCAAGGCGTCGCCGCCTCGTGCAGTGGCGTTTTTCAGGTCCTGACAGGCGAGCTTGCCGGGTATCTGCGCTTCAAGGGGGTGATTTTCGGTCGCCGGAACATCTATCTGCATTTCAAGGGGTTGCAGCACAGAGGCATCCAAGGTATATGAGCCATTCACTTATTGGAATGACGCGGTTCTAGCAGTGTTCCTACTTGGTCACCAACCCCTTGAAACGTAGATAGATGTTCGGGAAGTCGAAATCACCCCCTCGAAATGCAGATAGCCGTGTAATCCACGCCTTTCGCGCAATATTCGTGCCGCTCAGGGCACCGACATCGAGTTTTCAGCTCTCGTCGTCGGGCAGCGCCATGTCGCTGGAGCCGAATCGCGGCCCGCTGGTCGATTCGCGCTGCACTAGCTGCGGCGGATACGCGGTGTGCGCCGGAAGCCAGTGTTTGCTGCTGGCACTGACGCTGATGAGTCGCAGCGCTTCATGGGCGATGAGCCGGCACGGCGGGAGAATCGACGAGAGCGGCGGGTCGGCGATGGCCGCCGCGGGGGAGTCGCCCGACCCAATGACCTTGACCTCGTCCGGCACACGGATTCCCAGTTGGTTCAGCGCCATCAGCGCTCCGATCGCCACATCGTCGGTGGCGCAGATGAGCGCGTTCGGGCGGTTGCCCTTGTCCCCGAACAGTCTCATAACGTCGTGATACCCGCGCTTCGCGGAATTGTCGCCGAACGTGGTCCAACCCGGTTCGGTCATCAGGTTCATGACCCTCGTTGACGTCTGCAACGTGGCGAACAGCTCGGCGGCGCTGTCGGAGTTGACGTTGCCGCTGAGGAATGCGATGGAGTCGGCGTTGTACTCGGCAAGGTGCGAAAGCATCAGCTTCATGGAGGCGCTTTCGTCGACGCCAACCCAGTTCACGTGGAAGGACGTGGAGTGGCCGAACGCCTGAACCAGCGAGGTCATGCCGACGTAGTCATCCAGGAACGCTGCGGTGTTGGCGTCTTGCGGCGGCATGACCACCAGCCCGTCGACCCGGCGGGCGAGCATGGCTTCGATGCGTTCCGTCTGGGTTCGCTGGTCGTCGCCGAGGCCCAGCAGCAGCTGGCGTCCCGAGCGGTTGACTTCGGGCTCCAACTCCGCGAGCAGTCGGGCTGCCAGAGGGTTGGTCGGGCCGGGCATGATGAGGCCGATGGTATTGGTCGTGTCGCTGCGCAGTGCGCTGGCGGCGGAGTTGGCCTGATAGTTGAGCTGTTCCGCCGCGTCCCGCACGCGTTTCGCGATGTTGTCGTCTTTGGTGCGGCGCCCTGAAAGAACGCGGGAGACAGTGGCTTTGGATACGCGCGCCAATGCGGCGACGTCGGTGATGGAACTCGTTGAGCTCATCGTTCATCACCTCGGATTGTCTGCTTCGATTACTTCTGCCGGGCACCGCGTCGCTGCCCGTTGTATATAGGATACATGAACGCACATTGCGCTTATTGGTCGCCGCGATGCCGTATGGGCGTGATTATTGCCAATGTTTCCAGTGGACAGACGTAATGGTTTCTGTATAGATCATACCATTTCATTACAAAGTTGAGAAATCGGTTTCCGGGTTTACCAAGCGGATTTTAGGGTGTATAGTGACGGATGAAAGAAACGATTTGCTCGCGATGGTGTCAGCAAATCACCAACCCATCCAGCGGTGGATGGCTCAGCACGGAGGAGATGCTATGGTCGCCGATATTGACGGGTTCCTGCCGGACAGCGCGTTTCTGCTCGACGTTCCCGCCACCGATTGGAAAGATGCCATCCGGCTTGCCGGCAAAGGACTGGTGGCGGCTGGTTTCACCACCGACGCGTATACGGATCAGATGATCGAGACGGTCGAGAAAATGGGCCCGTACATCGTCATCGCCCCGGGTCTCGCGCTCGCGCACTCCCGCCCGTCCGAGGCCGTGCTGAAGACCGGCCTGAGCTGGGTGCGCCTGTCCACGCCGGTGAAGTTCGGCAACAAGGCCAACGACCCGGTATCGCTGGTCATCGGTCTGGCCGGTCATGACGAGAACGAGCACATCACCGTGATGTCCGCCATCGCCTCGGCCCTGATCAATCCCAAGAAGACCGCGGCGCTCGCCACGGCCCCCACGCCGGAAGCCATCCGCGACATCCTGCATCAATAGCAGGACGGCGCAACCCGGGCCGGGCCGCCGGCGAGCGGCACACCCACACTTCCATAACTGAATCCAATAACTGAAACCCAATGGCTGCGCGGCAGTCATTCCAACGAAAGAAACGAGGGAATCATGAACATCCTCTGCGTATGCGGCAACGGCATCGGCACATCGGTGCTGTTGAAGGTCAATGTCGAATCGGTCGCGGCCGACCTTGGCGTCGATGTCAATGTCACCACCTCCGATGCGGGCAGCGCCAAGGGCACCGCCAACATGAACGATCTGGTGCTCACCTCCGCCGAGCTCGCGCCCGAGCTGGAAGGCACCACCACGCCCGTCGAAGTCATCACGAACTTCATGGACACCGACGAGATTAAGTCGGTGCTGGAGAAGTACGCCGACTGAGACGCTCCCCGTTACGGCCGGCGTGAGATGCCGGCCAGAAACCATGACAAGAAAAGAAGGAATCCATGAACGTTGTCGTTCAAGTGCTGAATTTCATCAGCCAGGAAATACTGAATGTGCCGGCGTATCTGATTGGCATCATCGCGGCCATCGGCCTGATCGCACTGAAGCGCAGCGCCGGGCAGGTCGTGTCGGGCGCCCTGAAGGCGGCCATGGGCTACCTGATCTTGGGTGCCGGCGCTACCGTCGTCACCTCGGCTTTGGCCCCGTTCGGCGACCTGGTGCTCAAGTCCACCGGCGCGCACGGCGTCGTGCCCACCAATGAGGTCATCACCGCGCAGGCGTCCAGCCAGTACGGCGCCTCCTCGGCGTACATCATCGTGCTCAGCTTCATCGTGATGCTGCTGCTCGCGCGGTTCACCCCGCTGAAATACATCTTCCTGACCGGCCACCACATGGTGTTCATGTCCACCATGCTGGCCGTGGTGCTGTCCGTGGGATTCGGCACGGACCACCAGCTGCTCATCGTGATCATCGGCGCCATCCTCATGGGCGTGATCATGGTGGTCATGCCGGCGTTCGCGCAGCCGTTCATGAATAGGGTGACCGGTAGCGACAAGCTGTCGATCGGCCACTTCAACACCCTCGGCTACATTGTCTCCGGTGCTGTCGGCGCCGGCGTGGGCAAGAAGTCGAAGTCCACTGAAGACATCAACTTCCCGAAGGGCCTGAGCTTCCTGCGTGACTCCATGGTCTCCACCACGCTGCTCATGGTCGTGCTGTACCTGGTCTTCTCCGTGTGGGCCGCCATCGTGCTGCCGGCCAAGGAAGCGTTCAAGATCTTCTCCACCAACCCCGACAACTACGGTTCGTTCTTCATGGCCGCGTTCGCGCAGGCCCTGCAGTTCGGCATCGGCGTGAGCATCATCCTCTACGGTGTTCGTATCATCCTCGGTGAACTCGTCCCCGCCTTCCAGGGCATTGCGAACAAGGTCGTGCCCGGCGCCCGCCCGGCGCTGGACATCCCGATCGTGTTCCCGTACGGCGCCAATGCTTCGCTGATCGGCTTCCTCGGCTCCTTCGTCGGTGGCCTGGTGGCTCTGGCGATCATCGCCGTGTGGCTCGGCCCGGTCTGGGGTGTCGCGCTGATCCTGCCCGGCATGGTGCCTCACTTCTTCGATGGTGGTGGTGCTGGTGTGTTCGGCAACGCCACGGGTGGTCGTATCGGTGCCGTTGTCGGCTCGTTCATCAACGGCCTGCTGATTACCTTCCTGCCGGCCGCGCTGATGACCGTGATGGGCAGCTTCGGTCTGGCCAACTCCACCTTCGGTGACGCCGACTTCTGCTGGTTCGGTACGATTACCGGCAACATGGCTCACCTCGGTCCTGTCGGTGGCGCCATCTGCCTGCTGGTCTTTGCCGCGGTGCTCTTCGCCGCCGCGTGGATCTGGCAGGTCAAGGTCGTCAACACCGGCTGGACTCCGGGTGCCAAGCACGCCGAGTACATCGAGCAGGTGAAGGCCGAGGAGAAGGCCGCCAAGGCCGCTGCTCGCGCTGCCAAGAAGGCCGCTGCGGAAGCGTGATACTGTTCCGCCGCCGCTGAGCGATTATGCGGGAGCGTGAGGGTGCGAGTGCCCTTGCGCTCCCGTTTTTGTGTGTGGGAAGGCGTGAGATCGCGGGTGGTTTCGCGGAGTGCGCAGTATTGTGCTCCCGCTAGCGGGAGCTGTTGAGCGCAGCGAGACTGAGGATGGTTCTGTGCAGTGGCTGGTCAGACCATCCCCAGTCGCTGCGCGACGGCCCCCGCCAGCGGGGGCGTTGTATTCCTTGCCTCATGCTGACTGGGGACAGCGTCTGCGACAATGGCTCGTATGCCATTGCCCAATCAGCGTCGTCATGCCCGAGAAGCACCCGCGTCCGCCTCAGCTGCCGCCGCGTCGACCGTGCTTGAGGTGGACGGCCTGCAATTGCATGTGACGCGCAAGCGCATCAAGAACCTCTATCTGCGTATCAAGCCGCCTCTGGGAACCGTCGAGGTGTCGGCGCCGATGCGCATGAGCCAGCGTCAGATCATTGGTTTCGCTCATGAACGGCACTCGTGGATCGTGCAACAGCAGCGGCGTATGGCCGAGGCCCGACGGATGTCATTGCGGCAGGCCGAGACGTTGACGCCCCTCCCCAGCGCTCCCGCCGGTGATGGAGGGCATGCCGGTGTCGATGGCCACCGGGGCGGCGATCAGCCGCAGCTCCCCATGTTCGACCGTTCGGCCATGTGGACCGATGAGCGCAAACATGCCGCCGCGGCCGCGATCGATGCCGCGCTTCCGGGGCTGTTGCGCAAGTGGGCGCCCATCGTCGGGCGTTCGCCGAGCCATGTCACCTTGCGGGTCATGACGTCGCGCTGGGGGTCATGCACGCCGAAAACCGGGCGTATCCGGCTGAATCTTCAGCTTGGTCTGATGGAGCCGCGATTTTTGGAGTACGTTCTCGTCCATGAAATGACCCATCTGTGGGCCAATGGTCACGGGGCTGATTTTCAGCGGCGGATGAGCGCTTATCTGCCGAGCTGGCGTGAGCTGCGCCGTGAACTCAACAAGCGCGTACTGCTGTGAAACATATCGTGAAACATGCTGGCCGACATGTCGCGGCAGCAAAACAAATGATGGCGGCGGCTCAGCATTGCCACTGAACCGTCGCCATCATTGATGTGCATCTTTTGCGTCAGACCATGCCGGTGTGCATGGGAGCGGGCATTCACCCGCCATGCATGCTGCCTGCTGTCTGCCGCGATCTATCGCGTCACGCCAGATGCGAACGCATGAACCACTGGAACTTCTCAAGCTCCTGCACGTGGTCCTGGATGATGTTGGAGCTGATCACGTCCAGCTCGTCCAGCTCGGCGATGGCCTTGCGGTCATCGGCGATGAACGCGTCGTAATACTCGATCAGGGCCTCAAGGTACTTCTCGGTGCCGGCGCGACCGTCGACGTCGAACGGCTTCCAGGTGCGGTTGCGGGTGATGGCATCGGCGCGGCCGTCAGGCGTGCCGCCCAGCGTGGCGATGCGTTCGGCGGTCTCATCGGCCTGCGCGAGCACTGCCTCGACCTCAGGGTCGAGCATCTCGTGCACGGCGATGAAGTTCGGCCCGGTCACGTTCCAGTGAGCGTGCTTCAGGACCAGCGCGGCCTCCTGCTCCTGGCTCAGTCGGTTCTGCAGAATGGCAATGGCCTTCTCGGAGGCGGCTTCGTCCAGCCCCGGCACAACGAATGCAAGTGTCATATTCGTTCCTTCCTTCTGGGATATCAGTCACCCTCCAGTCTATCGATGAAGCTTGCGAGATGTGTCAGCCGCCAGCATAGTTATCGCTCACAGTGAGCGACGTAACAGAAACGTAGGCTGATGATCATCAGCGGTACAGGTCGGGTGGAATCAGTGTGCCACACAATGCGATTTCGGGCCGTTTTTACGCTGGTGTGGCACGGACTGGGCTGAGAGATGGGACATGCGGCGGTGCGACTAGGCAAGGCATGTGCAGCGGGGTAACACGAAACACGGCAGACGGCGTGACTGGACGTAGCTGCACATTCAGCAGGTACAATACAGCAGGTCAATTCGCGTCAGTCAATGCGGTCAGTCGCCACTCGCCGTCATCCGCGTCGGTGCCGGCGGACACACTGGAGTAAACAGCCGGGACCCCGCGGCGAAAAGGAGCGTGCAGATATGGTCGATTCGCGTCGCGATGTGGCTGGCCAGGCCGGCCGGAGCCCCAGCCCATCCGTGCAGGCTACCATGATTGGTCTGATGGCGATTCTGCTGTGGAGTCTGATGACCGGGCTGGTTCGCGTGGTCGCCGATGCGTTCGGCGCGACGCTGGGATCGGCGTTGATATACACCTGCGGCGCGGTGCTGCTGCTGGTTTTTCGCCGGCCGGCACCGTTGCGCAAGTATCCGCGAACGTATCTGATCGTCGGCGGCCTGCTGTTCGTGTTCTATGAGTCGTCGATTTCCTTGTCGATCGGGCTGGCGTCTTCGGCGGCCTCGTCGGTGGAGGTCAGTCTGGTGAACTACCTGTGGCCTACAATGATGGTGTTGCTGGCGGCGGCATTCGTACCGAGCGGCGAGAAGCGTTCGGCGCGGAACGAGGGGATAGGACGGGAACCTGCAGCGCCCAGCGACGCGCAGGCTCAAGATGACTCGGTCCAGTGCGGCACAAACTGCAGCGCCGGCAAGCCGCCCCGCCATTCTCGTGGCCGCGCGGTGCTCCGCGTATTGCCTGGCGCTGTCGTCGCCACCGCCGGCGTGATACTGGCGGTCGGCGGCAACAGCGGCTTGGACTGGGCGCTCGCCGCAGGGCATGTCGCGGCGAATCCACTGCCGTATCTGCTGGCATTTGCGGGCGCGCTCGCATGGTCGGTGTATGCGGTGTTCACGCCCGCGCTGTCCAAGGGATTCGACGGTACGTCCGTATTCTTCCCCTTTGTGGCCGTGGCGCTGTGGATCATCCACTTCGCTTCCGGCCAAGGTTGGCCGTCTGCCGCGCCGTCGGTTTGGGGCTGCTTGGCTGTGGTGGCGGCCGCGGCGGTCATCGCTGGCGGATACGCCTGCTGGGGCTATGGAATCTTGCGCGGCAGCATGAGCACGCTTGCGATGGCCTCTTACGCCACGCCCGTGCTGTCCACGGCAGCCAGCGCGGTATTGCTGGGGTTGTCTTTGACGTTGCCGTTCTGGTGCGGCGCTCTGCTGGTCGCAGCCGGTTCGATCATCAACTGGTGGATTTCCTCGCAGCGCCGATGATCGGCAATGGCCGGCGACCTCCCGCCCGCGCCGCGCCGCGCTATTCGGCGGAAACCGGCGCGTGGTCAGGGGCGCCGGCCTTGCGCACCTCGATGGTTTCGATACGGCGGCCGTCGACCTTGGTGACGGTCATGTCGTACCCGTCGTCGGAGTGCAGCACATCGCCCTCGGCACCCATCTTGCCGGTGTGTGCGAGGAAATAGCCGGCGACGGTCTCGTACGGGCCGTCCTCCAGTTCGATGCCGGTCAGATCGGCGAAGTCCTCGATGGTCATGCTCGCGTCGATGGTGGCGACGCCGCTCACGAATGCGGGCTGCTCCTTGCGCTCGCCGCCCGGTTCGCTGGGCAGGTCGTATTCGTCGCGGATGTCGCCGACGAGCTCTTCGGTCATGTCCTCCAGCGTCACGATGCCGTCGGTGCCGCCGTACTCGTCGATGACCACAGCCAAGTGGATGCCGCGCTTGCGCAGCAGTTCGAGGCTTGGCAGCAGCTTGGACGTGCCGGGCAGCGAAATGCCTTCTCGCGTCACGTCGGCCACGGTCGTCGCGTTGGGGTCGCGCACGTCCAGCAGGTCGCGCACATGCACGAAGCCGATCACGTCATCGAAATCCCTGCCGGTCACCGGATAGCGGGAGTACGGCATCTCGCGCACGTACGCCGCCGCGTCCTTGATGCTCTGCGAACCGTCGAGGAACACGACATCGGCGCGCGGACGCATGACCTCGGCGACGATGGTCTCGGACGCGTCGAACACGTCGTCGAGGATCGTGCGCTCGTCTTTGCTCAGCGACGTGTTCGTGTTGACGAGCACGCGCAGCTCCTCGTCGGAGACCTCGCTTTCGGTCTCGTTCGGGTCGAAGCCGAGCAGGCGCACGATACCGTTCGTGTTCTTGCCGATGAGCCAGATGATCGGCTTGCAGACCTTGGCGAACACGTCGATCGCGGGCACTACGGCGCGGGCGATCTGTTCGGTGCGCTGCATGGCGATGCGCTTCGGCACCATTTCGGAGATGACTATCGAGCAGTACGAGATGATCAGCGTCAGAACGATGGTGGTCAGCGGTGCGGCGATGTTCGCCGGCACGCCCCAGCTTTTCACGACGGGCACGATGAACGGCGAAATCGACGATTCGCCGAACGATGCGGACAGGAAGCCGGAGAGCGTCACGCCGATCTGCACGGTGGACAGGAACTTGTTGGGGTCGCGTGCGATTGCCGCCACACGTGCGCCACGGGCGTCCTCCTGTTCCATTTGATCGATCTGGGATCCGCGCAGGGAGACCAAGGCCAATTCGGTGCCGGAGAAGATGGATCCGAGCACTAGGAATATGAAGATCAGAAGGATGTTTAAACCAAGTGACATGGACTCTACTGTAGGGGGGTGGCACGTCAATTGTCGCAGCGAATCATTCTCAGTAAGAAAGGTGCGAGCCTGCCCGCGCCCGAAACGAACATCAAAATCGACAAAGTCCCGAGATGCCGCCCTTTATGGTTTTGTGCGCTTGTGCGCAAATGTGAGAAATCCTCGCACCTTTCTTATTGAGAACCGTTCGCTGCGACTTGCCGGCCGGTCACTTGCATCCGCAGGACTGCCTGGTGACGAGTTCGGCGGCGATGAGCTGCACGTCGGGCGTGTGCGCGGGGTCGAGCGCCGCGTTGACCGCGCAGCGGGCGAGCTCGGCGGTGTTCTGCTTGATGGCGGTCAGTTGCGGCCACGCATACAGGGATTCGACGGTGCCGTCGAAGGTGATGACGGCGATGTCTTCGGGGATGCGCAGGCCGCGTTCGTGAATCGCGCGCAGGGCTCCGAGTGCTTCAAGGTCCGACGCCGCGAAGATCGCGTCTGGCGGGTTGTCGCTTTCCAGCAGCGCTGTGGTGGCTTCGTGGCCGCCTTCTCGTGTGAACCGTGACCGGCGGATAGGCCCAGTGGGTAGCCCGGCCTGCCGGAACGCCTAGTTCCAGCCCTGCACTCGCCAGCCGGGGGAATTGGGGTCGTCGCCGTAGATCATGGCCGTGTTCGTGCGGCCGTGCTCGATCAGGTGCTGCACCGCAAGACCCACGGCCGCGCGGGAATCGGTGGATACGCATTTCATGTTGGGCACTGGATCGGGATGGTCCATGAGGATGATGCGCTGGCTTTGGCCGGACAGCGCGCCGAGCTCGGCATCGGTCTGCGCGGAGGAGACGAACATCGCGTCGACGTTGCGCTCGACGAGTTCGTTGATGCGGCGGCGCTCACCTTGCGGGTCGCCTCGGACAGGTTGATGATCAGCGCCCGTTCGCGTTTGGATGCAGCGGCTTCGAGCTGGTCGGTGAATTCGGCGAAGTATGGGTTCGAGAAGTCGGGCACGATGACGCCGAGCGTGTGCGTGGTGCCGGTCTTGAGGGCTCCGGCGACGGAGTTGGGGTGGTAGTCGAGCCGCTGCGCCGCGTTGAACACCCGCTGCGCGGTGTCCGGTGAGATTTTCTTGGGACTGCCGTTGAGCACGTAGCTGACGACGGCGGTGGAGACGCCTGCGGGACGCGCCACGTCGAAACGGGTGGCGCGTTGCCGTTGCGGATGCGGCATCTCGAATGCGTCACGCTGTGCGGGGTGCGTCACTGTGTGCGCCCTTGCAGCGTGACGCATATTGTATAACCATTGGAAAATAAGGGTTTTACTGACGCGTCACTGTGTGCGGGGCCGCACAGCGTGACGCTACCCGCACACAGTGACGCGAAATGCGGCGATAAGTCACGCTCCCGTCAGAAGCTCAGTACCTCGACCTTGCCGGTGGACAGCTGGTAGCGGGCGCCTACGATCATCAGTCGATCATGCGCCAGCGCGTCCTGAATGATTTCGCTGCGCGTGACCAGCTCTTCGATGGTACGCGCCACATGTACGCGTTCGAAGTCCTCGCTCGTATCCAACTCGGCCTCCCGCGCCTGCCATACCGACATGCCGACCGAGCACAGCACAATCGAATCCGAGCTGGCGATGCGCTCATCCAATTCGGCCATCGCATCAGCGGACTCCAACGAGCTCTCCGGGTCGCTCGTGCTGTCGGCGATCAGCGCGTCAAGTTGTTCGGCGCCCAGTGCCACCGCCCCGCAGCCTTCATGACCCATGACCATGAGCAGGCTGACGTGCAGATGATCCACGGCATATTCCAGCGATGCCAATACCGCGTCGTCGATGATCTGCCCGGCCGTGCGGATCGTGAACAGGTCCCCGAGCCCCGCGTCGAAGATGATTTCCGGCGGAACGCGCGAATCGGAGCATGACAATACCGCCGCGTCGGGGTTCTGCCGGTCGATCAGTGATTCGCGGGTCTGCATGTCCTGCCACGGGTGCTCGCTGTGCCCTTCGGCGAATCGCCGGTTTCCCGTCAGCATGCGGCTAAGCGTCGAGTTCGCGGTGGATTCCTGATCCGGGTCTTCCTCTGCCATGACATCTCCGTTCCGAGTCTCAGGTTCGCGTCGGGTCGGCGTGTATGTGCCTGTATGTGTGAGCATAGCGGAAACCTGTTTGATAAGTATGAAATATCCAAGGAACGTTCATCACCTCTGCTCATAGCGAAACCGCGGATCGGGCGCGGCTGTTTTTACCGGTTTGTGAGCGCAAACTGTGATGATTGTCATGAAGAAACCCTCGTGCGTCCGTATCGGCGAAAGCCGCTTGACGTTACGATGGGGAGACGCAATGACCGGATTGCGTGGAAAGGAACGATGATGACACTGCTTCAGCATGAACTCACTGATTTTACGGTGCAGGCTTTTCAGAACAACGAATTCCATGAGGTGACCAAGGCGGACGTGCTCGGTCACTGGTCGGTGTTCTTCTTCTACCCGGCGGACTTCACGTTCGTGTGCCCGACCGAGCTGGAGGATCTCGCTGCCAAGTACGAGGACTTCAAGAAGATCGGCTGCGAGATCTACTCGGTCTCCTGCGACACCCACTTCGTGCACAAGGCTTGGCACGACGCCAACGAAAAGATCGCGAAGATCCAGTACCCGATGCTTGCCGACCCCACCGCACTGCTCGCGAAGGACCTCGACACCTACAACGAGGCCGACGGCGTGGCCGAGCGCGGTGACTTCATCGTGAACCCGGAGGGCAAGGTCGTGGCCTACGAGGTCATCTCCTCCAACGTCGGCCGTAACGCCGACGAGCTGCTGCGCCGCGTGCAGGCCTCGCAGTTCGTCTACGAGCACGGCGACCAGGTGTGCCCGGCCAAGTGGACCCCCGGCGAGGAGACCATCGAGCCGAGCCTCGACCTCGTCGGTCTCCTCTGATCTCCCGCCTCACTGACGGGCTGAGTTGTCAAGCAAACAGCAGAGCTGTTTGTAGGCGAAGGCGAGCCGACAGGCAAGCACAGCAGGCTGCGGCTGGAGGCCGTCCCTGATTGCAGGGGCTGGAGGGCTGTCGGTAGCGGTCAGAGTTGGCTGGGGATCGCCAACTCTCTCGCCCCCGCTGGCGGGTAGCGATGTAAGGCGAGTGGCCTCTCCGCCCCCGCTGACGGGGGGGGCTGGCGGCGACAGCCGACTGGGGGTGGTCGCGGTGATAGGCGGACTACCCCACCCGCTTCGCGGGAGCCCCGCCGGCAGGGGCATATGCATATGTAAGGAGTTCCATATCATGACCCAGATCAACCGAAGCGATCTGTATGACGTTGTTGTCATCGGTGGCGGCCCTGCGGGACTCACCGCCGGCCTGTATCTCGCTCGCGCCCGCTATCGCGTGCTGATTCTCGAGAAGGATGATTTCGGCGGGCAGATCACCATCACCGACGAAGTCGTCAACTACCCGGGCGTCGGCCGTACGTCCGGTCGTGCGCTCACACAGACCATGCGCAACCAGGCCAAGGATTTCGGCGCGGAATTCCTCTCAGCCGAGGCTACCGGCCTTGACGTGAACGGTGACATCAAGACCGTGCACACGTCGCGCGGTGACCTGAAGACGTTCGGCATCCTGATTGCCACCGGTGCAAGCCCGCGCAAGCTTGGTTTCGCCGGCGAAGCCGAGTACGCTGGCCGCGGCGTGGCCTACTGCGCCACATGCGACGGCGAATTCTTCACCGGCAGGGAGGTGCTGGTCGTCGGCGGCGGTTTCGCCGCGGCAGAGGAATCCGTGTTCCTGACCAAATACGCCTCCAAAGTCACGGTGCTCGTCCGCGAACCGGACTTCACCTGCGACGCGGCGGTGGCTGCCGAAGCCAAGAACAACCCGAAAATCGACGTGCGCTACAACGTCGAGCTCAAAGGCGTCACCGCCGGCCAGGGCGGGCTGCGCGAGGCGACGATCCTCGACCGCCGAACCGGTGAGACGGAATCGTGGAAGCCATCCGACGACGGCACGTTTGGTGTCTTCGTGTTCGCCGGATACGTGCCGGCCACCGAGCTCGTGCGCGGTGTCGTCGAACTGGACGACCACGGCTACGTGGTCACGCGCGGATACCTCGAGACCTCGGTGCCGGGCGTGTACGCGGCCGGTGACCTGCGCGTCAAGAACCTGCGTCAGGTCGTCACCGCCACCGCCGACGGTGCCATCGCCGCAGTGGAACTGGAGCGGTACGCCAAGCAGATGAGCGAGAAAACCGGTCTTGTGCCGCCTCGCCCGACCGCATCCGCATATGAGCAGGCCGAAGCGCAGACCGCGGCTGCCGCCAACAGTGCTGCCGCTGCCGGCACCACGCCCGCCCCGGCTCCTGCCAAGCGCAGCGCCGATACCGCCGCTGCGGCGGCCGCCGCCAAAAAGCCCGGCGAGCTCTTCTCCGCCGCCATCAAGCAGCAGCTCGGCGTGGTCTTTGGCCGTATGGCCCGCCCGGTCACGCTCGTCCTCGAACTGGACGATACGCCATTGTCGACGGAATTGCAGGGATTCATCGGCGAGATGGTGGCGCTGTCGAACGGCAAACTGAATTCGGTCGCGGTCGATGCGGCGGGCGTGATCACCGCTGAGGACGGTTCCAGCGCGCCAACGTCGTTGACGGTCGGCGAGCCGTTGGTCGTCACCTTGCCGGATGGCGCCGAACTGCCGGTATATGGTTCGCTGGATGATTCCGGTCGCGCGCAGTTCGACGTATCAGGGGTGCTGCCGTCTGCGCGGCCGGTCGTGCGCATGTGCGTGCCGGCCGAGAATTCCGACGCCGGTACGTTGCTGTTCACCGGCTTGGCCTTCCACGGTGTACCGTCCGGTCATGAGTTCAATTCGTTCGTGCTCGGCCTGTACAACGCCGCGGGTCCGGGCCAGCCTCTGGACGATGACCTCAAGGCTCGCGCCGAGGCCATTGACACGCCGATCGACGTGATGATCCTCGTCTCGCTCACCTGCACGATGTGTCCGGAAACCGTACTGGCCGCGCAGCGCATCGCGTCGCTGAACCCGAACGTGCGTGCCGAAGCCTACGACGTCGCGCACTTCCCCGAGCTCAAGGACCAGTATGGCGCGATGAGCGTCCCCTGCATCGTCATCAACCAGCCCGGCGGCGAGCAGAAGGTCGAATTCGGCAAGAAGAGTGTCCCGCAGATGTTGACATTGCTCGGCGCATAGCGGGCGCTGTGTCCGGCGCTGTCCTTTCATCCCCTTTCAATAATTCTTACATGTTAGAATACTCCGTTAACATGTTAGAACTCCGTTGACCGTGGCCGGCGGACATGGTGCTTTCGACGCGCCACACGGCATCAATAAGGGGGCACGCTAGGCGGAGGCCCCCGGATCAGTCAACTATGAGAGTCTATTGTCGCGGATGTGGGCAGTTACCTCGTTCTTGGCCGAATACTGTCCGGGGCGATTCAGGAAGTGATTTACTTTCAGTATCTGAAGCCCTCCGCCTTGCGTTACGGTTCAGGCCCCGATGGATCTCTTGCCCTCGCCGTTCCTGCCGCCGAGATACTTGACCAGGCTGATGCTGATCAGAGCCAGGGCGAACAGGCCGGTGAGCACCGGAATCAGCGCGGCGTAGCGATGGGCCTGATCGGGCGTGTGCGTGACTACGAACGAGGCCAGCTGGTTGCCAGACAGGCCGGCGAACGCCCAGGCGCTCAGCGCGAGACCGTGCGTGGTGGAGACGGTCTTGGTGCCGAAGTGCTGGTCGAGCAGCACCGGCAGCGTCGAGAAACCGCCGCCGTAGCCAGCGTTGATGAGGAACAGCATGGCCAGCACGGCCCACAACAGCGCATTGTTGATGCTGTTGGTGAAGATCTGCAGCAGGCATACCGCGATCGACATGATGAAGATCACCTGATAAACGGTCTCGCGGCGCTTCAGGTGGTCGGAGAGCGTGGAGAAGCCCACGCGGCCGGCCGTGTTGAACACGGAGTCCACGGCGAGCACCAGGCCGATGATGCCGGCGATGGCGGCGGCGAACTTGGCGGGGCTCAGGCCGGCATACTGCGGGAAGGCCTTGAGCACATCGTGCAGGATGTCCTTCTCCTGGCTGATAAGCGCCAGGCCGCAGGTGATATTGATGTAGAAGGCGATCCAGATGCCCCAAAACACGGGCTTCCTGAGAATCTCCGCGCGACTTACATGCGAGGTCACGGGATCGTAGACCCAGTCGGCCGGACGCTTGATGAGCAGGAAACCGAAGAACATCATCACCGCATAAATCACGGCGAGGATGAAGAACATGTTGACCAGCCCCACCGTGCCGATCAGGTACTCCATCAACGGGCTGGCGATGGCCTTGGCCAGGCCGAAGCCGGCGACGGCGATGCCGGTGGCAAGGCCCTTGTTATCGGAGAACCAGAGCATCAGGTTCTTGACCGGGGTCAGGTAGCCGACGCCCAGGCCGATGCCCATGATCGCGCCGTAGCAGATGAACACACCCGGCAGGAATCCCAGTGCGATGCTCACGCCCGTGCCGGCGAAGCCGACCACGAAGCAGACCATGGAGACGAGTGCGGATTTCTTGATGTTTTTCTCCACCATGGGGCCGGCGAATGCGGCTGACATGCCGAGGAAGAAGATGGCGAGCGAGAAGCCCCATTCCACGGAGGCCGGGCTGGCGTTGAGCCTGTCGGCGATGAGCTGCTTGAACACGCTCCAACAGTAGACGGTACCGATTGGGATATGAATCAGCAATGCGGGGATGATTGCGCTGGTCCAACGATTCTCGGTAAACCTTGCCATTCGGTAGGATCCTTTCGTAACTGGCTGTACGATGACCTGCCGGCCTGAACAAGAGCCGCATCGCTCACTCAAGGCACATCATGCAGGACTGTTCGTGAACATGCGAACAATCACTGAACATCATTGGTGTGCATTCTATCAGCGTTCCAGCTCTTGTCGACGCCGACAGCGCTACTATAACGCCACTTCGCTGGTGGGATTGCCGATGATTGCGGTCTTGATCCGTGAACTTATTCACATCGGAAATGATTATGAAATCGTATCAATGTGATTGATAGGGGGGGGTAACGCGAAAGCCCCACCCGTGTAGGGCAGGGCTTTCGCGATATGTGCTGATATAAAACGGAGCCTCCGCTCGTCGCGGAGGCTCCGTGCTGCGGTGAACTTTGCGCGCGCAAAGCTATTGCACAAAGCCCACCGCTACGTTTTGGCCTTGGAAAGCCCACCGGGCTTTCCAAGCGGTGTTGGCCGCGCATGCGGCCCAACACCGGCCAAAACGTCAGCCCGTGTTCTGCAGGCCGGCGGCGACACCGGAGACGGTGCACAGGATCAGATAGATGAATCCCGCCTGCTGGCTCTTGCTGAGCTCTTCCTTGTCCACCTTCTTGCGCAGCGAACGCAACGCAAGCACCTGAGTGACGGACAGCGCGTCCACGTAAGGGGAGCGGATGCGGATGGCCTGACCGAGCACGTGACGGTGCTGCAGCGGCCATTCGTCGTTGACGATCTTGAGCACCCACTTGGTGGTGAGCTTCATCTCGTCGAGCACCTTCTTCGACAGGTTCTCGTCATCGCCGAGCGCCAAGTACATCTTGGCGATGCGCTCATCGGTCTTAGCCAGCGACATCTCGATGTTGTCGATGAACGTGGAGAACAGCGGCCACTCCTCGTACGCCTCGCGCAGCGTGTCAAGGTCGCCGAACTTCTCGCAGGCCGAACCAAGGCCATACCATGCGGCGAGGTTGATGCGCGCCTGAGCCCAGGAGAACACCCACGGAATCGTGCGCAGGTCGTCGAGCGACTTCGCGCCCAAACCACGCTTGGCCGGGCGGGAGCCGATTGGCAGCAGGCCGACCTCGGTAAGCGGCGTGACGATCGAGAACCACGGGGCGAAGTCCGGCGTGTTCAGCAGGTCGAGGAAGCGCTCATGCGAGGCGTTGTCCAGAACCTCGGTCATCTGGGCGTACTTCTCGGTCATCTCCGTGTTCGTCTTCTCGACGCTCGGAGCGGACTGCAGCAGCGTCGCGGCGGCGACGGATTCCAGATGGCGGATGGCCAGCACCGGGTTGCCGTAGCGGGCGAAAATGACCTCGCCCTGCTCGGTGAGTTTGAAGCGGCAGTTGACGGAGCCCTTCGGCTGGGCGAGCACCGCGCGGTTGGCGGGGCCACCGCCTCGACCGACGGCGCCACCACGGCCGTGGAACAGCGTCAGGTCGATGTCATGCTTCGCGGCCCAAGCGACGATGCGCGATTCGGCGGAATGCAGCGCCAGCGTAGCGGTGGTCGGGCCGGCGTCCTTGGACGAATCCGAGTAGCCGAGCATGACCTCCATCTTGTTGCCGGTGGCCTTCAGACGAGCCTGCACCTCGGGAATCTTGACGATCTCTTCCAGCACATTCACGCAATTCTGCAAGTCCTCAAGCTGCTCGAACAGCGGGATGACGTCGATGACCGGCACATCCTCCGGGTGCGAAAACGCCAGACGGTTCAGCTCGTACACGTCGCGCACGTTCTGGGCGCTCTTCGTGAACGAGATGATGTAGCGGCGGGCGGCCTTGATGCCGTTGCGCTTCTGGATGGCACCGAGGGCGCGGAAGGTGTCGAGCACCTCGTGC
>ERZ1034913.123-NODE-123-length-75993-cov-384.079618_pt1 | contig 75993 bp, 80 predicted proteins | sample MGYA00520697_ERZ1034913 | MGnify/ENA primary metagenome ERZ1034913 (study PRJEB33766, sample SAMN09781786) | gut metagenome | biome: gut microbiome | host: Homo sapiens | place: Madagascar | study: EMG produced TPA metagenomics assembly of the PRJNA485056 data...
AATTTCAACTTCCGGCAAAGTTCCACCGTCTATTGTCGCAACGTCTTTATTTGGTTTTTGTGAAGTAACAACAACCTCTGGTAATGTACCTCCGTCAATAGTAGGCTCTTCGCTATTTGCACTTGACAATTTCGGTGCACTATCCCTGAATAATTGGTAGCTGGTATCGGTCTTTGTAGAATCTCCACCATCTAGTATTGGTGCGCTATCTTGAAACATCTGAAAACCTTGCGTTGTTGAATCATTTGCAACAGGTTTCTGACCTTTATCTGTAAAAATCGAAACTTTTGGCGCACTATCTCTATAAATTTTTGGGGCATCCTTTGAATTGCCATTACTTTGTCCAACCGGTCGGTTAAAATTAATACCGTCTACCATAAATTTTTATTACTCCTTATATTTAATTGCATAATAAAAGATACGGCATTATAAATAAGAATCTTTAGGAAAAATTCGGTTGTTTAACAAATCGTAATAATTACTTATTGCCCAAAATGTGGATATGAAGGTGGAAAACTTCCTGTCCGGCTTCTTTTCCAGTATTGATTTGTGTTTTATAAGATTTCAAACCGATTTTTTTTGTTACATCTTTAACTGTTTGCAAAAGTTCCGCCATCAAATCTTTGTCCTCAAGTTCATTCAATGATGCAATATGTTTTTTCGGACACACCAACATGTGGATTGGAGCTTTTGGATTTATGTCATTGAATACAACTGTGTTTTCAGTTTCATATACAAACTCTGTCCCAAAGTCACCATTAATTATTTTGCAAAAAATACAATCTTCTGTCATAACTTTTTCTCCTTTTTACTTTATTGAAAAAATTCAAATATACACAGTAGCATAAATCAAGACTCTACTTCGTTTCACCTGCTATTCAGAATGACTGTTACGCGTCTTATCTGATTTTCTTAGCCAAAGACAAACCCGCAGGCAAAGGTAAAACTACATTTTCATAGTTTGGATTGGCATTGATATCATCTAAAAATGTTTGAACCTTTGTTGCGTGAGAAATCACATTGTCACAAGCAATATATCCACCAACTTTTAAATGTGGTTCAATTAAGTGAAAGAATTTGATATATTGAGCTTTGTTCGCATCTACAAACGCAAAATCAATTTCAAAATCTTCAGGTAAGTATTCCAAAATTGTTGCAGCATCCCCTTTTTTGGTTTCGATAATATCCGCAACACCACACTTTTCAAAATTCTCTTTGGCGATATCTAATCTTTTGTCGTAAAATTCGATTGTTGTAAGTTTTCCGCCAGTTTTTTTCAAAGCTTTGCCAATCCAAATTCCGGAATAGCCGTTGGATGTTCCAACCTCAACAACGCTTTTCGATTTTGAATCAACAATCAAATTATACAAAAATTCTGCTGTTGTTCGCGAAATATTCCAAAATTGTTTTTGAGTTTTTTCAAGGTCTTTTAAAACTTCTTGTGTCGTTTCATCAAATTTTTCTATCATTATTTTATCGTCTTTACTCTATTTGTAATAACTATTGCTCTAACAGGAACATCTAGCGGACTGGTTTTAACAATCTCTTTAATATCTGTATCTACAACAGAATACAATCCTGAAAGTGCATTTGTAATCATAATCAAATTATCACTGATTGGCGTAATATTTGTTGCAAAAGCATTTGTATTCAAATACAACTTATCCGTAATAACATCATCTTTTGTGTTCAAAACCTCAACAATATTGTCTTGCGCCCCAAGTATAAATAATTCATCTTTGCGTGCATACATATCAACAGGCTTTTCGCAAACTTCTAATTCTGATAAAAATCCTAAAGTTTCATAATCAACAATAGCAATTCTGCTTTTTGTTCTGCTGATAATATAAATTTTACCGTTTGCATAAGCGATTTTAGAAACATTTGGGAAACTACCGATATTTTTTAACAGATAATTGTTATCCAATTCAATTGCCCAAATATCATTTGTATTTCTATCAACATAGAACATTTTTGTTCCATCTTCTGACAAAGTGAATTTTTCACACATACCGTTTACTTTTAGTTGCTTTTTCAATGTCATTGTTTCAAGGCTAAAAATATATATGCTTGAATTTGAACCTGATGTAATATATGCAATTTTGTTAGGTGCATCTATGATAATTTGTTCAGGGCAAACATCAAAATTCACCTGTTTAATAACTTTTTCATCCATCAAAGAAATAATATTCATTGTCTTGTTATCAAAATAAGTTACAAGTAAAAACTCGTTATTGTAAGCTTTTATATCATTTATAACGTGTTCTTGCGCTAGGGAATATTCAGGAGTTTTAGTATTTGAATGGATTACTTGAATATTTTTATTCGCACCTGTTGAAATATAAAAAGTCTTGCCGTTTAACGGTTCTACAGGTGTTGTAAATTTTCTACCTTTGTTTCTTGTATTATTAATTCTTAACCCTGTTTCTTGCGCAACAGAAACATCAACATTACCAATAATACCTTTTAAAGATTCAGGAATAACTAAACCTTTCGGAAGTAAAATATCTTGTGGCAATAATCCTGATTGAAGTTCTTGCGGAGGGTCAATCATATTGATTACTGTCTTTTTACCATTTGTATTGATGACTTTTAACAACGCAAAATTATTATTCAAAATAATCATATCAGGCTTTTGTTTCATTGTCATATTTCTAGGGTAGCTTGATTTGATTGTCAAATTAGCAATATCATCTGTTTTGGCAGGGAATATCGGCAAATACATTGTTTTATCAGGCAAAATTATTGCTCCATCAAAACGGAAGTTTGTTTGAGGAAAATCTTTGCTGACAAAATCTTGCACTTGTTTTGGGACTTCTGCACCAAATACGGTTGTACAAGTTAATATAAATAAACTTAGTGCTGCGAAAAGTTTGCGCATATTATTTAAATACTCCCTTAACTTTTGACATTATTGATTTTTGAGGTTTTTTACCACCATTAATTTCGTACAATCTCTGGTATAAACGTTTTTCTTCTTCACTCAATTTTGTAGGAATTTTAATTTTCACAATAACTATATGGTCACCTCGTTGAGATGGTTTTGTGATAATTGGAACACCTGCACCTTTGATTTTTACGATATTTTCATGTTGGATTCCTGCCGGTATTTGAACTTCTTTTTCTCCATCAAGAGTTTTTATTGTAACCACGTCGCCCATAACAGCTTGAGCTGGCGAAATCTCAAGTTCCGTAAATATATTGATACCATCACGTTTGAAATAGTTTGACGGTTCTACATGGATAACCACGAACAAATCACCATTTGGACCACCGTTCACACCGCAATCACCCTCACCTGAAACTCGGATTTTTGACATATTGTCAACCCCAGCAGGAATTTTTATTTCAATACGTTTTTCTTTATTCACCATTCCATTGCCGTGACAAGTTTTGCAAGGTTTATCAATAACTTGACCTGAACCTTTACAATGAGGACAAGTTGTAATTTGCGCAAAATTTCCAAGAGGAGTTCTTGTAACTGTTTTTACTTGTCCTGTTCCACCACATTGCGGACAAGTTTTCTTTTCCGAACCTTTTTCAGCACCTGAGCCATGACAATCAGGGCAAATTTCCAAATGGTCAAATTTAATTTCTTTATTTATGCCAAACGCTGCATCTTCAAATTTTAATTTTACATCATATCTTAAATCGTCTCCACGTTGAGGAGCATTTGGATCAGGTCTTCCACCAAAACCGAAGCCACCAAAGCCTCCGAAGAAACTTTCAAATACGTCATTCAAATCTCCAAATCCACCTGCAAACGGTCCGTTTGTATCAAATCCTGCGTTTTTTAAACCATCTTCGCCATATTGGTCATAAGTTGCACGTTTACTTTCATCCGAAAGTGTTTCGTAAGCTTTTCCAAGTTCTTTGAATTTTTCTTCTGCATCCGGTGCTTTATTTACATCTGGGTGTAACTGCCTAGCTTTCCTACGGAAAGCAACTTTTATTTCTTCTTTGGTTGCCTCTTTGGAGACCCCAAGTATTTCGTAGTAATCTGCCATATCCTCTTTTTCTATATCCTTCTACTCTTTTAATCTGTGCTATTCGGCAGTCGCAACATTAACAAGCGTTGGTCTCAAAACCTTATCACCGACTTTGTAACCTTTTTGCAATTCAGTGATTACAGTATGTTCAGGATGTTCGCTTGTTGGGGTTTGCATTACGGCCTCATGGAAGTTAGGGTCAAATTCTTCTCCGATTGCTTTAATTTCTTCCAAGCCTAATTTTGTAAGGACTTCACAAACTTGTTTGTGAACAAGATTAAAGCTTTCTTTTACCTTTTCGCAGTCTTCAACATTTTCCAAGGCTTTTCTTCCGCGTTCAAAATTATCAAGAACAGCTAATAAATTTTTCAATGCGTTTTCTGTACCATATTTGATAAGACTTTCACGTTCTTGTTCTTGACGCTTTCTATAATTATCAAAATCGGCAGCAAGACGAATGTATTGCTGATTTAATTTATCATATTTTTCTTGAAGTTCACTATCTTGTTTTGTTTCCTCTGAAGTTTCTTCAGCATTTGTATCTTCTTGTTCAGCTTTTACTTCTTCTGTCTGTTTATTTTCTTCGTCTTTAACGATATCGTCGTTACTAAACGGATTTGAATTCTTATTTGTCATAAATATTCCCCTTCACAACATTATATACATATATTATAAGGTATCAATGCAATTTAACAAGGGAAATTTATTATTTTTTAATAATTGACTGTGCATGAATTCTGAATAAAACTCTGAGTTTTACAGTTTAGGATTTGGATATTTCCGTTTTTGTAGTAATATATACCATGTAAACACGGTTACAAAAGGAAAGGATTATTAAATGACAAAACTTTCACCACTACAAATTGAAAGATTAAAGTATCAACCAAAACTTCCTTCAAGCTTACAAAATGGTGTAAACTCTTTGGAAGTTGTTGAAGGTTCTGCAACAGAATCTGTTAGAGACCAAGAACAAATTAAAACATTATTTGCTAATACTTATGGCAAACCAACTGTTACATTCAAAGCTTCATCATCTTCTAAAGAATCAGAAGTAAGAAATGTTGGCGTTATCCTATCAGGTGGTCAAGCTCCTGGTGGACACAACGTTATTGCAGGTTTGTATGATGCATTAAAAAATGCAAATTCAGCTAACAAATTGTACGGTTTCTTAGGTGGTCCTTCTGGTATCATCGACGGAAAATATGTTGAATTTGATGATGAATTTATTAATGCCTACAGAAATACAGGTGGTTTCGATATCATCGGTTCTGGTAGAACAAAATTGGAAACTGAAGAACAATTCCAAAAATCTTTGGCTGTATGTAAAAAATTAAACATCTCTGCTGTTGTAATTATCGGTGGTGATGATTCTAATACAAATGCAGCATTATTAGCTGAATGGTTTGTAAAAAATAATGCAGGAATCCAAGTTATTGGTTGTCCAAAAACAATTGATGGCGACTTGAAAAACGACCAAATCGAAATTTCTTTCGGTTTCGATACTGCTACAAAAACTTACGCTGAACTTATCGGAAACATCGAAAGAGATGCTAATTCAGCTAAAAAATATTGGCACTTTGTAAAAATCATGGGTAGAAGTGCATCTCACGTTGCATTGGAAGCTGCATTACAAACTCAACCAAACATTACTTTGATTTCTGAAGAAGTTCAAGAAAAGAAAATGTCATTATCTTCAATCATTGATTACATGACAGATATCATTGTAAGACGTGCTGATATGGGTAAAAACTTCGGTATTGCAGTTATCCCTGAAGGTTTGATTGAATTTATTCCTGAAATGGGTTCAATGATTTCAAACTTGAACGATATTATGGCATCATTGGAAAATGATTCAGCTTTCGTTAATGCTACAACTATCAGAGAAAAATTTGATATCGTTGAGAACAGATTAGACGAAGAAAATGCTAAGGTTTACAAATCATTACCTGCTTTAATCAAAGGTCAATTGTTGGCTGACCGTGACCCACACGGCAATGTTCAAGTTTCAAAAATTGAAACTGAAAAATTGTTAATTGAAATGATTTCAACAAGATTGGATGAATTGAAAGAAGAAGGAAACTTCATCGGTAAATTTTCTGCACAATCTCATTTCTTCGGTTACGAAGGCAGATGCGCATTCCCATCTAACTTTGACGCTGATTACTGCTACTCATTAGGCTACAATGCATTTGCTTTGATTAGCTTTGGCAAAACAGGTTACTTATCATCAGTAAGAAACTTGACTGAATCTGCTGACAAATGGATTGCAGGTGGTATTCCTCTTACTATGATGATGAATATGGAAAAACGCCATGGTGAAATGAAACCGGTTATCCAAAAAGCATTGGTTAGACTTGATGGACCTGTATTCAAACAATTGCAAGACAACAGAGAAGACTGGGCAATGAATGACAGATACTTATTCCCAGGTGCAATCCAATACTTTGGACCAAGCTCTGTTTGTGATATCACAACAGTTACTTTGCAATTAGAAAGAAGCAGAGAATTAGCATCTGTATAGTCTGATTGACAAACCAATTTAAACGCGTCCGCATTAAATTGCAGACGCGTTTTATATGCATGATTATCATGGGCTATTACAAACCTGTGTCAAGGTCTTTAATATTACAAATTTCACATAAGACTAATATGTTTTATTTGAGATGCTGAAACTAGTTCAGGGTGACTAAAATAAATTTTAGCTATCTTGCAGATTCTATTTCACATCCAAGTTTTCAAGCTGTTTAATCTTGGTATTGATTTCGTTCATAAGGTTAATATTTTCAGTTTGGCGTGCATAGCGTTGAGCTTTATTCAACAATGTATAAGCCTTATTCAAGTTATTAAATTCCACCATAATATCAGCGGCAGCAAGATAATTTTGAGCTGTCTTTAGTGGAGAATCTGCATCTGTATAATTTTTTACCGCATTAGAATATGATTTGAGCGCCTTTTCAGGTTCTTCAAATTTCATATACGCATTACCTGTATTTGATGCTACAAACCCCTTAATATTGTGATTGTCAGTTTCTTGCGCAATATCATTTGCGACATCATAATAATTGAATGCCTCTTTGTCATACATATCAGTATAAATATTGCCCAATTTAGTCAAAGAAGCAGATTGAGCAGGCAAATTCTCTGCCTCACCGGCATGAGAAACAGTGCTGAAATAGTGATCCATTGCAGGTGTAATTTGATTTACATCATCATAAATTTGAGCCATAGAATAATGCGCTTTAGTTTTTACATTTTCATCTGTAGATAATTGAAGTGACTGATTGTAACTCTTTAAAGCCTGCGCAATATAATCATGGTCGTCATATATTTTTCCAACTTCATAATAAATTTTGCCTGAAGTTTCGGTATCATTTATTTCTAAAGCTCTATTTAGTGCTTGCTCGAAAGACTTGATAGCTTTTTCAGGATCGTTTGCATAAGCGTATTTTTTCGCTTGAATAAACAAAGATTTTAGCTGTTTATCTTGCGGAATTTTTGTTGACGATGTTTGTCCTGCAACAGAAATTGGAATTACGTTAGAATTTTCCTGAGTTACTTGTTGCGGAAACTCCTCAACTTGCGCAGTTTCCTGAAGTTCTTCTTGTCTTTTTGTTTGACTTGTTGAACCGTCAGGAAATTTTACTAAAAATCGTTCATTTACATTGCCTTCATCATATTTGAAATCAATGTTTTGTAAAAATAATGCATCAACCCAATTTTCTACAACTTTTGAATCTTTGTTTAATGTTTCTGAAATATAATTATCTAAAACAGTTGCGGCACTGTTTAGAGTTGTTTTGACAAGTTTTGGATTGGCTTTTCCGCTTTGAACTTGTTTTTGTACAACACCAAGATAGCCATCTACAATTTCATTCAAATCATCAGGTGTACCAATTGCAATCGCAGTATTTTTAAAATCTTTTAAAATCTGTGCAATGTTAATTTGATTATCAAGCTTGCCTGCCTGAGTTTGCTCAATATTTTTGGCTTGCGCCGTAGCGGTATTTTGTTGAGAATTTTGCGCAGAATTTATATTTACACTAGCATAACCGGTTTGTGCAGGCATGGAGAATTTTTGTTCATAAGCAGGAGTGTAAGTCGGAGCTTTTTGCTCAACATATTGCAACCCTTTACTCTTTGAATTTTGACCTGATTCTTGCTCGCGTTGTGCATTGGTGGCAGCAGATTTTTCATCCTCATCGCGTTTTTTTACACGATTTGGAAGGTCTTGTTTGACATAAGGTCTTTGATATATGTTATTAAGACTAAGTCCCATCTCTTATACACTGCCTCCAAGTCTGTATCTTACCACTATATTTCTATCACAATTGCAAGTTTTTTGGGTCATACTTTCGTATGATTTATGCCATGATATATTTAAGTCTTTTTTTGCTAATGTCAACCATGACATGCTTTGCTAAAATTTTATTAAATTTCATCTTTAACAAATGTAAATAATTTGACAAAATATCATGACAAACCAGTTTGATTAATTTATTATCAACATATATTCGGAGGAAGAATGTTAAACGAAATGGTAGAAAATAAATCAAATTTTGACTTAACCTCAAAAAGCGCATTCTCCAGTGAGAGCGATACTTTCACATCTCGTTCGATTGCTGCATTACTTGCAAAAAATAATGTGCCTTCATCTCACAAGAGAATTGCTGACAACTATCTTATTATCAAAAAAGTTTTTAAATTTCAGGCATGTATGAGCCGAATTTCTAATGTAGAAAAATCTTTGTTGGAAAAATATGATTTTAACATTTTAGAATTTACAACAATGAAACAAATGTATAATGAATTGGGACTATTACAGAAGTGGTCTCTATCTGAGGATGCAAATCTTAGGGATGTTGCTGATAATATTTTACTTATCAGAGTTAAGGAATTGAAGTTTTTGGAAGCTAGCCGTTATGCTTCAATTTCCAACGAAATTTATAATGGCTACAAAGCTTTGGAACAATATTTAAAAGAAATAAGCAAGTTCCAAACTGTTCAAACTCTTAGAACTTTGAACTTTTAAATAATAACAATACATACGAATACACAAGAAAGCGGAAAATATATTTTCTGCTTTTTTGTTTGTTAAATTTATAAATATTTTGTAATTTTACTAACAAATTATATTTTTATGTGTTTTAATCATGTCAATCAGTACAATTTACAAAAAAGAAAAGGTTAGTGAAATGCAAGTAAATATGAATCCATCTGCATCATTTGGTATGGCAGTAAAAGTTGACCCAAGTGCTCAAAGAGTTATCAAAGCTCAAACTTCTGAATTATCAGAAAAAGCATATAATAATTTTTGGAATAATTTTAATGATATAGTTTCAAGACAAGAAGGAAATCCTGTAGATATTTTAATTAGAAGATGTAAACACAGAGATGCTCTAGCTGCTGAAGTTGTTGACCATAGCGACTCTCCAATGAAAAATACAGTATATTCTCAAAGTACATTATTCCCTAGCGGACTAAAATTTATGGAAAGAGCAGAGAAAAAAGCTAACAGAATTAATGATGTAAACGATCGTATTGGTAAATATACTCCTGCAACATCTGAAGATTATACTGCAGGTAAAATTGGTCAAAATTTAGATGTTGATGGCGAACATCTTGACCTTGATGCATAAATAAATTAAATATGATAAATAATATTACCCCCTCAAATAATGCAATAACTTTTCAAGCCTGCTACAAAAGTAAATTTAGCAAGCAGCTTGAAACTGCAATAAAAAATAATACTCCCGACCAAAAATTAATCGATGAATTTTCTAAAGTTTTTCAACAGAAGAAAAATTCTAAGTATAAAATTGGCGCAGGGCGAAATGGCGAAGTTTTTAGAATTGATGATTATTATGTGTTCAAAACTTATTTCAACGACCAACCAAAAATTGGAGAGGTAAAAATATCACAACCAAGTATTTTCCAAACTTTAAAAACTTATTATGGCGGAATTGTTGCAAAATTTGGCAATATCGACATTATAAAGAACGTAAGTAATGATGCAAAAAAAATGCTTGAGATGGCAAGTTCAAAAAACAATGGCGAAGGTGCATATAAGTATTGCTTAGAAGAATTTTCGCAACTGCCACAATCAGCGATAGATAATTTAGCAAAAGATTTCAAAAAGTTAAATGAAATCCATAATTCAAGTCTAAACTATCGATTTGATACAAATAATCCAAATAATTTTGTAAAAGTTGGAAAATCAATAAGAATTGTAGATGACATTGACTGGGTTCCTTGCAAAAATCCAAATGATTTTTTGAGTTTCATTAATCCGTTTATCCAACAAGGTGGAGATGCAAATTTGAAAAAGCAATTATTGAAAAAATGTATTTTGGCGAGTGAAAAATATCAATTACCAATGGATGATGCATTCAAATACTTGAAATCTAAATTAGATGATATATTTAAAAGTGTTGGCATAAAGGAAAACTTTGAAGATTTTTACCAAAAAATGACAAATTTGCGAAAAAATTACCCTAACCAGACCGAACGTATGAAGTTGGCAAGTGAGTATATTAATTCATTATAAAGAATATTGAAAATTTTTATTCTTGAATTATACTAAAAGCGAAAAAGAGGTATTTATGAGTGTCCAAGCAATCAGCAGTGCAAATACACCCCAAAAACAAAGACCTATTAAAAAACATTTTAATACAGTTGAAATAACAGGTTATGGTGCACTCGGTACAGGAATTGCAAGCGGAATTGCCGGAGCAAAGAAAAAAATCAAATTGCACAGATATTTAGCTTACGTTTCAGTAGGACTTGCCATAGCACATACTGCAATTATTGAATGGAATCATCATAAATATAAAAAATCAAAATAACCCCAAAAAAAGGAGAAGAATATGAGCGTTTACGAAGCCGGAATGATGGTATGTTTTGGAATTAGCTGGCCAGTTGCAGCATTAAAAACTTATCAATGCAAATGTGTACATGGAAAAAGTATTCATTTTTCAATGTTAATTTTACTTGGTTATATTTGCGGAATTGCACATAAAGTTTTAGATAATATGGACTGGGTTTTCTGGCTATATATTATGAATACGGCATTTTTACTACTGGATATGGCATTGTATTGGCGATACAAAGACAATAAAGCACCTGTCACAGATGAAAAAAATGAAGTCGATATCAATGAAGAAGTTGAAATAGACTAATTTTCATCCTTTTGAGATTTTGAAGGAATTAGCGCTACAATTGCAGGTAAGATAAACAGTGTCAAAATTAAAAGCGCAAAAAATGTAACTATTGAAGCTTGTGAATCTTTTATTGACTGACAAACTGAAACTCCTTCAACATCAAAAGTCAAAAAAGCACCTAACAACCAAGCCCAAATCACATTTTTAGAAATAGCAAAAATTCTTTTTTTGAAATTAAATACGATTAATATTTTTATCAACACAAGTGGAATAATGAACACAAAAGGGTTTAGAGCATATTTATAAACAAATACAAATAAAGCTATTCCGCCTATAATATAAATTGCAGTCAGCAAAATATAATACAAAAGAAAAAAACTCTGGCTAATTGAACCTTTTGGACTAAAAATATTATTATTCATATATATTCCTCTTTTGAAGAAATTATAGCATAAATCGCACACTTGGGCAAAATCTGAACAAAAAAAGACGGATACATAAGTAATCCGCCTTTTTAAATTTTTTGCAAAGTCAAAAACTATACTAATTTAACAGTAATTGATTTTGGTTTTTGAGTGTAAGAAATTTTATCTTCACGAGATAACCATCCTAGACCCATGTAAGTGAAATTATCATCCAAATCCATATCTTTTCTCAATTTGTTGATTGTAACTTCACCCTTGTCTGACAAATAGTGGTAAATTTTACCAGCTGATTCAATAATTTGAGTTTGCATTTCTTTTTGTTCTTTTTTGCTAGATGTGAACATTTTGTATCCTCCTTTTATCACAAAATTATAATACTACTATTTTAAAATTAATGAAACTGTAATTTCTAGAATAATGCTAAAACGTTGTTTTTATAAGGTTTTACGCTCTTAACATTTCTAAATCTTTTATAATTATATATAAAAAAATAGAATAAAATTCATCAATTTGGATGATTTTTGAGCTGAATTTTATAAAATATCGCCAAAATCTTGAAAAAATAGAAAATTTTTCTAATTTATTTCACAAAAAATATTTACAAAAGTATTGCCACATACGATATCCAACCATATATACCATTTAAAATTTTGGCAAAATTTTAAATTTAAAAAATTTAGAGTTCATTTCGCTGAAATTCAAAATCTTCATGTGAATTTGTCATTTTTTCTTGAATTATATGTATTGTTTTTACCAAATCTTCTTTTTCAAAATAACTTTCTGAAAAAATAACTACCTTATTATTATCCTTTTTAGTAAAAGTCAAAAGATACTCTGTGTAACCCTTTGCGTACCTGTTACCTTTTACTTTTTGCCTCAAATAACTAACATCTGCAACCTCTGAATATTTAACAAGTTTTTTGGTTGACTTCATATTTACAAGATTTATTTTTTCAATTTTACAAATATCTTCAGCTTTTGAACAAACTAAAGTTTCTTGCTTATAATTAGTCAATGCACCAACAATAACAACCATCACTACAAACATAATTCCGATTAACCAAGGTATAATTTTCTTTGAATCCATGATATTTTTCCTATTTTTAATCAGTTTACCACTAAAATAAATTGTTTTATAATAGGAATGAGGTATTCTTATGATAAAAAACGTTATTTTTGATTTAGATGGAACTTTGTTAAACACGCTTGAAGATTTAGCAATTGCAACAAATTACGCCCTTAAACAGTTTAATTATCCACAAAGAACTATTGAAGAAGTACGTCAATTTGTTGGCAATGGAGTCGCAAAACTCATTGAGCGCGCAATTCCAAATGGGAAAAATAATCCTAATTTTGAAAAATGTCTAGAAATATTTAAACAAAATTACTCCAAAATTATGTATGACCACACTGCCCCTTATGAGGGTATTTTGCCAATGCTGACGGAACTTAAAGCAAAAGGTTATAAAATTTCTGTAGTATCAAATAAATTTGATGCAGCAGTGAAAGAATTATGCAAAAAATATTTTCCAACACTGATAGATGTAGCAGCTGGCGAAAATGAAGCACTCGGAATTAAGAAAAAACCTGCTCCTGACACCGTTTTAAAGGCTTTAAAAGAAATCAATTTAAAAACCTGTGATGCAATTTATGTTGGAGATTCTGATGTGGACATTATGACAGCTAAAAATTCTAATATGCCTTGTATTAGTGTTACTTGGGGATTTAGAGATAAGGATTTTTTAATTAAAAATGGTGGCAATCTTTTTGCACAAACTCCATCTGATATTATAAAAATTTTAGAAAACTAAACTAACCACCTTAACTAATATTAAAGTTTTATCTTTTCTCCTATTTTTAATTAAGAAAAGGAGAAAATAAAATGTCTACTGCAATTAAAGAAATCAATGCTCGCCAAATTCTAGACTCTCGTGGGAATCCTACGATTGAAGTCGAAGTAAAATTATTTTCAGGAATAAACGGAGTCGCATCAGTTCCGTCAGGAGCATCAACAGGAAAATTTGAGGCAGTAGAATTAAGAGACAACGAACCGAACAATTATGACGGCAAAAGCGTACAAAAAGCTGTTTATAATGTCAATAAAATAATTGCGCCCATTTTGACAAATAAAAATGTCACAAATCAAAATTTGATAGATAAAACTTTAATCAACCTTGATGGTACGGAAAATAAAAGTAATCTTGGAGCGAATGCGATTTTAGGAGTTTCGATGGCATGTGCCAAAGCAAGTGCAAATAGTTTTGGACAACCTTTATTTATGTACCTTGGCGGTATCAGTGCAAATACTCTTCCTGTTCCAATGATGAACATTTTAAACGGAGGTATACATGCTCAAAACAATCTTGAATTTCAGGAATTTATGATTGCTCCTATAGGCGCTAAAACTTTTTCACAAGCCCTACAAATGGGAACAAAAGTTTTTCATACATTAAAAAGAAATTTAAACAAACGCGGATTATCAACAGGAGTAGGAGATGAGGGTGGTTTTGCTCCCAATTTAAAAACTAATTCTGAAGCTATAGAACTAATTATTGATGCAATTCAAAATTCAAACTACACAACCAATGAGATAAAGATATGTCTTGATGTTGCATCAAGTGAATTTTACAATAACGGAAAATATTTTGTCCGAGATTATGGATATTCAAGTTCAGAATTTGTTGAAGTTTTAGAAAAGCTTGTTAAAGATTATCCAATAATTTCCATAGAAGATGGATTATCTGAAGAGGATTATGAAGGCTGGGAACTATTGACTCAAACCATTGGTAACAAATGCCAACTTGTAGGAGATGATTTATTTGTAACTAACATAAAAAGACTCAAAAAAGGAGTCCTACAATCTCTTGGTAATTCAATTTTAATAAAATTAAACCAAATAGGAACAGTAAGCGAAACTCTAAATACCATAAATTATGCTCAAAACAACAACTACACAACAATAATTTCCCACCGCTCTGGAGAAACAGAAGATACCTTTATCGCAGATTTGGCAGTTGCAGTAAATAGCGGACTCATCAAAACAGGTTCGCTATCGCGCTCTGAAAGAATTGCAAAATATAACAGGTTATTAAAAATAGAACAGATGTTAGGCTCTAACGCACGATATTTAGGAAAAAATGCCTTTAATCCTAAATAAAATCTTATTAAAATTTGATTATTTTTCTTTATTTTCTATAATTTTGTTACTACGAAAATAAAAAAGGACAAAGAAAAATGATTATAATTATGGAACGAGATGCAACAGCTAACAATATTCAAGCTGTTACAAGTTTGCTAAAAGAACACGGTTTTCAAGTAATTGTACACGAAGGTGATGTACACACCGTTATTGATGCACTAGGAGATAAAACAACCCTATCCCCAAGCAGAATCGATGCAATGGATGGAGTAAAGCAAATCAAATTTATTCGTGAACCATTTAGACTCGCATCTCGTGATAGAAAATCAGAAGATACTGTTATTGAATTTCCAAATGGCGTAAAAGTTGGTGGGGCAAACAGACCTGTTTTTATGGTAGGCCCATGTTCTGTTGAAGAAGACTACGATGGACTTTTACAAGTTGCAGTTGCAGCAAAAGAACTAGGCTGTCAATTTTTGCGTGGAGGTGCATTCAAACCAAGAACGTCTCCTTATGATTTTGACGGACTTGGCGAAAAAGCTCTTAAATATTTGGCTCAAGCAAGAGAAGCTACTGGCTTGCTCGTTGTTACAGAACTTATGGATGTTGAAGACTTGGATTTAGTTTGTGATTACGCTGATGTTATTCAGGTTGGGGCTAGAAATATGCAAAACTTCCGCTTGCTCAAAGCTGTTGGAAAATGTAACAAACCTGTCGTACTAAAACGTGGACCTGCAAGCACTATTCGAGAATTTTTACTTGCGGCAGAACATATTATGTATAACGGAAATGAAAAAGTTATTCTTTGTGAACGTGGTTTAAAAAGTTTTGATAATGCATTTACAAGAAATGTCCTTGATATTGCAGCTGTTCCGGTTATCAAAAAATATTCTCACCTTCCAATTATTGTTGACCCAAGCCACGGTACAGGTCAACGTTACTTGATTGAACCAATGGCGAAAGCAGGATTGGTTGCAGGAGCAGACGGTGTGATGGTTGAAGTTCACCACAATCCGTCTTGTGCATTGAGTGATGGTAAACAAAGTTTATCAATTTCGCAATTCAAAGAAGTTTTCTCAAGATTGAACAATATGATTGATGTTTTACATCTTGAAAAAAGCACAACCTTATCTTGTGTAGAGTAAAATATTAACAAATATTAAGAATAAAAATGCTCAAATTTATTACTATTTGGGCATTTTTATTTTTCTCAAAAATAGCAAAAGGCAATTTCTCTTTTCAAAAATACTTTATAAATACATAGGTAAAAAGTGGAAAGGAAAATGTATTATGTCAGATTTTTATGGAGTAGGCTTGATTGGCGTGCCTTATAACGCAATTAAACCAAATTACAGTCAAAAAACAGAAAAATATGCTTTTGTTGACAATTCAATTATGAATCACCCTCGCAAAGAAGAAAAATCAAACACAGGTGCTAAAGTTGCTGCCAGTGCTGTTGGTTTGATTGCTGCAGGAGTTTTAGCTTATGTATTTAGAGGTAAAATTAAAGCTGCAGCTCCAAAAGTTACGCAATTTGCAAAAGATGCTTGGAAAAATTGCAAAGATTTTGCTCAAAAAGGCTATGGTAAAGTAAAACCTTATATTGATAAAACATTGACTAAAGGTAAAGAGGTAATTGATAAAGGTGTAAATTTTGTTAAACCTTATGTAAATAAAACTATCAACTTCTTTAAGAATTTAGTAAAATAATGTTATAAAATCTATTTCTAAAACATCAATTGGCGTTTTGACTTAATATCTTTTATCTGTTCAAGATAATTTGAATTAGTTAAATCGCCAATTGTTTTGTACAATTTCAATATACCTGTTTGAATATTATCAGAGTTCATTTGAATCATATCATTTGCCATCTCAACATTAGACATTGCAAGACGTGTCATATCGCGAAACCCCGATGATGCAATCTCTAGCGCCAATTCATTATCTTGTGCAGTTTTAAATATTGCCTGTGCAATTAGCATTGGCATGTGTGAAATAAGTGCTGCAGCTTCATCATGTTTTTCAGGAGTTGTGATAACAGGTTTTGCTCCCATTTGTTCAATCAATTCAATCAATGTTTCGTCTTTGCCAAACACAGGAGTTATGACCCATTTTGCACCTTTAAAAAGTTCTTCAAATGAATTCTCAAATCCTTGAAACTCTGTTCCTGCCATCGGATGAGATGGGACAAATTTATATGGTCTTCTCTTTTTACAAACAAAACTTTTTAGCGAACATACATCCGTTACAACAGTATCAGGAAGTAAAATTTCTTCCAATTTATCCAAAACTTCCAAAGTTTTATTCATTGCAGAACATACAAAAACAATATCGCATGTTTTTAGAACATCATAGGTTTTGTGGATATTTTCACCACTTTGCGATTGCGAAACTCCTACGACATCATAATTCAATTTAGTCAAAACTTTGAATATTGAACCACCAATCAGTCCTAAACCAACAACTCCGATTTTCATATTTCATCTCCTGAAAATTATGCCAAATCCTTGTGGTGGAAATGCTTTTTACCTTTTACATATTCATCAACAATCTGACCGTTTCCATGTAGTTTATATTTATAAATAGTCAACCCCTCTAAACCGACAGGTCCTCTGGCATGAGTTTTGTTAGTAGAAATCCCAACTTCAGCCCCAAAACCGTACCTGAAACCGTCAGCAAAACGAGTTGAGGCATTGAAATACACGCCCGCGGAATCTACTTTGTTCATAAACTTTTCTGCATTGTCAACATCTTTTGTAATAATACTATCAGTATGCCCAGAACCATAAGTATTTATATGTTCAATCGCCTCATCAATAGAATTGACAAACTTGTAGGATAAAATTTTATCACCATACTCAATAGACCAAGAGTCTGGGTTTGAAACCAATTTTATTTCAGAAAGTTGAAGAGATGCCAACAATTCATCTGTTTTAGGAAAATCTTTATGAATTAAAAGTGTTTCTACAGCATTACAAGCACTTGGGTATTGGGTTTTGGCGTCAATTATAACACGTGATGCCATATCAATATCAGCCGATTTATCAACAAATATGTGACAAATTCCGCTAGCATGACCAAGAACCGGAATACTTGTATTTGCTTTAATGTATTTTACCAAATTATTTCCACCTCGCGGAATAATCAAATTGATATAGTTGTCGCATTTTAACATTTGAGCAACATCATCTCGAGAAAAGACTTGTTGAACAACATTTTTGGGAAATTCAGGAACTTGTGACAACGCTTCGTTTATTACTTCCAAAATCTTTTTATTTGTATTTTTAGATTCTTTTCCACCTTTTAAAATTACAGCATTAGAGGATTTTATGGCAAGAGATGAAATTTGAGAAATAACATCAGGTCTCGCCTCAAAAATAATACCAAGAACACCAATCGGACAAGAAACTTTGCTAAGTGTAAGTCCATCATCCAGTTCACGTACAAATAAATTTTTACCGATTGGGTCATCAAGATTTGCAATATCACGCACCCCTTGAATCATATCACGCATCTTATTTTCATCTAATTTTAGGCGATTGAAGGTAGATTTTGTAATTTCACCATTGGCAACTAAACTTTCAGCTTCTGACAAATCTTCTTTATTAGCCTCAAAGATTTCAGCCTTGTGAATTTCAAACATATCTGCAATTTTATTTAGTGCAGTATTTTTAATTTCTGTGTTTAAATCTGCAATTTTCAAAGATGCATCTTTCGCAGCTTTCGCAATTTCTATAAAATTTTGTACCATAATATCTCCCTACAAAATAGTAATATTATCTCGTGTTATGATTGCATCATAGTTTTTGAAACCAAGAATTTCTGCAATATTATCAGAATGCCTACCGATAACTTTTTTACAAGAATCAGAGTCATAATTGACAATTCCACGCGCAAATTCTTGTTTATTTTCATCAAGAATTGAAATTACATCACCTTTTTTGAATGTATTTTTAACACCGACAACACCAATTGGCAACAAACTTTTTTCTTCCTGAATAAGTGCGTGTTTTGCCCCTTCATTAACGATAATTTTTCCGATAATATTTGTAGCATAACCAATCCAGCGTTTTTTATCAGAAAGGTTTTCTGTTGAAGGTAAAAACATAGTTCCCAAATCTTCACCATCAAAAATTCTTTTGATAATAAACGGTTGTTTACCGTTTGCTATTAAAACTTTTCCACCAAATCTAGTTACAAGACGAGCAGCCTTTAATTTTGTTTCCATACCGCCACGACCGCCATCAGAAACACCTGATGCCAGTGCCAAAATTTTATCATTAACTTCTTCAACTGATTTGATTAATTTTGCATTAGGATTTGTTTTGGGATTATCGTCATACAAACCGTCAATGTCTGATAAAATTATCAACAAATCTGCATCAAGTTCACTTGCTACAAGGGCTGACAACTTGTCATTATCAGAAAAACAAACCTGCATATCTTCTTTGACATAACGTAAAGCAACATCCAATGTTGAAACCGTATCATTTTGGTTAATTACAGGAATTGTGCCAAGTTCTAGCAACTTATTAAGAGTGGTTCTCAAACTCAAATATCTTTCTCTAACTGAAAAGTCATCTTCTGTAAGTAAGATTTGTGCAGCAGTCAATCCATAAGTATCAAAACCATTTTCGTAAATTGACATCAACTTACCTTGCCCAATAGCTGCACATGCCTGTTTTAATGCTGTTCCTTGAGTATTTTCCAAGTCCAAACGTTTTTTGCCAAGACCCACCGCACCGGATGTTACGACAATCACTTCTTTCCCAGATTTTACAAGAGTCGCAATTTCTTCAATAAATGTATAAACTCTCGGTAACGATACATAGCCTTCATCATTTCGCAAAACATTTGTTCCAAGTTTAATTACAATACGTTTTGCATTTATAAATTCTCGTCTGTCCACTTTAAAAACCTACTCTCTAACTTTGTTCTCTCTACCTTCTTTTAATCTTGTAATATTTTCTCTATGTAGGTATATCACATAAATTGCAGCAATCAAGGCATAAACAATATATGCAATAGGAGCATTCAAAAACCACATAATCAAAGGTGAAAGAGTTAAGGCAACGATTGAACCAAGTGAAACATATTTAGAAACCCAAGTAACAATGCCCCAAACTGCAGCAATAATCAAACCTGCTTGCCAGTTCAAAGCCATCAAAGTACCAACACCTGATGCTACAGATTTGCCACCTGTAAAGTTTAAGAATACAGATTTGCTGTGTCCCAAAATGGCGCAAACAGCAGCCAAGACAGGTAGAACCCCTAAATGCGCCAATGCTGTTGCAAATAATGCAGTCAACACAACAGGTAATGCACCTTTTAGTGCATCTAACAACATCACAATAAAGAACCACTTTTTGCCCATTACACGTTTAACATTTGTAGCACCGGTTGAACCAGAACCAATTGTTCTGATATCTTGTCCTGTAAATAATTTTACAATAATATAACCTGTTGGAATTGAACCGATAAGGTATGATGACGCGCCAACAAGCGCAATTTGTCTTAATATTTCTGCATAATCCATTAATTTATTCTCCAAATCTTTTCCACGAGGGTAATTATACCATATCAAAAGTAGTATTTCAATTTATAAAATCATTTTAAAAGCTAAGTTTTCTACAACCGCCATAAGCCCCATTGCCGGAGTCAGAGAAATTTGTAATTTTGCATCTTCCACAAACTTTATATCACGCATTAAGCGATAAAAAAGCTGTTTATTTTCTGAATTCGCTTTCATTGTAGCAAGCATATAATTTTGAATTTGAGTAAAAATTTCCATTGGTTCATTTTCTGACATCAATTTTAAAACATTATTTTCAAAATCTAAAACTTTGCCACGTTCAATTTGCCAATAATTTGAAATTACACTTTCCACTAGATTATAAGTGCAATTATCTTCCAATTTTGATGGCACAAAAAATGACTGTGCCCTTGAAACAACTGTCGAAATTATATCAGTTTTATCATTTGTCAAAAATATAAATGTTGTATTTTTAGGCGGTTCTTCAAAAGTTTTTAATAGTGCATTTGAAGTTGCTTCTGGAAAATTAACCTGATTTAACGGTAATAGATTACCGTCATCATCTCTATCACAAAATATGTAAACCCTATGATAATCACTTGTCACCGCAAGTTCATTAATAATAGATTTTGCTTGACTTATATTTATATTCTTTTTGCCCTTTGTAGAATCCTCATCATCTGTTCCGTCTTTAAAATCCAATCTTGTATAAATTTTAACAGTAGGATGAGTTTGCTCTTTTATCCAACGGCAATTTAAGCAATCGCAAGTTTCCTCGCCATCCTTTGAACAATTCAACAGACGTGCTACCTCTAGCGCCAATTCACATTGAGATTTTATATCAGGTCCCCAAAATAAAAGACAGTGACTAATATTTTTATTGTCATCTTGGATGCCGCTTTCAAAATATTTTAAAAGCTTTGGATATTTTTGTGAAATTTCATTATTGTAATATAGCATATTCCACCTCCCTATCTATATCCAAAGTGGATTGTCCTGATTTTATTCTATATTCAGCATTTGTAATATTTTCTTTCAATTTTACAAGGTCTTTTAACGAAACATTCTTCATTTTTTGAACTTCTAATTTCACCCTATAAGGGTGCATATTGATAATTTTTGCAATTTCATCAGGAGAAAGTTTTGAACTGTTCGCCTTAATTTGGATTTTGCCATGTAAAATTGTATGTAATACTGATAAAATTTCTAATGGATGCTTTTTCATCAAAAGTTTTTGGTATTCTTCAAGCGCTTTTGCCTTTTTACCACCAACTAAATAGTCAATAAAGACAAATAAATCTTCATTTGTCACACAAATTTCTTGAATCATATCTTTGGTTACAGGTTTGTCACCTGCAAAAATTTTTAACTTTTCAAGCTCAGAATCTAAAAGTCTTAAATTCGCACCAACCTGAATTAACATCGTTGCTGCCACTTCATCGGTTATTTTTAAATCCTTAGTTTTACCTTGTTGTTTTATCCAAGATTCTAACTCCGCTGTTTTGAATGATGGAATTTGTGGAAATTCTTTTGAGTTATATTTTGCCAATAATTTGAAAAACTTTTTACGTTTATCAATTTTTTTCTGACTATCCGGCAGGATTTGTGCAACAAAAATTACATCTAAGTTTTCAGGACAAGAATCAAGCGCGTCTGTAATTTGCGCAATTTGTTTATCATCAAAACTTTTATCTTCTGATTTACCACTTAAATAAGATAGACAATTTATTTCAATAAGCATTTTGCCAAACATCATAGGTTGAGTTTTTAGTGCTGCAACCAAATCAGGAAACTTTGGATTGTTAAAATGTTTATAACTCATTTCAATGAAATTTTTATCAAGTTTGTCTTTAAACTTCTTAATTTCATTAGAAATATTAAATTCTTCATCCCCATAAAAAAAGTAAATCATATCGCTATTTTATTAAAAAGGTGGATAAAAGTAAACAATGATTTTCATACACTTACAGGGAATTACTACGTCACTCTGTAATGGCTGAAACGAGTTCAGAGTGACTTTGAGGTATTATTCAATGACCTTAAACAGCCAGCCATCCTGTCCTCTTGCATTCTTGCCATATTTAATCACTTTATAAAAAACAATCTTTCAAAAAAATCCAAAAAACGACTTTCAGGAAATTTTATTGGCGGATAATACATCGGCGTATTGTGAAAATCTTTATACGTAGCATTTTTATGTTTTTTGATAAATTGGTCAAGTTTTTTATTTGTTGTTTTATCAGCACTATTTAGTCCGCATTTTTTGTAAAAAACTTGAGGTGCTCTTTGTGGTACTAATCCTGAACTTGCCATTAAATGTATTCTACCTTCACAACCGATTTTTTTACTGTAATTTTTAGCAAAATTTAACAGAGAAGTCCCAAAACCTTCACCTGATTTTGTCGAAAACAAAAAATCAATATATAAAGACGGCACAAAATCATTACTATCAGGGCGTAAAATATGCTCTTTAAAACAATACATCTCACCATGAGCTTTACAATTTTGATTAGTTGAAAAAATATAAAATTTTTCAAACTTGTCACCATGCTTACAAATCGAATTACAATAAATTAATTTATCAGGCAGGCTATATTTTTTGAGTGGATATTTTAAACGTGAAATATTTAGCATTATAAAAAATATTAATGCTCTAAAAAATATTTTTTGCCTTTTTGTAAAAAAATAATAATATTCAAACTGAAATATGATTTTGTATTATAATTAAAGAATAGAAGTAGAGATAATATATAAATAGTAGGGATAAAGTTTTGAAAAAGAAATATCATTTTATCGCCATTGGCGGTGTGGGGATGAGCGGACTTGCAAAATACTTACTACAAAAAGGTTTTGAAGTATCAGGCTCAGATATAAATGACAGTAAATATGTACAAAATGTGAAAAAGCTTGGAGCAAAAGTTTTTATCGGACACGATGAAAATAATGTTCCTGAGGACTGTATTGTAGTTGCAAGTACAGCAATACGTGATAACAATCCGGAAATCCAAAAAGCAAAACGCTTGGGATTACCAATTTGGCATCGTTCAGATTTGTTGGCTGAAATTTCTCAACATGAAAAATATTTTATGGGTTTTTCCGGAACTCACGGCAAAACAACAACTAGCGGTCTATGTTCTTATGTTTTAGAAAAAGCAAATCTGAAGCCGTCTTATGTTGTAGGTGGGATGATTCCCGAACTTGATACAAATGCAAATGCAACAAATGATAAATTTTTCATTGCAGAGCTTGATGAAAGCGATGGTACAATTGTAAAATATTCACCGAATTTAGTTGTAGTAAATAACCTAGAACCTGACCATTTAGATTTTTATAAAAACGGTTTGGAATCTATTTTGGAAACTTTTGAAACATTCCTTTCTAACATGAGAGAAAACGGAATTGTTATGGCAAATACAGATAATGAAGGTGTAAAAAGACTTGTTAAACATTTCACCCAACACGAACTTGGACACAATGCTCACTTTGTAACTTATTCAATTGGCGGAAACACTGATTACTGTGCAAAAAATATCAATTACGCAGAAGATTTTACAACATTTGATATTCTATATAAAGGTGAACTCAAAACGACTTTAAAAATTTGTTTAAAAGGTGTTCACAATGTTTATAACTCACTTGCGGTTTGGGGCAGTTTGCATCAATCAGGAGTAGAAATGAGTCTTGTAAATCCTCATTTCGCAACTTTTACAGGTATGGGCAGAAGGTTCCAAAAAGTCGGAGAATTTGACGGAATCTCCATTTATGATGATTACGCTCACCATCCAACAGAAATTAAAGCTACATTATCATCATCAAAATCATTCAAAAACAGAAATGTAATCGCCGTATTCCAACCGCACAGATATACAAGATTGCAAAATCTATGGAATGAATTTATGGGCGCATTTTCTGATGTTAATAGAGTTGTAGTGACCGATGTTTACGCCGCAAGCGAAGACCCTATTGATGGGGTTAATTCAAAAGCTTTCACCGAAGAATTGAAAGAAAAAATTGATATTCCTTGTGAAAATATTTCAGGCAGTATTTCAGAAGTTGCCAAAAAACTTTTACCAACATTAAAATCAGGTGATATCGTAATTGGCTTAGGTGCCGGTACAATCACAAATCTTGGTAAAGAATTAATTGCATTAAACAAGGAGAGAGCACAAGTTGGAAATTAGTTCTGAAAAAGATTTTGACATAAAAAGACTCACGACTTTCAAAATCGGCGGGAAAATCAAAGAAGTGTTTTTTCCGCAAAATTTGGAAGAATTTGAACAAATTTTGAAAGAAAATAAAGATATTAAAGTATTTGGCAATCTTTCTAACACATTGATTTCATCTGATGGATATAATGGCAAAATTGTTTTGACAACAAAGATGAATAATATCAAAATTGATGAAACAAGGGTTGTTGCAGATGCCGGCGTAAAAGGTCCAAAATTGTCTCAAGAAGTTTACAAAAACGGTTTATCAGGACTTGAATTTATGATAGGTTTCCCTGGGTCAATCGGTGGCGAAGTTTGTATGAATGCATCAGCTAACAAACAAGCAATTAGCGACACTTTAACATCTGTTATTTGTTATTCAAAAGACAAAGGACTTGTCAAATTTTCCAAAGATGAGATGGAATTTGCTTATCGAACTTCTCGTTGTCAATGCGAAGATTTAATAGTTTTACAAGCTGAATTTGTACTTTCTAAAAAAAATAAAGATGAAATTCAATCACAGATGGAATCCAATTTAGAATTTAGAAAGGCACATCAACCATCGCTATCACTTCCAAATTGCGGTAGTATTTTCAAAAATCCGCAAGGAGATTCAGCAGGTAGATTATTAGAAACGATTGGAGCAAAAGAATTAACTGTTGGCGGAGTAAAAGTTTGGGAAAATCATGCAAACTTTATTGTGAATGCCAATAGCGGAACGTCACTTGACGTAATAACTTTAATGCACACAATGTACAAAAAAGTAAAAGAAAAATATAATATAGAATTAGAACCTGAAATAAGATTTTTGGGCGGAAATAATGAAAAGGAAAACGAATTATGCAATATACTGTACAAAACAAAATAGATAGAAATGCAAAAATAGCCGTTCTTTGTGGCGGTATGTCTTCAGAGGCAGAAGTTTCAAGACGCTCAGGTAAAAATTGTTTTGGAGCACTTCAAAGACTTGGATTTAAAAATGCAGAATTGGTTGAAGTTGATAAAAATATCGCTCAAAAACTTCAAGATGGTAAATATGATTACGCATACAATGCACTACACGGAAAATATGGCGAAGATGGTTGCATTCAAGGCATTTTAGAAATTTTGCAAATTCCTTATTCAGGTTGCGGTGTTATGTCATCTGCAATTTGTATGAACAAAGAATACACAAAAAGAATTCTTTCTACTCACCCTGAAATCCCTCTTGCAAAATCTGCTTTTGTAAGAAAAGGTGAAGATGTGATGGAAAAAACAAAAAATTTGAAATATCCTGTATTCACAAAACCTGTATCAGAAGGTTCAAGCTTTGGTATGACAAAAGTTAATTCAAAGGAAGAATTGAAAGCAGCTTATGATGAAGCAGTAAAATACAATGATGATGTTTTGATTGAAGAATTTATCAATGGTGTATTTGTAACTGTCGGAGTTTTGGAAAAAGATGGCAAAAATTTCGCTACAGAAATTCTTGAAATCCGTCCAAAGAATGAATGGTACGATTATGAAGCAAAATATACTCCTGGAATGTCAGAATTTATTTTGCCGGCAAATCTAAGTAAAGAATTAACTGAAAAAGTTAAACAAATTGCCGTAATCGCTCATGAAACCGCAGGTTGCAGAGGGGTTTCAAGAGTAGATTTTATGATTTCAGATGATGGAATTCCTTATGTAATCGAAATCAACACATCTCCAGGGATGACTGAAACCAGTGACCTTCCTGCGCAATCAAAAATTATGGGGATTGATTACGACAATTTAGTGGAAATTATTTTAAGCGGAGCAGGTTTAAATAAATAATGACAGATTCTGAATTTGAAAAAATGAATCATAAAGAACAATACGAGGATTTGGACGAATTCCAAAACGCCAAACGTATCGTAAAACATAAACGTATTGAAAGAAAAATCAGAAAAAAACGTAAAAAAGTAAACAATCTGAAAGCTTTCATCCGCTTTATATTGCTTGTTGCAATTATCTTTGTGACTTATCATTTTTTCAAACTTTCAGGTTGGTATCTTCCAAAAGATACATTTAAAAATCCTAATTGTAAAAACTTGGAAATCGTAAATAATAAAATTATTCCGACTTACGTAATTAACAAAGAACTATCTGAGATTCCTGTGAGCCGTTTACCAATATTTTTTACAAAAATAAATCCTATAAAAAAAGAATTATACAAAATTCCTGTTATCAAAAATGTTTATATCAGACGATACGGATTCCCTGCAAGGTTACAAATTATCGTAATGGAAAGGACACCAATTGCGATTATCAAAACAGACCTCAACGCAAAACCGGCAGCATTTTTCACACTGGATGGTGTTTTGATTACCAATAAACACTACATGAATTTGGTCGATAACAGTTCGGTTTTGAAAATTTTGACAACTCCACAAAGTTTGAAAAAAGATATTTCGGTAAAACGAGTTCTTGAAATTGAACAAATTGTCAAAGCGGTTGAAACTTATTCTAACGAAAAAGTTGAATATATTGATATGCGTAAACCAAATGATGTGTTTGTAAAAATTCAAACAACAAGCATCCGTTTGGGAACACTTGATAGCACAGTATATGAACGTATCAAAAGAATTTATACAATCCTTCCTCAAATCACCAATGTAGATAGCCAAATTCAGTATATAGATTTGAGTTGGGATAAGGTAAACTACTTGAAAATGAAAAAGCCTATAAAAAAATAAAATGAACTTCCAAGAACGATACAAGAAAATCAAAGTTTTGGCAAAACCTGAACTTGAAATTATAGAAAAAAATCTAATCGAAGATGTTCACACTCGTGAGCCGTTAAATTCTGCATTAAAAAACTTTCTAACAGCTCCGTCAAAGCGTATCCGTCCTCTTTTAAGTATTCTGTATTTAAAAGCAAATGAAGAAAATTTAAACGACAAACAGTTGGAAATTTTGACAGTGATTGAACTTATCCATAATGCCTCATTAATTCACGATGATATTATTGATAACAGTGAAATCAGACGCGGTATAAAAACTCTGTGCAAAGAATTTGACAACAAGCTTGCTGTAATTTCCGGCGATTACATCTTGGCAATTGCAATGGAAAAACTTGCCAAAATAGAAAATATACACATTTTGCACAAACTATCTCAAACAATACGACAAATGTGTTTGGGTGAAATTAACCAAAATTTTGACAGATTTAAAATCGGTACAATTGAAAACTATATTGAAAAAACAAAAAACAAAACTGCATATCTTTTTGAATCCTCAATTGTTTGCAGTGCAATGTTGAGCAAAAAACAGCACAACTTTGAAAACATTACTAACTTAGGACTTGATATAGGTATAGCGTTTCAAATTCGCGATGATATTATTAATATGAAAAAAATTGACTCTTCAAAACCTTCAAATAATGACATTAAAGAAGGAATTTTTAATGCTCCGATTATACTGGGGAACAAGTCTGATAACTATCACAGCGGTATTGAAAAAACGAAGGTTTTGTTGAATAATTATATCGAAAGTGCAGAAAATAAAATAAAAATATTACCTAATAATGTTTATAAATCCGCACTGGAAGAGTTTTTGGAGCTTTTAAGTAATGTTTAATATAATCAAATCATGGGAAAATTTTAAAACAAGACAAAGAGAAAACAGACAAGCTGCTTGGATGAATTTTAAAGCAAAACTACCTGAAAAAACTCAGCATTCTCTTGACAAATTTGAAGAATGGTATAAAAACTACAAAGAATCCGCTCTTTGTGAAATCATTGAAACCGTTGTTTTTGTACTTGTAATGGTGATTTTGATTAGATTTTTTGTTGTAGAAATCCGTTGGATACCATCAGGTTCTATGAAACCGACCCTTATTGAAGGCGATAGAATTGTTGTTGAAAGATTTTCAAGATTTTTCAAAGCACCCGATAGGGGGGATATTATGGTATTTTACCCGCCTTCTACAGAACTTTCAAGAAAACCTATTCCATTGTTATCTCGTTTGACAGGGATTTTATGCAAAGATGTTGCATATATCAAAAGAGTTGTCGGAGTTCCTGGGGATGAAGTAGAATTGAGACAACAAAAAGATGGTACTGCATATATCTATATAAACGGGAAAAAATACGAAGAAGACTATATCAAGAGTCCTTATGAATATCCACCATGCCCTGATAAAAAAGCAAGTATTTTTGAACTTGCGAATGAACAAGTCATGAAGTGCGGACCTTTTAAACTAGGTGATGATGAATACTTTATGATGGGTGACAATCGAGGCAGCTCATTTGACAGCAGATATTGGGGCACACTCAAACGTGACAGATTTGTTGGTCGTGCCGTTACTGTATTTTGGCCAATTAATCGAATTAAAATTTTGCCAAAACTAAAAAACACATCAGTTGATTAGTTTATTTACATAAAATGGTAAAATTTCATATAATTTGACATAATATCAGAGCTAACACCATTTGCAACATTTGCTTTGAGAACTTGTTCATGGTCTTGAGATGTTTTGTTATCAACTTTTGAGGACTCATCATTTTGTGGTCTGATTTCTTGTTGCTTTTGCGCCTCTTGAACTTGTTCAATATAATTTTCAATTTTTGCCATAACTTCGGAGTGAAGTTTTACATCTCCATCAAAAGTTCCTGTGGACTGAATTCCCGCAGTGTCAAAATCTTCAAGAATTTGCTCCCATTGAGAATAATTAGTGATATTTGAACCTTGCGCCTGTGCTGCAGCTTGAGCTTTGCGCAACTCATCAATTGATTTGATATCTTCTACATTATCCATAGCCATAGCAAACTCTCCTTATATCTTTCTTATACACATATAAAAAATTTTAAAAACAAGTTTTTTCATAATTAAAAATTTCTGTAACATGTGTTAATAAATGAAAAATTCAGAAAAGAAATGCTTTCACCAAGTCCTATATGTAAAAACAAAGGACTTAGCAACGTAAATTTTTCCTGTTAAAAAATGACAGCTTATTTTTTTGTCAAATAGACCTTACTTATAATTAATATAATCTTTCCAATAGTTATTGGATGAGGTTATATCCCTATTCTTGGCAGATTTTCCTGCACTATACCCTATAGTTGGAGCTACGTTTTCTACTGGTCCAAAGAATGGGCAAGCATCGTAGGCAGACTTCCAATTTCCATTTTTATTATTAACTTCAGTATAATTGCCTGAAAGTTTTTGTCCATTTGTGTATGATTTTTTGGGGTCAAAAACAGTATCAACTTTTGGATATGCATTCGACAAACCTTTTCTTGTGATTACATCTAAATCACAAGGAACAATTTCACCTGAATAGTTTTCAGGATGCGCTTGGTCATCATGAACCCATGCTGCAACAGCTTTTGCAGACATTGGAATAAAAGCAAAAGTATCTATATTCAATCTGTTAGGGTTTGCTGCACCATTAACATCGACACAAATTATTCTCATTTCAAAGTTAAATGTCCATAAACGCCCTTTACTATCAGACCAAATTGAACCATTATCACAAACATCACCAACTTTAGCCAATTGTCCACCGTTCAAATTAAATGCAAAAGGACCAGGATTTGCTCCTGAATTCCGATATATATTTCTTTTATCATCTGTAACATCTGTAACGCTGGTAGCTTGAAGTTTTCCTCCGCCATTCAAGCGTCCAATTACTTCTTTTTCCCAGTCACCCAGACTATTAAGTCCGTTAGCATATTCTCCAATATCGCCCTTTTCCAAATTAATCATTGCACCAATTTGTTTAAGGTCACTGTAGGTTGAACGGTATTGTTCTTCGAGCACTTTTGCACGGTAATTATATGCCAAAGTCGGAATAGTAATCGCACTCACCGCACCAATTAATCCCAAAGTAATAAGAATTTCCGCTAAAGTAAAACCGCTTTTTTTATTAAAAGAAAACACTATAAAAATCCAATCCTCATTTTGCTATTTAATATATCCATTATATCGTATTTTTCACTCAAAGTCTAGTGTGGATTGCCTCCAAATAAAAAAGGCGCTGAAAAATATTCAGCACCCAAAAGATTGATTATGATGGATGATTCGATTCGATTTTTATTTTCCCCTAGAAATTTATTTTCCCCAATTTCTTTAAATTTATTTCAGCCTTTTTGGCTTTGACTGTTTTCCCGATTTTCTTTTTCTTTAAATTTCCCTTACATTTATATAAACAATTTCCTTTATAAAAAATTGCTATATATGTTATATACATCTTAACATTTATTCACATTTTGAGAAATTTTGCCTGTCTGAACCGCCTGAACCAATGCATTGAAGATAAACGGATGAACATCACCTTTTTTCACGTCACCATAAATTATTGTTAGGGCTTTTTGGGGAGAAAAAGCCTCTTTATAAACACGTTTTTCTGTCAAAGCTGAATATTTATCAGCTAAACTTAAAATCTGTACATTTACATCAGGAACATAACTTGTGCCATTTGCTCCATGGTGATATCGCACCAAATCTAACACTTCACCATTTACATCAGATTTTTTTAGCAGTTGATAACCAAGTTCTGTATGCAAATCCATAATTTTATGTTCAGCATCAGTCAATGCACCATTTTTATTCAAAATTTCAGATGGAATAAGAACTTTGCCAAAATCATGTAAAAGTGCACCGTCTTTTAAATTTTGGATATTAACCTGTTGTTGCAATGCTTGTGGGAGATTTTTTGCAATTGAAAGCGCAATATCTTGAGTATCTTGACAATGATTTGTTTTCAAATCCTGAAGTTCTGCCATATTCAAACGGAGCGGAATTTTATTATCTGAGAGAATCTTTTTTAGCTCAGGATTATTTGAAATCATTTTGTTGATTTCACTTTCATTGAACAACTTTAGGGGCGAATTTATTTGGAAAGAGTCTTGCGGATTTTGTCCGAAATAGACCTTTCTGCCACTACCTAAGCCATTCAGTTTTATGTTAGGATTCAAGCCGAGTGCAAAGCGACTTGGATTAAAAACTTCCAATCCCACTAATTTACCACACTATAATTTTCACACACTACTACTTACTTATATATAAAGTATTTTCGAAAAACAAAATTGCGCTCAAATTAAAAAAATGTAAAAATTTTTAATATCATAACCAAAATATGCTAAAATCAGAACGTTATGAAAGATATAGAAAAAGTTTTAGTTTGCGGAATCGGCGCAATCGGTTCAATTTATGCAAATGCAATCAACGAATACGACAGTAAAAATTTGCGTATTTTAGTCGACAAAAAAAGATTAGAAAATTACACCCAAAACCCTAAAATTTTTAACGGAAAACCCTTGAATTTTAACTACATACTCCCTGATGCAACTGATTTCAAGGCTGATTTGATTATTATTGCAACAAAATTTGACGGACTCAATGACGTCATCAAAAATATGGCAAATTTTGTTAAAAATGACACAGTAATCATCTCTTTACTTAATGGTGTAACCAGCGAAGAAATAATTTCTAAAAAATACGGATGGAAAAATTTGCCAATTGCGTATTATATTGGACATAGCGCAATGCGTGATGGTAACAATATTACTCACGATGGTGTCGGAACAATTGTATTTGGGATAAATGACACAACAAAAACAAGTGAAGAATGTATTGAGCGCACCAAAAAATATTTTGACAACGCAAAAATTGAATACAAAATTCCTGAAGATATGCCTCATGCATATTGGTTGAAATATATGCTCAACGTAAGTTCTAACCAACCATCAGCGATTTTGAGAATGACTTTTGGCGATATGCAATCAAACAAAAAATTTATGGAATTCCTTGTCAAAATAATGAAAGAAGTCCAAGCAATAGCCAAAGCCGAAGGTATCAAAAATACTGACAAAATGATTGATGAGGCACTTAAATCTTTTAGTAAAATGACAGCAGACGGAAAACCTTCAACACTCCAAGATGTTGAAGGACATCGCAAAACCGAAGTAGACATGTTTGCAGGCACTATGATTGAGTTTGGTAAAAAGCACAATATTCCGACTCCATACAATATGGTACTAAAAGATATGCTTGAAGTTATTCAGGAAGGGTATTAGGCAAAGAGCAAAAATTTCGTGTTCTTCTGAAGTGATTATCAAGTTCAGAATGACTAAATTCAAAAGGGTCAGCTTTACCAAGCCGACAATTTACGCTATAATCTTGGTATGTTTAGGATAAACACGGACAATATTTCTGAAAGTTATGAAGACTTTAGAGCAAAAGTCAAGCAAGGGAAAACTTTTGCAGTTACAGGGCTTACGTCTCTTTTGAGATTATTTTTGCTCACAAAAATAAAAGAGTACTCAAAGAAAAAAATATTATTTATTACATCCACCGAACAAAATGCTCTAAAATACCAAAGTGATTTAATTTCGGCATTTAACATAAATGCTGAAGTTATGCCGTTTCAAAATATTTCAATGTATGAAACAATTTCGCCAAATCTTTACGACTATGCTCAACAATTAAAAATCTTAAACTCTAAGCCCAATATTATCATTTGTCCTGTTAAATCAATTTTAGAAAAATTTCCAACCTGTGAATTTTTCAAAAAAAACAAATTAAAAATCAAAGTCGGCGATAGTATAGATTTGAAAAATTTAGCTCAACAACTCATTACCCTTGGTTACAAAAAAGCAACTATGGTCAACGATATATCAGAGTTTAGCATACGTGGAGATATTGCAGATATCTTTTCACTTGATGGAAACCCTGTCAGAATTGAACTTTGGGGGGATGAAGTTGTTGATATCAGATATTTTAATAATGAAACTCAAAAATCTATAGAAAAAGTAAAATCTGTTGAAATCTTGCCAATATACAAATTTACACTAGATGGTAAAAAACAATTATTACAAGATTTACAAAAAGAAATCATTGAAGATAATGCAGATTTTATACCTGATGAATCATATTTTGAAGGAATTGAAGTTTATCAAAACTACTTTAATTCGGATTTAGTGAGTATTTTTGATTATTTTGACGATTACATAATTGTTTTTGATGAGACTTCTGAAATTTTTTCAAAATACGAATTTGTCGATGAAAATTTTGAAAAACAATTGGAAGAAAATCTCAAACTTGGATTAATAAAAAAAATCAAAGGAAAAAATCATTTTACCTACGAAGAATTTATGCGCAAAACTTCCTATTTTGAGAAAATCGGATTCAACAATTTTATTGATGGACAAATGGGAGATTTAATAGAATTTGATTCTCAACCTTTGCGCAACTTTGAGGCTAATCTTGATTTAATAACAAACTTCATAACCGAACACAAAAATTACAACATAATTATAGCAACTGACTACCCTGAGCGCGTAAAAGAAATTTTGAAAGAAAAAGAAATATTTTTCCCTGAATTTGCGGAAAGCATTATTCTTGGCGGTTGTATATTAGAAGATTTCAAAACAATTATAATGACTGACCGCGAACTTTTTAACAAGCGTTCAAAAGAAGTTACATCAACAAAAAAATCATATTATAAAGAAAAACCTGAATATATTGAAAATATTAATGACATAAAAACTGGAGAATATGTTGTTCATACAATTCATGGTCTTGGGATTTACCAAGGACTTTCCAAGCAAGAAATTGACGGACAGTTAAAAGATTATTTGACAATTGAATATGCAAACAAAGACCGCTTGCATATTCCGGCAGAACAAATAAACTTGTTATGCAGATATCGCGGAACAGGCAACATCAAACCCAAACTCTCGAAAATGGGTGGTCGAGATTGGGAAAGCACCAAAGCAAAAGTCAAAAAAGAAGTCGAAGTTGTTGCTTATGACCTATTAAGGCTATATGCAAGGCGCAAAATGCAACAAGGGATTCAATTTCTTCCTGATACAACTTGGCAAATCGAAATGGAAGAGGCTTTTGAATACGTTGAAACACCAGACCAATTAAAAGCAATTTCACAAGTTAAAGCAGATATGGAATCAGAACAACCTATGGATAGACTTATTTGTGGAGATGTCGGATTTGGCAAAACCGAAGTTGCTATGCGTGCTATATTCAAAGCCGTAACATCAGGAAAACAAGTTGCAGTTGTAGTTCCAACAACGATTTTGGCACTTCAACATTACCAAACAATCTCCGAAAGATTTAAACCATTTGGTGTCGAAGTTGAACTTTTATCAAGATTCAGAACAAAAAAAGAACAAAAAGAAACAATCAAAAATCTTGCAACAGGACACTGTGATGTCGTTGTCGGTACTCATAGACTTTTGCAAAATGGAATTGTATTCAAGGATTTAGGTTTGCTCGTAATTGACGAGGAGCACAGATTTGGAGTTCGCCATAAAGAAAAACTAAAACAACTGCGCGAAAATATTGATATTCTTTCAATGTCAGCAACACCAATTCCACGAACGCTCTATATGTCATTATCAGGCATAAAAGACATGTCCGTAATTAACACTCCACCCAAAAACAGACTACCAATAAAAACTTATGTTGGTGAATGGAACGAAAATATGGTAAAAAATGCCATTAATCACGAACTTGATAGAGAGGGACAAGTTTTTTACCTTTATAACAGAGTCGAAACCATTCAAGAGTTCAAAAATCAACTTCAAAAGATTGTCCCAAATGCACGAATAGCAATCGGTCATGGACAAATGGATGAAAAAGAATTAGAAGAGGTTATTATTGATTTTTCTAACCACGAATATGACATTTTACTTGCTACAACAATTATTGAAAACGGAATCGACATACCAAATGCAAATACAATGATAATCCACGACGCGGATAAATTCGGACTGGCACAGCTATACCAACTACGTGGAAGGGTAGGACGTTCACAAAGACAAGCATACTGTTACTGTTTTTACAAAAAATCTAAAGAAATGACAACCGATGCTGTCCACAGGTTGAAAGCAATCAAAGAATTTACAACACTTGGCAGTGGTTATCAAATTGCACTAAGAGATGTGGAAATTCGCGGAGTTGGAAACATCTTAGGCACAAAACAACACGGACACATGATAAATGTAGGTTTTGATACATATTGTGATTTATTAGAAGAAACCGTAAAAGAACTCCAAGGTGAAAAAATAGACAAAACCACTCCAACAATTGTAGATATAAACATAACAGCATATATACCTGATGAATGGGTTGGGTCTGCCGAGCAAAAAATGATAGAATATAAACGACTTGCGGATGTAAAATCTTCAACAGAATTAGATTATATTGTAGAAGAATGGACAGACCGATTTGCTAAACCACCTGAATGTGTTGAAAACTTGATAAAATTAATCCGATTACGACTTAGTGCAACAGAAGTAAAAATCTCTGCAATTCGCGAAGTTCAAGACTGCATAAGGATTTACACTCCTTATTCAAAACCTGAATGGAATATCATTCAGCACACTTTACCTCATAATATTTCTAAAAAACTTAAATTTACAATTGCACCTAAAACATGCCAAGAAGGCGCATCAATACTGATTTTAGATACATCATATGTAAATTTTAATGAAGTATTTAACATTTTGACAGATTTGTTTTATTATATATACAAGGTTAGTCATGAGTATTAATAAGAAGAAAGAGGGATATTAATGAAAGTATCAAAATTATTGGCTACAATCGCGTTATCTGCGGTGTTATTCACAGGTTGCGGTATCAAAGACCAAAATGCAATTATCAAAATCAACGATAAAGCAATCACTCAAGCTGAATATGACAAAATGATGGACCAAAGCATTGCTCAATCTCCATTTGGTAAAATGGGCGATTTGAAGGGCAACAAAGATGGTTTCTTATATCTGATGATGGAACAAAGAGTTGTTAATCAATTGATTATCCAAGAACTTTTAGACCAAGAAGCTGAAGAACGTGGAATCAAGGTTTCAAGCCAAGATGTAAACGCAGCTTTGAAAAAAGTTATGGATCAAATGGGCGGAAAAGAACAGCTTATGGAAACATTGAGAAACAATGGTATCAGCGTAAACGAATTCAAAGCTGATTTGAAAAACCAAGTAAAAATGCAAAAACTTGCTGATTCTGTTGGCAAAATCAACATTACAGATAAAGATTGCGAAAACTTCTACAAAAAGAACCCTGCAAAATTCCAAAACCCTGATATGGTTAGAGCATCTCACATCTTGATTGCAGCTAATGCATACCAAATGCAAGAAGATTTGAAAGCAAAAAATAAAAAAATGTCAGAAGATGAAATTAAAGCTACTGTTGAAAAACAAATGGCTGAGAAAAAAGAATTGGCAGAAAAGTTAGACAAAGAATTAAAAGCTGATAAATCAAAATTTGCTGAATATGTTAAAAAATACTCAGGTGATCCAAACAGCGCAAAACAAGGTGGCGACTTAGGTTTCTTTGCTAAAGAACAAATGGTTCCAGAATTTTCTAATGTTGCTTTCAAAGCAAAACCTGATACAATTTCTGATGTCGTAAAAACTCAATTCGGTTATCATATCATTTATGTTACAGACAGAAGAGCTGCTGGTATTACACCGTTTGAAAAAGCTAAATCTGGAATCAAAGATTATTTGAGAACAGAAAAACAAATTAAAGCTCTTGACGATTTGACAGCATCTGCTAAGAAAAAAGCAAAAATTGAATATATGGATGACAGATACAATCCTGAAAATATTCAAAAGAAACTTTCAAAACAAGTAGATGATGTAACAGGCGGTCAAGCAAGCAAAGTTAGAGAAGCTACAATGAAAGATCAAAAGAAAAAATAATTAAATTAAATTAAATTAAAAAGAGAGCACCTTTGGAAAATTCCAAAGGTGCTCTCTTTTAGCAACTTTATATTTGCAATACTAAAAGCTACCTATCTCAAAATGACAAGAATATCTATTGTCCATTTACTGTTCGCCTGCTAAAACCCAAGAGCCCCTCCAAAAGACTCCTGGAATGACGTAGTTTCCTCGTGCTTTTAAAAGGGCTCAAACTTTTATTCAATTGTTATTTTATTTAGCCGATGTGCTCTTTATAATCCTTACCACCGACAATTCTCAAGTGACGGCTTTCACCTTCACCAATTGATTTACTTTCAAGGTTGTGTTGCTCAACCAACTCGTGTTGCAATTTTCTGATTTGTTGGTTTTGTGGTTTTAATTCAACATCTGTTGCACCTGCCAAAATCTTTTCAATAGCAGATTTTGCTTCATCTAATGCTTTTTCTGTTATATCGTAGAAGGTTTGACGTTCGTTAACTTCCGCAATGTCCAACGCTTCTTTTATAACTTTCTGGATTTGTGCCATTGAATTTGTTTTTACATAGAAAATTTGGATTCGATTTTCTTCTGCGGTACTCAAAACCTTTGCTCCACCTTTGATAAAGTTTTTGTGTGCAATTACAATATCTGCATCGTCAAGATTTCGTGTAATTTCGGCATTCAAATCAAGTCGTTCAATAACCTTTTCTGCTATACTTCTTGATACTGCATAAAGATAGATTTTTTTGAATTTTTTAACATTTTCAACATATTTCTGACGAGAAAAGCTGAATTTTAAGCTTTCAGGATGTTCAATTTTATCATCAAGTGCATTTATTTTATCGAGTACAGTTGGGGTTTTGTCTACCACAGGTTGAACAGGTGTACTGAAATTATAAACCTTGTCTACCTTACGAATTTCCGGTCTGATTGGCCATCCGCGCAAGATATAGTCAACTGCCTCTGCGGTATCCTTGTATACCGCTAAGGTATTTCTATCAAGGATTTCAATTACGATATCGAAAGTCGGCTGTTTCTCCCTTTCTAATACAGTTTTCTGTGAAGAACGACGTTTAGCCTCATCATCACCCAAAGTTACGGACTGAATACCGCCGACCAAATCTGATAATGTTGGATTCTTAATTAAACTTTCTAAACTGTTACCGTGAGCAGTGGCAATAAGCATTACACCACGTTCAGCAATTGTTCTTGCTGCTTGAGCTTCCGCTTCTGTACCAATTTCATCAACTACGATAACTTCCGGTGTATGGTTTTCTACCGCCTCTATCATAACATCTTTTTGAAATTCAGGTTGTCTAACCTGCATTCTTCTGGCATGCCCAACCGCAGGATGAGGAGTATCACCATCACCGGCAATTTCGTTAGAAGTATCAACTATCACAACTCGTTTACCAAGTTCGTCCGCCACCAACCTTGAAATTTCTCTCAACTTGGTAGTTTTACCGACACCGGGTTTACCTAAAAATAATATACTTTTGCCTTGCAAGCAGATGTCTTTAATGCAAGAAATAGTACCTGTTACAACTCTACCAATTCTGCAAGTAAGACCAACTACTTTGCCTTGTCTGTTTCTAATTGCACTAATTCTATGAAGAGTTCCTGCGATACCTGAACGGTTATCTGAGGTAAACTCTTGAACTCTTGAAGTTATATAATCAATATCATCATACCCAATTTCAGAAGTTCCAAGATATTCAATCTTGCCGTTAGAATGTCTGATTTCCGGCATACGACCAATATCTAAGACAATTTCTATCACATCTTCCATTGCACTATAGTCGATAAGTCTACGAATTCTGTCGGGTAAAATCTCTACTAATTTGTCTAAATCATTCTGAAATTGTAAGTTGCTCATATATTCGCTGCCTTTCTATTTTGATTATAACAAAATATTCTTTGGCTATTAGTCGCGATTAATATTTGTGTATATCTTCTATATATATTATACTACATGTATCGACAAATTTGTCATGTTTCTTTACTATTTATGTAGCAATTTTAACAAAACTTTACATTTGAAATGTGGTTCAAATTGTGTAAAATCAACACTCTTCATTTTTAAAAATCTAAAAAAAATAAATTACTCAATCAATAGATTGAACTTTGAATCAGCTTGTTACAATCCGAAATAATGGAAGTAAATTGTATTACAAGATGTTTACAATTTAAGCTAAGAATTAATCGAATAACGACTATAAGCATTTACTGCACTATTATATAATGTCGGAATTTGAGTCACTTTGTGCGAAAGATAATAAGGATTTGTAAATGCTGAAAACACCTCTGCACCTATTGCAGTAGAAGTATTTGCAGCAATTCTGAGACCTCTGTGATTAATATCAGTTTTGTCAAAAGTTCTTCTAAATGGGTTGTTGCTCTCATATAAATCGTAAGTGACAGTGTCAATAACCTGATTCACAGGAGTTGAATCAACCCAACCTGACAATGCGGAAATATTTTGTTGAAGTCCTGATATACCAAAGATACTCATATATATATATTAAATCAGAAAATAATATTTTTTGCGACAAAAAAGGTAAAGTTTTTTGACTTTACCTTTTTATATTTAAAATTTGTCCTAAAACCTGTCAGATTCTATCTGAACAGTTTAAACATCGTGCACTATTTAACTTCTCTGAAAATCAAAGATGCGTTTTGTCCACCAAAACCAAATGAATTTGAAAGTGCTGCATGAACTTCAGCTTTAACAGCTTTATATGGAACATAATTCAAATCAGCAACTTCTTCATCTTGATTATCCAAATTGATTGTTGGAGGAACGATGTTGTCATTGATAGCTTTAATACAAGCAATAGCTTCTGCAGCACCTGTTGCACCAAGCATGTGACCGTGCATACTCTTTGTTGATGTTACAAACAAATCAGGATTAGTTTTTCTATCACCGAATACTTCTGCAACAGCATGAGATTCAGCCTTATCACCCAAACCAGTACTTGTACCGTGAGTATTGATGTATTGAACTTCACTAGGTTTCATTCCAGCATCATTTAATGCAAATTGCATTGAGTGAATTGCACCTTGTCCATCCGGAGCCGGAGCAACAATATCATAAGCATCAGCTGTTTGACCGTAACCTACGATTTCTGCATAAATATGAGCACCACGTTTTTTAGCGTGTTCATATTCTTCCAAAATCAATACGCCTGCGCCTTCTGCCATAACAAAACCATCTCTATCTTTATCGTAAGGACGAGACGCTCTTTGAGGTTCATCATTACGTTTTGACAAAGTTCTTGCGGCAGAGAATGCACCAACACCAACATCACAAATAGTTGCCTCAGAACCGCCTGCTACCATAACATCTGCATCTCCATATTGGATTGATCTAAATGCGTCACCAATTGAGTGAGAACCTGTAGCGCAAGCTGAAACAACAACTTTGTTTAAACCTTTAAAACCATATTTCATTGAAATGTTTCCTGATGGCATGTTTACAATCATCATTGGAACTGTGAATGGAGAACATTTGTTTGGTCCTTTTTCAATAATTCTGATATGGTTTTCTTCAAATGTTTTGAACCCACCAGCAGCAGAGCTTACGATAACCCCTACTCTATATGGGTCTTCTTTTTCTACATCAAGTTTTGAATCCTTTATAGCTTCATCAGCGGCAACCATAGCAAATTGGATAAATCTATCCATTTTCTTTGCAGCTTTTGGTTCCATGTATTCCTCAGGATGAAAATCTTTAACTTCACCTGAAATTTTTACGACGTGTTTACTAATATCTATTGATTCAGAAGTAGAGATGCCACTTTTTCCGGCTTTTAGACTTTCCCAGAATTTTTCAACACCTACGCCAAATGGTGTTACTGCTCCCAAACCTGTAATTACTACTCTTCTTTTATCCATTTAAGATATCCCTTTTTCCTTTAATAATAAATATAATGCGAGAATGAAATTATAAAATCTCACTCTCGCATATATAAAATCCAGTTTTGAAGAAATTCAAAAACTCAAATTAGTGAGATAATTTGCTGTCAATGTATGATACAGCATCTTGAACTGTTTGAATTTTTTCTGCGTCTTCATCAGGAATTTCGCATTTGAATTCTTCTTCTAAAGCCATAACTAATTCAACTGTGTCTAATGAATCAGCACCTAAATCATCTGTGAAACGAGCTTCAGGTGTAACTAATTTTTCGTCAACACTCAATTGATCTACTACAACTTTTTTTACTGTGTCTAATGTACTCATCTTTTTTTCCTCATTAATTAATTGTATTACTAATTTAGTTTTCCTGCTACATTATACCTTGTTAAATATTTTTTTGCAAGGAATTTACATTTTATTAAAAATTATATCATCAAGCCGCCAGCAACTTCAATTGCTTGACCTGTAACATAATCTGTATCTAAAGCCAAGAACTTAACAACCTTAGCGATATCTTCAGGTGTGCCAAGTCTTTTCATTGGAATAGCGCTCAAATATTCATCAATGTTTGCAAGTTCTGCAGTCATAGCTGTTTGAATAAAACCAGGACATACAGCGTTTACTCTAATATTTCTTGAGCCAAATTCTTTTGCAAGAGTTTGAGTTAAACCAATCAAACCAGCTTTTGATGCAGAATAATTTGCTTGACCTGCATTACCGTGACGACCCACGATACTTGACATATTGATGATAGAACCTTGACGAGCTTTCATCATGTATTTGATTACAGCATGAGTTACGCAATAAGCACTTGTTAAGTTAATTTTAATAACTCTTTCCCATTGTTCCATATCCATTCTGATGAACAAACCGTCTTTTGTAATACCGGCATTATTCAACAATACATCAATCTTGCCGTGTTCTGCAATCATTTTATCAACGTTTTCTTGTACTGCAGCAGCATCAGAAACGTCAAATTGATAGAAGTAAGCATTTGCGCCACAAGCTTTGATTTCGTCCAATGCAGGTTGAGCTTTTTCAGCATCACAAATATCATTGATAATGATATCACAACCAGCTTTTGCAAGTTCTAAAGCACAAGCCAAACCAATACCACGAGAACCGCCTGTTACTAATGCAATTTTTCTTTCTGTCATTAATCTTTCTCCTTACTTATAACTTTGTCAAATTACTTGACCTGATATTCAGATACAATATCTCTTGATAATTATACCATAAATACGTTTTTATCATATTTTGAACAGTTTTTTGTAACAATTATTACAAAACTAAGCCAATGCCATTTCTTCTTTCAAAGCATTAATTGTAGATTCAAGAGATTCCTTATCATAGATATTGTATGATTTTACACTTGAATCAATTTTTCTGTTTAAACCTGCCAAAACTTTTCCAGGTCCGATTTCTATAAATGTATCAACACCATCTTTAATCATGTTTTCAATTGTTTGAGTCCAATGAACTGATGAATAAATTTGTTTAGGCATTTTATTTTTAAATTCCGCACTCAACATTGTTGCTTGCGCATCAACATTTGTAAATACAGGAACTTGAGCATTTTCCATATCCAAATCCTGAACGAATGATGCAAACTCATGACCTGCCTCTTCCATAAATTTAGAGTGAAAAGCGCCAGATACAGCCAAAGGTACAACTCTTCTTGCACCAGCTTCAGACAACAATTCTCCGGCTTTTTTAACAGCATTTTCATCACCTGTAATTACAACTTGAGCAGGTGAATTGTAATTTGCAACATCAACATATCCAACTTCTGAAGCCTCTTTCAATGCCTTTTCCAAACTACCTTCAGGAGCATTTAAGATAGCTGCCATAGCACCACCTTTTGTAGCCCCCATCAAATCAGCTCTTTTTTGAATAGCTTTTAATGTAGTTTCCAAATTCATAACACCAGAGCAATACATTGCACAATATTCACCCAAGCTATGACCTGCGGTAAATGTCGGTGTAATATCTAATTGAGATTTCAAAGCCTCTAACGCTGCAATTGACATTGTAACAATACAAGGTTGAGTATTAACAGTTTGCTTCAAATTTTCTTCAGGACCTTCAAAACACAATGTTGTAATACTTTTTCCTAAAATTTTATCAGCGCTGTCAAAAACATTTTTGGCAGCCTCAAAATTATCATACAAATCTTTTCCCATACCTACAGCTTGAGAGCCTTGTCCTGGGAATAAAAACGCGATTTTTTTAGCCATAAATAACTCCCCTTCTTTTTCTACGTCTGTGTACTAATTATACAATAAATACAGGAAAAGTAAAATAGCAGAAGGTTAAGAATGCTGAATGATAAAAACATAATATATAAATAAACGGTACAGTTTGAATTTCTGTACCGCTTACACTTTCGTTATAAAAAATTCCCAAAATTCTTAGCAAATACCTTCACGAAGTCTTACTACTGCAGCACCCCATGTCATACCAGCACCAAATCCGCAAAGAATAGCTGTTGAACCAAGTTTAATTTTACCCTTTTCAACACCTTCAACTAACGCAATTGGAATAGATGCAGCTGATGTATTTCCATAGTACTTGATATTTGAAATAACTTTTTCATCAGAATATTGTAATCTTTGTTGCAAAGCTTCAATAATCCTTTGATTTGCTTGGTGAGGAATCAAATAATTGATATCTTCAGCTTTCAAACCTGCAAGTTCAATTGCTTTGTCAACATAATTTGGCAAAGTTGAAACAACAAATTTGTAAACATCACGACCAGCCATGTGAACTTTTGAATCAACAACATCACAAGGTTCAACAAGCGGACAATTTTCACCGGCCATATTCAATGAGATATACTGACCAATTGAACCATCAGCTCTAACATCTAGTGACATAATATCGTCCACACCATCTTCTGCCTCAGTTACAACCATAGCACCGGCACCGTCACCGAAAAGAATTGAAGTTCCTCTATCTTTCCAGTCAACCAAGCGAGAATTGTTATCAGCAGCAACAATCAAAATATTTTTGTATAAACCTGAACCTATTAAACCTCTTGCAACTTGCAAGGAGTAAATTAAACCTGTACAAGCAGCAGTCAAGTCAAATGAAGGTACATAATTCGGAATACCTAATCTTGTCTGAATATCACAAGCCAATGCCGGATACAATTGCGGTGGAGCGGATGCCGCTGCGATTACACAATCAATATCTTCTGCTTTAAAACCTGATTTATTAAGAGCATTTTCAGCAGCTTTAACACCTAGGTCAACAGCACTTTCATTACCTGAAACAACTCTTCTTTCTTTAATACCTGTTCTTGTATAAATCCATTCATCAGAAGTCTCATACAATTTGGTTAAATCATCATTTGTTATAACTGTATCAGGTACACAGTACCCTACACCTGCAATTCTTAGTGGTTTAACGTTTTTTGACATATTTATTTCCTATCTATTTATATTTTCCGCAATTTTAGAGTTGATATCTTTGTTAAGCACACGCACTGCTGCTCTTACTGCATTTTTCATAGCGTAAGATGAACTGCGGCCGTGGGCAATAACAGAAATTCCTTTTACTCCTAATAATAACATTCCACCAAAATCTTCCCAATTAGTTCTTTTCAAGATACGTCTCAAAAATGGTTTTGCTAACAAACCGATTAAACAACCAAGAAAATCTGATTTAAACTCGGTTGAAATCATTTTTAACAACATAGATGCCGTACCTTCAGTAACCTTTAACGCAACGTTACCGGCAAAACCGTCACAAACGACAACATCACATTTATTTATAAAAAGCTCTTTTCCTTCAATATTACCGGCAAATTCAATTCTACCTTGTTCATGTTTTTCTTTTAACAAAGGATAAGTCTCTTTAACCAAAGCGTTACCTTTGCCTTCTTCTTCACCGATACTCAAAATTCCGACTTTAGGATTGTCAACTCCAACGATATGTTTAGCATATACCAAACCCATTTCTGCAAACTGAGAAAGCATTTCAGGAGTACAATCACTATTTGCACCACCATCAATCAATACAACAGGCTTTTTCATTGTAGGTAACGTTACAGCAATTGCAGGTCTTGTAACACCATGAATTCTACCTAAACCAAATAAACTTGCTGCCATTGCTGCGCCAGTTGAACCAGCTGAAACAACAGCCTCACATCTGCCTTCTGCAACAGCTCTAACTGATGCCACGATTGATGAATCTTTTTTCTTACGGATAGACTGTCCAACAGCCTCACCCATACCAATAACTTCAGAGGCATGCGTGATTGAATAATCGATTTTGTCTAAATCGATTTTAATTCTTCTTTTGTGACCTTTTGTACCACAATCAGAATAAATACAACCTGCAGCTTTAATTCTGTCAAGTTCCGCTTGAATTTCATCTTGTCTTCCAACTAGCTCAAGACCGACACCATATTCTTGTGCCGCCCATAATGCACCTTCAACTATTGCTCTCGGAGCGTAATCTCCGCCCATTGCATCTATTGCTATTCTTGACATATCCTTCTCTCTCCAAAGTTTGGTGTTGAAAATCAGAAGCGGCAATATTTTATTGTCGCCTCTGATTCTAATTTATTATTCTTCTGTTGTTTCTTCAGCTTTAACTTCTTCTACTTTTGCTTCTTCTTTTTTAGTAGATTTTTTAGCTGCTTTCTTAGCAGGAGCGGTTGCAGCAACTGCAGCTGCCTTGTCAGCCAATTTTACAGGTTGACCTTTGTAAGTTCCGCATGCTGTACATACTGTATGAGTTAAAACTGTTTCGCCACAGTTAGGACATTTTGTTGTTTCAGGCTTTGTAGCTTTCCAATTAGCTCTTCTGCTGCCTTGAGCGGAATGCCCTGTTCTTTTCTTAGGTACTGCCATTTTTGTTTTTCCTTTTTATTTCTTGTACTAACTAACTGTTTTTTGGGTTAATTTGGATATTTTTAAAGACATCCAGTCTTGGGTCGGTGGTATCTTCCTTAGAAAGAAATTCCCTTCCTTTACAATTAATACCACAAACTTTTTTATTTGGAAGATTTAATATTACAGATTGATACAATAAGTCATAAATGTCAATCTCTTTTTCGCCATTCAAATCCGTAACGAATTGCCCATCTTTGATTTCAAACTCTTGTCCTGACTCCTCGTACTCACCCAGTAGAGAACCTTTTGAATACAATTCATCAATATCAAAATCGATATCATATTCAAACTTATCAAGACATAAATCACATTCTAAATTTACTTTACCTTTTACATTACCTGAAATTTCCACAAAATCACCCAACGATTTTGCACATAACTCGGCATGAATAGGGGTAACACAATCTATACCTTCGATTTTTTCATCAAAAGTACAATACAGTGTTTTATTTTCGGCATTTTCTAAATCTTCCAGTGATAATATTTTTTGCATTTTAAGTTAATGAATTTATACGTATTGTTCTTCCTGAATTGCAAGTGCTGCAATTTGATTAGAAAGGAAACAAACTTTCTTCAATGGTCCTTCTGTTTCTTTTTCAATTAAAACAGCATTGCTTGACTGCATTCTTTCAACAAGTTCCTGATACAACGCTTGAGCCTCTTTTACATACAACACCAACGGTGCCGTTGACCCTTTGATAAATACTAAAACTGCATAGCGTTTTTTGATATTTTGAGCATTCATACCTTGTGGATTGAATTGTTGAGCCATAGTTTTCTCCTTTTCCTATATCTTAGCGAAAAATCCTATTAAAATCAAGAGTTATGAAATTTCAATTCGTGTTATACTAAAAATCACGAGGAGCGTCACAAATGTGGGATAAATTAAAAGAACAACTCAATATTCTAAAATTGGAAAAGAAAAAATTATTTCTTATCACAAATTCAGACAAATTTCTATCAAAAGATGAATTTTTAGATGCAATCGCATCAGCTTTGCAAGGGGGAGTAGACATTTTAATGCTCCGCGAAAAAATTATCCCTGATAATGTTATTGTTGAACTCGGACACAAAATTCGTACACTCTGCGATGAATATGGAACAACCTTTATAATAAACGATAGAGCAGATATCGCACATATCGTTGAGGCTGACGGGGTACACCTTGGCGAAAACGACATTAGCGTACCAGATGCAAGAGAAGTTCTTGGACACAATGCGATTATCGGAAAAACTGTAACAAATCCCGATGACGTAATTCAAGCAGTAAATGACGGTGCAGATTACGTTATTATAGTAAATAATGATTCTATCGACTTTGAAATGATTAAATGGATTTATGAAAATATTGATATTCCAACATTCGTTACAGGTGCAATTGGCTTGGATGATACAGCCGAGCTTGTTGCAAGAGGGGTTCAAAAAATTGCGATTACTGAACCAATCATGTATGCCAAAAGTCCTGAACATGCCGCAAGAGGGTTTTTAAGGCACTTGCCGTAGCTAGAGTGCGAGAAGGCAGGATGGCAAGAGGACAAACTTTTTAACGTCATTCCGAACTTCTGAAAATAAATTCAGGGTGACAGTTATGCCACTACACATTAGTAGTTAAAGATGGAGCAATTGAAATAAATTGACGAACTAAATCACTATCCCATTGAACGCCAGCACCTTCTCTCAAGATTGCACAAGCTTTTTCAATCGGCATACCTTTTCTGTAAGGTCTGTCACTAACCAATGCGTGATAAGCATCCGCAACAGAAACTATTCTTGCCTCTAGAGGAATTTCATTACCTTTCAATCCTTCCGGATAACCTCTGCCATCAATTCTTTCATGGTGATATTTTACAATCGGAATAAGGTCTCTCAAAGCTTCATTTGGAGCTAAAACCTTTTCTGCACCAATTGTTGGGTGTTGTTTCATGATTTCCCACTCTTCATCAGTCAGTTTACCCGGTTTTTTCAATACACTTTCAGGAATACCGATTTTACCAACATCGTGAAGTAATGCACCAATTTTAATTCTTTCCACTTCATTTTCTGGGAGATTAACCGCACGTGCAAGAGCTTCCGCATACCTTGAAACAGAAGTAGAGTGACCTTTTGTGTAAGGGTCTTTGGCATCAATTGCACCTGCCAAAGATGTAACCATTTCCATCAAATGAGTATGGTTCATAATTTCTTCATGATTAAATTTGTGAACCAATTCTTCTTCAAAATTTATACCAATTTGAGAATGACGTTTTGCCAAAACTTCAGCAAAAGAATTAAGCGCCATATCATCCCAAAAATTAAAGTCAGAAGAACTTACAATTGCAGACATGCCTTCTTTGTACCCTTTTGCTTGAGAAATAAACATTGCCTGTTCTGCCAAAATTAACAATTTTTCTTGATCCATAGTACATTCAGGGAATGTTGAAATTCCGACAGAAACTTTGATAGGTCCGACATCGTCCACAAAACAACAAGACAAGCAGTATGTAATATATTCTGCTAGATATTTTGCATCTTTTGTGTCTGTTTCAGGCATGATTACAGCAATTTCATCTCCACCGTATCTACCTGCAGAATCATTCGCCCTGATATTTTGTTTAATCTTTTCTGCAATGGTTTTGATAACTTCATCACCTTTTGCATGCCCTAATTCTCTATTAATTTTTGAAATGTTATTTACATCAAACATGACAACCGAAAGTGAAGTGTTCGTATCTTTCGCTTTTGCAAGTTCTTTGGCAAGAATTTCTTGGAAACCTCTATGGTTATATAAAGATGTAAGTGTATCAGTATTGGCAAATTTGTTTGTTTGCTCCTGTAACTGAATATTATGAATAAACATTCCCATATAATTTGAGAAGAAGTTTACAATATTTGTATTGATATTTGAAATATTCTGCCCAACAAGCATTACACCAATGCATTTGTTAATTGAAATCATTGGAACAATTACAGAGCTTGACTTTGCAAGATATGGAATATTCAAATAATTGATATTGTCTTTATCTACAATAGATTTATTTTTGAAAGCCTGAATAATCGGATTGTTATCATCTGACATAAAAATCTTTGAAGAATAAGTATTTCCAGCTTTGCTATAAATTTTTAAATTGATGCATTTAGATTTTTCATGAAAAAGACCAAAACCTACAAAACTCCATTTTAATTGATTGACAAAAATGTTATTCAATTTCGAGAACAATTCAATCATACTCTTGTTGTTTTGAAAAGCATCCGAAATACCCTTCATAACCTCAAAATAATTAACATTCGGATTCAAACTGTTATTAGTCACATAACTGTTTGAATAATTTCTTGGTTTCGATTTCGTTGTATTGAAATTGTTAATTGTTTCAACAATACTGTTTAAACTTGATTCTTCCGCAACAGAAAGCGGTTTTATTGTGTTATCAAGCTTTTTGGTAGTCTTCTTAGTCTCTCTTGTTTTTTTAGGCGCTTTTGGTTCTATAGGAGCAACAGTATCTTTTGGAACAGAAATCATTTTGAGACCTTCTACAGGCAATTTCACCTCACCTATTGGATTAGAACTCAAATTATTCTGTTCTTTTGCTTTAGCTTTATTATTTAGTTTTTTACTATCTACTTTTTCCAAAAGACTCTACCTATAATTTCTTTATATAAATACTGTAAAAAAATTAATTGACTTTACTGTCACAAAATTTTACATTACTCAACAATTCTACCTCATATACCAGCAAAATCAATACTTCAAACAGACGGCAAATTTGTAAATACAAATGTCGTCAAACGAGTCCTTCATACTAATTTTTCTACTACATATATAGTATGACGCATGTTTTATGTTTTGGCTAGTGGCATTGAGGGAAATGTTAATTTATGTGAATGTGTTTCATTGAAGTCAGGAGGGTAAGAAGGCAAGCTATTTAAAATCGTAGGTCTGCTTTACTAAGCCGACAAATTTAAACAGGTGGGCTAGTGAGCCCACCCTACTTTAGCTTTTAGCATTAAAATCCGACAATAGCCATAAGTGAACAATCAAACAAAACGAGTAGACGGTAAAAGCCGAATTTGTTTGAGGAACGAAGTGACGAGTTATTCGGCTATGGTACGAGTTTTTAGCTTGATGTGAACATTGGCGTGTCGGTGGTTTTGCGGTGCTTTTGCTACCAAAAGCACCCCTGCACGGAGTGCATGAAAAAGAATAATTTGATAGGCTTTGCCCCCTCTCCCTTCCACTCTCCCACAAGGGGCGAGGAAACTTGTGTCACCCTGAACTTGTTTCAGGGTCTCTAATATTACAAATTCTGTAAAAGACTTATGTCTTATTAGAGATTCCAAAACGAATTCGGAATGACTTCAAACCCTACCAAACAACTTTTTCAATAAGTTCAATTTCATAACCGTCAGGGTCTTTTACAAATGCAATTTTTGAACCTTTTCCATTTAGGTCAAACGGTTCGTACAAATATTTGTACCCAAGTGAGGTCATTTTTTCGTTGAATTTGTCAAAAGAATCAACAGAAAAAGCCAAATGTCCAAAACCTGAACCTAATTCATAACCATTTGCAGGAGTTTCATCATTCACAGTCAATTCTAATTGAGTTGTTCCATCTTCATCATTCAAAAAATATAACCAACAATCTTCAAGTCTTTTTTTGTGGTCAAGTTTCATATTCAAAAGTTTTGTATAAAATCTCAAACTTTCATCAACATTTTTTACTCTAATCATTGTATGTAATAGTTTCATATTGTCTCTCCTTTTTACAAATTTCGACTTCATAATAACACGAAAAAATCTCCTTTAAATAGAGGATGGTATTAATAGGTTAAACAATTAGAATATTATCAGGAGATTCTAGTAATAATTTTGGGAGGTTTATATGGATATAAAGTTTCTAAACGATTTAGACATGTATATGCCGGCTAACGAAGAAATGTCTGTATCTATCACCCAAAATTGGACAGAACAGGCACTTGAATGTTATTCAATAAACTGTGATTGCAAAAAATGTTCTTTGCGAAACGGACACTATTCTTTCATCTGCCAAATGCCAAAAGTTATCGATACACTAATTCAGACAGTGGGCTTGCCTGAAAATGAATTAAAAACAGCATAATTTTTAGAAAATTACAACCCTGAACCAACTTCTTACTTTTAAAAAGTAAAAAAATAGCCATAAATTAATTTTTATGGCTTTTTATTTATTATGTATGTGTCTGGTAGTCGTTAATCCTTGGCAAATTCATTTTCGTGAAAGTGTAGTAACCGTGCCAAATGCCACTGTTTTGCCTGAATTTCTTGAATACGGTCTTTTATACCATCAAGTTCTTGTAAAAGTGTTTGCAGGTCTTTGTTGTGCCGAGCGTACACCGTAGAAATAGGCATTTGCTCTTCTGTCGTATCTTCCGCCCAACTTGGCAGAAAGCAACCTTTTTCAAACATTTCTCTTTCGTTCATATCACATATCTCCAAAATCTAACAGCTATTATTGATCAGTCAACAATGAATGGAAAAAGTCCACCAATTTGAAATTTCCATACTTAAATGCATACGGTTTTTTCGCATATTCATTGTTAGTAATTTTGTTTAAGGTATTCATTTCTTCATCTGACAACGCGCCAAAATCAAAACTTGTCATTTCAGCATAATCTACCATCAAATCTTCAACATCCATAATCTTTTTATCTGCCATTTCTACACTCCTTAAAGTTTTTTCTGATTACAGATTTGTTATCGGATGTGTTGAAGAAAATCTTTAGGAAAAGAAAAGGTTTTGTTACATATTTTAACAAACAAATTAGTCTTATGTAAAATTTGTAATATTAAAGACCCTGAAACAAGTTCAGGGTGACAATGTTTAAAACGAAGTGTCCCCACAAATTAATTTTGTCAGCATAGCAATGCCGACCAACTATTTAAACTAACCTTTCTTCACATATTGTAACTTCTTTACAACAAACATCCCTGCTTGTATTATTATATTAGTGAAGATATGACAAAAGATTTCTTTCGGAGGCAAACTTGGTAGAAAGATTTTATATAAAAGGCGGAACCCCATTAAAAGGCGAAGTTTCGATAGGCGGCGCTAAAAACTCAGTATTAAAATTGATGGCAGCAGCATTGCTTGCTAAAGGTGAATCAAAAATATATAACGTACCTGATTTGACAGACGTTGATATTATGCTCAGCGTTATTGAACAATTAGGTGCAAAAACAAATTATGACAAAAAAGAAAAATCAGTAACGATTGATGCAACAAATATCACAAGCATTACAGCAACTTATGAACTTGTTAGCAAAATGAGAGCATCTTTCATCGTGTTAGGTGCTTTGGTTTCAAGATGTAAAGAAGCTAAAGTTGCACTCCCTGGTGGCTGCGCTATTGGCGAAAGAAGAGTTGACTTCCATATTAGAGGACTTGAGGCTCTTGGTGCAAAAATCAAAATAGAAAACGGTTATGTTCATGCAAAAGCTCCAAAACTTGTTGGTGCTGAAGTTTGCTTAGACTTGCCGTCAGTTGGTGCAACAGAAAATATTATGTTGGCATCTGTTTTGGCTGAAGGTTCTTCAAGAATCCAAAACGCAGCACAAGAACCTGAAATTGTTGACTTGGCTAACTTCTTGAACACAATGGGCGCAGATATCGTTGGTGCAGGTACTTCTGAAATCATTATTAATGGTGTTAAGCAAGATGACCTTCATCCAATCGAATACACAACAATCCCTGATAGAATAGAGGCAGGAACCTACATGACTGCAATTATTGCAACAAAAGGTAAAGGTATTATCAAAAATATCTACCCTGCTCACTTGACATTCTTTACAGATAAATTGTTAAAAATGGGTGCAAATATTAAACTTTTAGACCCAACATCAATGGAAGTTAGTTGCAAAAACAGATTAAATTCTATCAACTTTGTTACTCAACCATACCCTGGATTCCCAACAGACTTGCAGTCTATGGCAATGACACTTTTGACAACTGCAAATGGTGTTGGCATAATTACTGAAAGTTTGTACGAAAACAGATTTATGCAAGTACCTGATTTGAACAGAATGGGTGCAGATATTCATCAAGACAGAAACCACGCAATCGTGAAAGGTGTAAAAAAACTTTCAGGTACAACATTAACAGCAAGTGACCTTAGAGCAGGTGCGTCTTTGGTTGTAGCCGCATTGATGGCTGAAGGTAATTCTGTTGTCGAAAAAATACATCATATAGATAGAGGATACGAAAATTTTGAATATAAGTTAGGATTGTTAGGAGGGAAAATCGAGCGCAGAGACGACGATGCCCATGTAAACCTAACGGAGGGTACACATAATGAGTCCTACTTATAAACGTTGGTATGATCATGACCCATTATTATTAGAAGTAATTGAACTCTTGAGAAATTATCAAACAGAACTAAGAGCTCAGGCAGAGATTTTTTTGCAAAAGATTGAAGAAAAAGTTTCAAAAGAAACTATCGACAAGTTTTATGCAATGGTTAAGCCGGTTAATGCAAATAACAGATGGTATGACAAAGATCCTGTAATTTCTAAAACGGTAGAAATATTACGAATTGTCCCACCTGAGGCGCAAAGATTATGTGCTCAAAATTTCATCAAAACCTTAAAAGAAATGGGTATTGAGTACGAAAGTCCGAATGTAAAATTATAAGTAAAAATATAGGTTAGGTAGTAGGAAAAAACTCTGAAATTAAATTTCAGAGTTTTTTATTTTGTATGACATTATTTGAAAAATTTGCTTGCATCTCCTAGTTTGCAACTATACTGCACACGTGGGCAAGATGCCGTTGTAGTTGTAATAATCGTATGGTGCAATTCATTGCACACTACTGCCTATTTTACTTTTTTCCAATGCAAATAGTCCATATTATTATTTTTTAAAACATATCCTGCCGCACAAGAACTTTTATTTTTTGCATATTCTGTTGTAAAATTAGAACACCCAGCATCATATAGATGTCCAGCAGGGAAATACCCATCTTCAGTCATTACAAACATAAAAACATCTCTACCAAACGTATTTCTACCATTTTTACCATCCAAATCTACAATAATATGCCCACATGAACGTGAAAAAGAGTTTTGCCCCCAATTTCTAGAACAATCACTGCTTGAATTCTTTAACATCATTGAAGTTCCGTCCATTAGCACAAACTTAAAATAATGCCTCTGCCTATCTATTTTTGAAGACCAATATTTTGAACCATCTAAATTATATACATAATCATCCTTAAAACACCCATAACCGTCCGCACAAACCTGAGCTAATTTTACATAAGGTCTAAATTGCTTATCAAACCAATTAGTATTTCCGACCTTATTACATGGTGAGTTTCCATTACCACAATCATCCTGCAGCCCCCAACCTGACGGAGTTCCGTATTCATCAACTGCCTTCAAGTATGACTGACTCAAAATTGAGTAAATTCTATTTAACTTAGCTATTGTCGCTTTTTCTTGCTGATTTTGAATTAAATTTGGAATAGTCATTGTTGCGACAACTCCAATAATACCCAAAGTTATCAACACCTCCGCCAAGGTAAAACCTGCTTTTACCCTTTTTGGTGGCAGATTTTTGTGCATAGCACCCTTTGTCAAACCTTTAGTCTTATTCACGAATGTAGAACCTTCCATCACTCTTTCCCTAAATTTATACAATATAACCATATAATAATTGAATTATATATAGTACAATATTAAATTTATATTATTCTACAATATAAGTCAAGTGATTTTATAATATGCAATTGTATTTTCTTTTACTTCAGTTCTTATAATAATAATTTTCAGAGGTAATATGGAAAATATAAAACTTTTGCTTGGCAAAAAAATAAAAGAACTGAGAAAAGCGCATAAATACACACAAGAGCAGTTAGCTGAAAAAATCGGAATTGGAACTCCGAATATAAGTTACTTTGAAACAGGAAAATTTGCACCTTCAATAGAAACTTTGCAAAAACTTGCGCAAGTCTTTGGGATCGAAATTTACGAATTATATATGTTTCAACCATTAAAACCTACGAGTGAAATCAAACAAGAGCTTGCCAAAGCGATTGAGTCAGATGAAAAAATTTTAAGATTACTCTACAAATTTTATATTACGATTAAGTAAAAAATCGGATTTGCAGTATTGATTTTATATTCCAACAAGCAAATCTTCCAAATTATCCTCTAGCAAACTCTTTTGGAACTGTTCACACTCAATAATCAACTCAAAAATTTGAGAATATTTTGCGCTGTGTAAAACTTTTGAAATATCGTCTACACCTAAAAATTCTATTGTATAAAATGCAGAATTCTTATCCAAAATTTTAATAAAACCAACTTCCTCATACAAAGCCAACAACATCTCAAATATTTTCAAAGATTTGCCCAAAAAGCTTGCACAGCGCACAAGTTCAACCTTTCCACCATTATTATGAGCAGCAAATTTCAACATACCTGTAAAAATCTTCAAAAACTCTTGCTCATCAAGGATTTTTGGCTCATAATTCATAAAATGAATGCCCTTTGGCTGTGATTTTTCCAAAATCAATTCAAGAGTTTGCCTATCCGCAGGATAATCAAAAAACATTACAACGTCACACTTCGGAATATCTTGTCTAGTAAAGGTTTTTGAAGATATATCATCATACGATTTTATAGTATCTAAAGTATACTTACTTTCTGCAAAAACTCTTATATTCCATTTTGAATTTTTTATATAATCATTCACATTAGCCAAAATACCAGTTTTAGTACGATTATCATAGATTTTGTAATTACATTTTGATGGAATTTCTTCTTTTATCGCATCAGAATGAATATCATCGACAATTAATTGTACAGAAGTATTGCCGTTAAATTCATTTATCTGTGGGTGGAATGCAATATCTAAATTGTCGCCATTTGACAAGCTTATATCTCCTTTTTTCCACCAAATAGCAGTAAAATCATTCGCACCTGATGATACATTTAAACGCAAATGCGAATTATCAGCTCCCATAAGTCTTTTTTGAGTAACTTTTAAATTATCCATTTCAAAAATCGGACTAGGATTAGATGCACCAAATGGTTCAAGCTGTGAAATTTCTTCTATCAAATCAACCGTTACATCTTGTGGTTTAACTAACAAATCAATTTTTACAAATGGTTTTAATTCCTTTGTTGAAGTATACTCTCTAACTGTTTCATTTAAAGCTTTCTTAACTATTTCAAATGGAGTTTTTTCACCTGTAAAACTTAAACCTGCAGCAAGCGTGTGCCCACCAAAACCATCAAATAATTCACCATTCGCGGCAATCACATCATACAAAGGTACTCCTTCAATACTTCTTGCCGAGCACCTGTATTGGTCTTTTTCCTTAACATAAGTCATCAAAAAGGTTGGTTTATAATACTTTTCAACCAACTTTGATGCCACAATTCCGATAATTCCAATATGCCAAGCATCACTACATAAAACAATTGCAGGATTTTTATTTCCCTCCTTTTGAACCATTGCATCTGCTTGCGCAAAAACTTCTTGGCACAGAGTTTGACGTACCTTGTTCAATTCATTCAATGTAGTAACAGCCATTTCAACTTCTTGTGGATTTTCAGAAATCAAAACTTTTAATGCGGCATCCACTGTATCCAGTCTGCCTGATGCATTAATTCTTGGAGCAATTCCAAACGCCACATTTTCAGAGGTAACACCTTTGGTAATATCATAACCTGCACTTTCCAAAAGTCGCTTTAACCCATGATGCTTGCCTCGCGAAATCAAATCAAGCCCTTTAGTCACAAAATACCTGTTTTCGCCTAACAATGGTACAACATCGGCAACCGTCCCAACCGCAACAAACGGTAAAATCTCGTAAATGAATTCTGTTTTGTTGTACTTAGTCAATAAAGCTTGAGCAACCTTAAACGCAACTCCACAACCTGCAAGATAGGTCAAATATTCAATTTGACGTGCAGATAAATTTTCATCCAGCGCATTTGGAGCTTTGGGATTGATAATCGCATAAGCTGGAGGTAATTCTTCTGGAGCTTCGTGGTGGTCAGTAATTATTACGTCTATAATTTTAAAACTATTAATAAATCTTACAGCATCAACATCCGAAATTCCGCAATCTACAGAAATTATAACCCTTGGCTTGACCGTTGTCATAAGCTTGATTAGAGCTTTTTTATCAAAACCATGACCTTCATTTTCCCTATCCGGAATAAAGTAATGAACATTTGCACCCAAAAATTTCAATGTTTTGTATAAAACAGAAGTAGAAGTCACACCATCTGCATCAAAGTCACCGTAGATTACAATTGTTTCGTTGTTATCAATCGCTTTTGATAAACGCTCAACAGCTTTGCCCATATCAACAAAAGCATTTGGAGAGGTTAATTTCATCTCCAATGGATGTAAAAACTCATTGATTTCTTCTTCTGTTTTCAAACCGCGTGATTGCAGTAATCTTTTTACCAACGATTTTTCACTAGTATTCTTATCTTCTAAAATCCATTCTTTTTTCATATTCCCAAGTCCCTGTTAATAAAATGATAGCACAGAAAATAAGGATATTAAATTATGTAAATTTCTTTTTATTTTAAAAAAAATAATCTAGAATATTGTATACAAATAGAGTTTACAACTATGATGGAGGAATATACTTATGAAAAATTTATCTAAACTTTTTACTATCAGTTTAGGTTTTGTGTTAATTTCTTGCACAGTAGCAATGGCAGAAACAACTCAATTTACACCACTAAACTTTAGCGACAGCTCATCAGTAAAAGCAACAACAAGCTCTTCAACAATTTCAGGAACAGAACCTAAAAAGACTGATTTGTTAGAACCAAACCAAGTTGTAGCAGGTCCAAAAATGCAAAACGCTATTTTGCAAATTGATAATGCACAAGTTGAGATGAGAAACAAGTTGCTAAACTATAGAACAAACTATACTGAAATAGATTCAAAGTACAATACAGTAAAATCTGAAAGAAAAGCTGCGAAAAAACAAATCAAATATGCTGAAAGAAAAATCAAAAACTTAGAAAGAGCAAAGACAAAAATCAGAAAAAACTTTGAAAGACAAATGAATATTTAGTTAGTTATTTGTTACCAAAAGGCTGCCAAGCAAGAGTTTGGCAGCTTTTTTGATAAAAATATTACGAAAATTATAACAAGGGCTTGATTTTAAAAAATGTTTATAGTACATTTGTTCATGCGGAAAGACTAACGCAAAACATAAGGGCTGCTAGCTCAGGTGGTTAGAGCGCACCCCTGATAAGGGTGAGGTCGGTGGTTCGAGTCCACTGCGGCCCACCATTTCATACAAGTAGAACTTGGTGAAATGCTATCAATAGAGCCTACGGGCTCTTTTTTAATGTCTTTAAGACATGTTACCTTAGTATTTGCAAGGGTTTTGGCGAATTCATCATATCCATATTCATCAATACCCTGTTTTGCAAGTCTAATTAGTTTTTCAAGAGTAGCAAAAGGTTCTGCAAAGGTCATTTTGACCTTTTTGGCATTCACTGTAACTGACGAATAAGTTTGTCTGACTAATTGTGCAATCATTTCAGGAGATAATTCAGAATAAGGCATGCCTGCTTTTTTGCAAATATCTAAAATTTTCATGCCTGTTGCCATATAATCAACATTTGCCTTTTGGTGTCGTTGCAACTCTGCATTGAGCCTGTTCAACTTGAACTCATACTCATTTTTGACGTTAATCCACAAATCCATATCTATAACTTTGTTCAACTGGTCGAGATACATCTTTTTTAGAATTTCTGTGCATTCTTCAATTTCTTTGTTCAGCCTTTTGACTTCATTTTGATTGTAGTTTTGTTCGTCTTTCAAACTCTCTGCAAGCGAAGTTTTGACTAATTCATATAGTTTGTCATTCAACCCAATTCTTAGAAGATGTCTGCGGAGAGCTGCCGTCATTTCTTTTTCAGAAATACATAAGGTATTGGTACAAGTAGGGTCGTTGTGGGTGCAACGGTAATAAATTTTCTCATATTTTTTCTTTTCCCCACTAATGGAATAACCGCATATTTCACATTTGGCAATTCCAGGATACAAAAAGTGAAAGTTTTTCCTAACCTTAGATTTGCAGACTTTTTGAAAGGCTTGTTGAGCCTTTTCAAACAAATCATAACTAACTATCGCAGGGTGTTTGCCTTGGTAGATAACACCGTTGCAACGCATTTGCCCAGTATAGATAACATTTTTGAGCATGCCCTCTAAGACAGTACGAGTAATTTTTGGTTTGTTGTTTTGGTAATAGTAGCCGTCCTCATATAATTTTTCACATAGTTTGCGGAGTGAATATTCTCCAGTTGCAAACAATTCAAAAGCCTTACGAACAAACAAAACTCTCAAAGGGTCAATATACAGAGATTTTTTCTCTCCTCTTTTGTACCCATAAGGCGGATTGAATGGCCAATAACCCTGTTCTAGTCCCTCATGTAATCCTTTTGAGATTTCTTCAGAAAGATTGTCAATGTAATTTTTTGCCATTAGAACCTTAATCCCATGGATAAATTTGTCATGAGATTTTGAATTTTTGCTAATAATGCTACCTTCTTTCACTAGATGAACTTCTAAGTCATAATCTTCAAGAGTAACATAGTCTTTGAAGTTACGATACAATCTATCTGTTTTTTCTACGAGTACAGTCCTGATTTCAGGGTTTTCCTTTAGATAGGTTAGCATTGCATTGTAATTTGTTCGACCTGCCTTCTTGGCGGTCTCAGCGTCTGAATATTCCTGTACTATCTCATAGCCGTTTTTCTTTGCATAATCTCTCAATAATTTCAACTGGGCTGGGATAGAAAAACCCTCACGCTCTTGTTCTTTGCTCGATACTCGTGCATAAATAACAACTTGTTTGTTTTCCATAGTCTGAACTCCTCAAAATTTCTGAACTTCTTTGTTTTTATTTTTACTCATTTCGCAAAAAAGTAAAGTAGGGTTGGCGGTCGATTTCACGCCACGAAAACTTGAAAATAATTGTTGCAAAAGCAATAGAAGGCAATTTTTACTTGCAAAATCGACATAAATTTTCCTGAAAAACAGTAACAGTCAACATTTTAGACCATAGAACATTGTAGAAAAATAGAAATCTGTGTTGTTGTGTCAAAAAAGTGTAGTTGGTGAAGTCCGAGGGCTAAAATCATAGCAAATAAAAGACTTTTGCAAATAGAAAAATGTCGCTTGGGTGTGGCTAGAGTGTTGTTGTGGGTGTAGTTTTCACTACTCAGATAAAGAAAAACCGCACAAGTTGTTTGTGCGGTCAGAAATTCAGATAAAAACTCTAAATTTTAGAATTAGAGCAAAATTTTCTACCTTTTGCGAATTTTGCGAAATGCCGATTTGAACGTCATTTTTAGACCGTCTTCGCCACATTTGAAGATATTGGCAACTAATTCAATAATTTTTCTTTTTGTTGGCTTTTCAAGGTCAGCATAAATGTTGTAGAGTCTATTTCTACACAATTCTGCAACTTTGGCTTCCACCGTTTCAATTTGTTTTTCGGTAACATAGATTTTTGGCTCCAAATCACCATATTTTTCCTGAATATTTGCAAATCTTCCTTTGATATACTTTTCATCTGTAATATTCTTTTTAGAGATTTCCTCATAAACTCGTCTTTCAGCATCAAACTTACGACTACGATTTCGTTTCATAATAGATAATTTTTGTTTCTGAGCATAAAGTTCATCTTTCAAAACCTTTTCTACTATTTCATCAGGAATAAGTCCTAATCTAATTTCCTTTAGATATGCTTCCAAATCATCATTTAGAGATGTTTCACTAATGCAGGCATGTTCACTGCATTTTGGATTTGTGCAACGGTAATAAACATACTGCTTGCCATTCGGCTTGACTTTGACATCACCAGTCATCGTATGTCCGCAATTTGCACAAACAATAAGTTTAGAGTAAAGCAAATTGTGTTTGCGAGGGGCTTTGGGAGCCAAATCAAGTAATTTTTGCACTTTTTCAAATATTTCATTTGAAATAATGGGCTCGTGATTCCCTGTTACACTTTCACCTATCTGCTTCACCATATATTCTCCAATATAAAAAGGATTTTTCAGCATTGAAATAAGGGATTGTTTAGGAATAATTTGTGAGGGTTGCAATTCATAGCGGAAACCTTGCTTATACAATTCATCAGCAACTTCATTGACGGTATAAGCACCTGTTGCATAAATTTCAAAAGCCTTTTGCACAAATTTAGAACGTTCACTATTGACAACAGTACATCTTTGGTGCTTTCCACCTGCATTTTCATAGCCATAAGGAGGACGACAGGGACGAAATCCACCTATAGCCTTTGCCTTAATACCTGCTCGACATTTTTCTCTATCTTGCCTTACCCTAAAATTTGATACTCCTGCAAGAAGGTCTATCATTAGAAATTCAGTAGAGATAACTGGAGCTTGCAAAACTATATTGTCCTGAACAAATACCGCAGTCAAACCCTCTTTTTCCACAAGATTCAATATTTGGTAAGAGTCAACAGAATTTCTTGACATTCTGTCAACATAGGCAAAAATAACGACATCTGCTCCGCCATTTTGGAGTTTTTTCACCATTTCATTGAACATCGGTCTTTTTTGTGGCACCATGGCACTTGCGTCCTCTTTGTAGATGTGCTCAACTTTCATATTGCACTTTTTTGCAAAATCCATGCATAATTTTTCTTGGTCGTCCAGCGATGTGTTGTCTGCTTGGTCTTTGCTTGAAACTCTACAATACAAAAAGCAACTTGCCCCTTTTAGTGTTGAAATTTTATCGTTATTTCTCATCTTTTTTCTCCTTTTCATTGTTTAGACTGTACCAACCTACAGAAGCTACCCTTTGTTGATTTTGTAGTTTTTCAAGTAGATATGAATTTTCTGCAACATCTATAGATATTGCCCTCCCAATATCTTTTTGAGGAATAGTTTTGGTGTCAAATCGCTTGTCGTTAGCAACGTGCAACCTGATTTGAGCAGGTGTTGTCATCTCCTTAGGATTGAAAATGTTGAATTTTTCGACATATTTCCGCAAATTTAACTTCAACGTACTTTCAACCAGTTTCCAGTCCCTACCATACTCCAGTTTTTCTGCTTCCACCATTCTGGTAATGTCATTCAAGATAATATCACTTGACTTGATTTCAGCATTCAAATAACCTTTGTAGGTATTGTTGTAATCAATCGCTATTTGTGTCAAATTCACGAGAGGATATTTTAGAATAGAATTCACTAAATACCACATTGTGCAAGAAATTGCCAAATTAGAGATATGACGACCTTTTTCTGGTATAAGTTTGTTAAGTTGGTCATAAATGTATCTATACACCAAAACTATTCCTTTCCTACAACGCAGAAATACTGGTAAAATTTGAGATAATTCCTTACGCTTTTCGACATCAAAGTACGGAAAATTTTCCAAATTGAATTCTCCTTTTTTCATGTTCACAAACGCTATCCTAGAGAGTAACTCTAATGAAATATCTCTAAAGAAGTGATTTGATGTTGAAACTAAATTTGTCAAAATTTTCGTTTTTTCAACGCCGTCTTTTTTCCCTCGACCTCGAGATATTGCGTTGTAGATATTTTTCACCGCAGGAGCTAACTTCCCAAAGATTTCTGGAGGTAATTCTTCGATAAATACAGGAATATTCATCCGAGAATAAAGTTCCTGCATAATAGCATAAGGTGTCGAATTTCCACTCATAAAGTCGGAGTTTTTGTACAATCCGAAAATTGCCGATATTGTTTTCACTATCGTACTTTTCCCTGAATGTGATTCTCCGATGAAGAAAATCGGCGGAACACCCTCTGCTTCCTTTTGGAAAATATCCCAAAAGATAGTACCTAAAGCCATTCCAAAACAGACCAAAACCTCTGATTTTGGAAAAGTTTGGCATAAGGTAGCGAAAAACTCTCTAAAGACATCTTCAGATGTTCTCTCTACAGGGTAGAGCATTGGTCTGCAAGTATTGTCCATTTCAACGAGTGAATTTTCAACACTGTCATAAGTTTTCCTTTCATCAATCTTTTGTGCATAAGTAAGTTTTTGTGTTTCAAAATCATAAATTGCATTTGCCCAAATAAACTGACCGTTTTGACTACCTGCACATGCAAAAGTATTTTTGTTTTTTGCGTTTTCGTACCATTTTTGTTTGAGTTCCCTGAAATCTTTTTCTTTCATGGGCATATCTAAATTTGCGGTAACGGCTGATATTGCAGTTTTCCAACTTCTAACATCTGCCAAATCCCTACTATTCAGTATAACACTAAATTCATTGCCATTTTTTCCAACGGTACGAATTTTGGACATAACCACTTCTCTTTTAGTCTGTGGCTCTGTTCTATTGTCGATTTTCACTAGTATTCTAATAACCTCAACACTAGCATTTTCTGCTTCGTAGTTCTCTTGGACTTCTTCCGCAAATTCGTTTTGTGAATAATCCTGTTTTTGTTGAACTACAGGAACTGGTAAAAATTTCTTTTCTTTAAAATTAGTCATTGCAAACCTCCCTTACGATTTCTTCAACGATAATGTGAAGTAGGTCTGCTAACTTTGTACGTTCATCTTCCGAAAACTCGGAAAATTGTTTTTTGAACAATTTTGTCATTTTTCTATCCCTTAAGCCGTAAGTACATACATGACAAACAATGACTATGCTCAACTAATAGTATTTCACGGCATTAAAATCTGCTTAGACACTAGCAACGTCAATATTCAAATGCATACCAACTAAAACTATCAATAAATAGTTTTACCTAAAATATGCACTTTACATATTGCTATACCCGCTGCGTCTAAACTGAATGCTTAATTCAATCAAAAATGACGAGATTAACGTATAAAATTCAATATATAAGTTTGTCATAGGCTCAAACCGAACCCAAGTGCATGCTAATAAATCTTCAAGATTTTTGCAACCTTTTCTTAAGAAATGTTAATTTCTACTGACAATAATCACCAAATTCACAACGCATTTCTTGGGCATATTCTATAACCTGTTCGGTTTTTTGAACATTCTCAGTATCACCAATAGCCTCAAATAGCATTTTTGCATTGTAGTAACTATCTATTGCCTCTCGATATTTCCCTTGTTTCAAATAAATGTTTCCCATAGCATAATTCGATTTTGCCGTAAATGCAGTGCCTTCGTCTTCTGTCGAAGAAGGCACAAAACTACTATTTGTTTTTGGTGTTTCAGAGTTAGAGTAATTGGCATTTTGCGGTTGTGAATTTTGCAAAGTTTCTTGTTTGTTTTCCAATTCTTGTTTTTGGGCGTTCGTTTGGATAACTTGCCCTCTTAACCTATTCACATCTGAAAGGGTGTCTATGCCACTTCTGATACCGTAAAAAATACTATTCAATTCAGTTGCAGATGCAGATAAACCTAAAAATAATACTGCTGAAATAATTGCAAATTTTTTCATATCATTCTCCTTTTTAGTAGTAACAGTACCCATTTGGTCGGTTGCATTCCAATTCTGCAACATAATCAAAATATCTATAGCATTCGTCTGCTTTTTCATAATTTCCTAGCAATTCATACAATTCTTTCGCCATCCATGCACTATCCATAGCTTTGCGATAATCTTTCTTTTTCGTATAAATTTCGGCTATGCTAATTCTTGCAAGAGCAATTTGTTTTTTGTCTGAACTGTAACGGATTACCTGTTTAAAGTCATATAGAGCCTTGTCATAATCTGCAAGTTTTGTTTGGTAGATATATCCTCTATCAAGGTATGCAATAGCATAATCATTTTTTGTTTGTTAAGTTAAATATCGTTAATACTGTTGAACTTTTGTGTTTGCTTAGTTGTCCTGTTTGTTTCTAATTCTTCATATCTATTAGTCAATTCGTTCTTATATGTATAGTTTTTGTAAGTAATAGTAATACTATCCGCAGTTTTGTCCAGTGCAACAAAATCGTTGCAAATATTTCCCTCATAACATGAATTATTCCTATCCATAGAATACTTTTCGACATACGAATCAATGACAGATTTACCATATTTGTATACTAATGATTGTGATAAGTTATCGTATTGGTTTGTTTTCATAGTAATTGTTTCAATAAGATATGGATATGCTATACCGTTCGCACCCTTAAGAACCTTATCTGTGTTAAAGCAATAATAACCAGATGATGGTCTAAACAATACCTCGACAGTCATTGGGATACTATTAATGTAAATTTTGTTAATTTGAAGCTCAAGGACATAACCATCTGCGTGAACCATTTTGGAGGTTATTCCATTAGGTAAAGTAATAGTTTGTGCATAATTTCCTATAGGAATTAAAGACTGTAAATATTTTGTAAGTGTAGCTTTGTCGCAATATGTAGTTTTTAAATTAACTTCACTACCATTAACCTTAAGTGGCATAAAATAACCTCCACCAGTTCCAGGATTGGAACGATAACCGAGCTTAATGCTTGTAACCCCCTCATTTTTCTTAAACGTATTTATTACATCTAATACTGTACTCTCGGGCTTCAAGCCACCATAAAAGTTAACTTCAACGTTTTTTTGTGGAATTTCATCAATTTGTTCGGGTTCATTATCTGTAACTAATATTTCATTTTGTACTGTACTTGTCGTTTTTTGTGTTGGTTGAGACATCTGAGCAGGAGTAGTGTTCTGTTGTTGCATTTTTTGTTGTAGTTGTTTCCCTTGGGCATTATTCTGTATAACCTGACCTCGAAATCTATTCACATCAGAAAGAGTGTCAATACTATTTCGAATACCTCGAAGTACATTGTTAAAATCATCAGCATAACATGCTAAAACTGATGCAGATAAACATAGAACTACTGTAAATATTCTTTTTTTCATATTAACCTCTCTTTCATAGCCAAATAATACATGCTAACCATAAATCTGTAAATAGTGTTTTCGTATGATATTTATTTTACCTTTTCAGAAATAGTAATACCCTAATAGGCATAATCAAGCAAATATACTATCATTGAATAGATATGAGGAATAAATATGGTAAGAAGAAAAAAGTTGGGGAAAGATACTCCAATGCTAACGACTGCTATTGTAGCAGAAATGTTAGGAATAACTCCAGATAGATTAAGAACATACGATTCAGAAAAACTAATCCATACTCACAGAGTAAAGACAGGTCAAATTCAAAAAAGGCTCTACTCAGAGAACGACTTAGAATGGCTGTTGTGTCTTAGAAGTCTTGTCAAAGACCACAAAATGAGCATTTCCTCTATCAAAATTCTTTTGCAAATTCTATCCCTCAATCCGTCTATGGTTCTTCCCAAAAACGAGATAGGTGGAATACTCTACGATATGTCCCAAAATCCAAACTTCAAACCTGTTGTGAAGAACTTCTAATACTCTTTTGTTAGAGAGAAAAAAGTGTTGTCGGTGAAGTCGAAAGACAACAATCAAGCAAAATAAAGTTTTCAGCCAAAATGCACCTGTTGTTTTGTTGTTGTTAGACTGTTGCAGAGGTGTAGTGTTTTTCACAAAAAATAACAGAAAACAGTTAGAAAAGTTTTCAAGAAAGCAAAATGCGCCAAAATGCTAAACAAGTTAGCATTTTGGACGAAAGTCGTGAGATAAATCTGCTGTTTTTGGAATAGATACAGTCAAAAATTTTTCAGACAAAAAATAGAGAGATTGCAGGCGATTTGCGGAGATAAAATTCACTTGTAAGATAAAAATAATACCTAAAAATTGCATAAACCTAGAATTTTCACATATGGTTTCCTACAAACTTTAGACTAAGACCAGAATTTGGTTTTAGAAGTTCAAGTTGGACTTTTGGACTAAACAGTTTTCGGTAATCCCTGCATATCTCTAGTAATCTGCCAATTTCTCTATTGTCGAAGAAAACTCTTGTAGCAAGCAATTTAGATTGCTGTCTTTCATGCATAACTTGTTTTGCACGATACACACAAAGTTTTCGTTTTTCACTCAACGCACGCACTAATAAGGCTCGAACATAGTAACGATTGAAGTCCCCAAATGCAAGAGTTTCACGAATGTTAGACGAAATTTTTCTTCCAATACTGTCTTTTTCTCTAAAGTAAGAGGGTAAGAGTTTTTGTTGCAGGGTTTCAGGTGTTCCATTAGAAAAACACTCTTTCAGCAGTCTTTTGTAGGTAAACATGCCTGTAGCAGTCAGAGATTTTGGCTCATAAAACAAACCTGCTCTAAGGTCAAAATCCAACTCACTAAGCATAACTAATCTTGTTTGTTCATCTAAGTCAGGAAAGTAGGTCATAAAAAATCTCCTTGTAATTTGTGTAACAAACAAATTTTCAGGAGATTGGCTTTCTTGTGGGATTTCAGAATAGGTCTGCAGTTTTTTGCCTACAGGAGTTCAGAATTTCGTGTCAGAAAAAATGTGGGTTCAGAACATGCCCAAATCATAGACTAGGCAGCAATTTGGCGAATTTGGAGTGTTAAACCGTATGTCAAGGTCCATATAAAAAGGATAGTGACGTTTGTTACTATCCTTTTTATTTTGTTGCAATAGGGGGAGAACCACATTTTTGGTTCGGAACGAGTGAGCCAAGTGCGGAGCCTTGAGCCTTATTAGCAAGCTGTCCGCAGGACTTATAAGGCTCAAGCGTAGTCACGTCGATGGCGAACGAAGTGATATGTCCACTGCGGCCCATATAAAAAAAGACTCCTTTTAAGGGGTCTTTTTTTATATCTGTTTTGTGTAATTGTCATAATTCAGTCATACTCTGCAAGATTGGTAACATTATTTAATATTAAAAATGTAAATTTATCGTTTATACCAAAGTTGGCGGAGAAGTAAACTTCTCCGCCAACAACACCATCATTTGAAGTATCAAAATTATTTAACAGTCAATTTTTTAACTGACTCTTTTGTCTCATACATCTTTGGTGCTTGAATTTTCAAAACACCATGTTCCAATTTAGCTTCAGTTTTTTCAATATTTATATCTTGTGGCAAATATACTGATCTTGAAAATTCACCATATTTGAATTCAGATTTTTTGTAACCTTTTGAACCTTCTTCGTTTTCTTCCTCTTTTTTAGCTCTTATGGTGATTGTGTTTTTCTCAACATCAATATCCAAGTCTTCTTTTTTAACTCCTGGCAATTCTGCGCGAATGTCGTATTCTTTCTCTTTGTCAGTAACTTCTACAGGCATTGATAATTTATCCATATCCTCGTCATAACCAAATTCCGGATAATAACTGTCAAAATGTCTGTTCAAAATTGAACTAATTTCATCATTAACGGATTTAATAAAATTGTCCGGTGTTCTTTTAACTAAAAATCTCATAATCGACTCCTTTCAATTTCTTTCTCTTATCAACTACACTTATATTATTGTTCCATTTTTGCTAAAACCCTTCTTTTTTAACCAAAATTTAACAATTGAGTTTATTTTGTCGGCATGGCAATGCCGACCTACAGTTCATGTCATCCTGAATCGGCAAAACGGTCGATGTCATTCTGAAAGCTTAGAAAATTTGTGTGAAGTATGAACACATAATTTTCTTGCTATTCAGAATCTATCAATGTTGATTTAGTCACCCTGAATTTATTTCAGGGTCTCTAATATAACAAATTAAGCATAAGACTAATATGTTAAATTTGAGATTCCGAAACAAGTTCGGAATGACAATTTAATAAAAACATCCTCGCCCTTTGTGGGACACTAGCCAAACCAACGAGCAGTGCGAGTTGTGTGAGGCTGCATGCCGTATGGCTGAGGGATAGGGAGAGAGGGGGGCAAAGACTTGCAAATCTTGCAGGGGATTACCACGTCACTCTGTCAAGTCCATTACTCCATTTGCAAGTCAATGTTCCTCGTAATGACATGATTTTTACATCATCTTCATGACTTGAAAACATGCCCAAAAAGTTGTATAATTTGTATATACGTAGACAAAACAGGATTTTAAGAGTATGAAAAAAGCCCTAACAATTGGCGAGTTATTGATTACTATGGGAATTATCGGGGTTATCGCAATGTTGACTCTGCCAGGGTTCATTCAAGATTATCATAAGCGAGTTTATACAACAAAATTGAAAAAATCGGTTGAAATGATTGAAAATGCCGTAAATCAGGCATGTGCGGATAATAACGTCTCATATTTTTATCAGACGCCGTATGTGAATACAGCAGATGGCGGCAAACACCAGCAAGATTTTATTGACAGATACTTTAAAAAAGCAGGTGGAAATAACAAAAATCCATTTGCTACAAAATATCAAGTTCTATCAACAGGAAAAGTTGAAAATTTAAACTTGGTTTCTGAGCATGGTTGGGCAAAACTTGCAGGTGGTGAGGCTTTGTCCTTTTATTGTGCAAATGGAAATGTTGGTTTTTGTGTATTCAGAATTGATATAAATTCAACTGATGGACCAAATATTGGTGGTAGAGATTATTTTATGATGTATGTAAATAAAAAAAATAATGAAATATATGATGGATACGCCTCAACCAATTGCGGAACAACTAAAGATGGACAGGGTTGTTTTGCTAAGCTCTTGGAAAACAATTGGGAAATGAACTATTAATTACGGAAGGATAAATATGAAACAAGGTTTTACGTTATCAGAAGTTTTGATTACACTAGGTATTGTCGGAATTGTTGCAGTTTTGACTATCCCTGGAGTTATGAAAAACTATAAAAACAGATTATATACTGCGCAATTAGAAAAAGTTTATTCACAAATTTCTGATGCAACGCAAGCAATTATGGCAGATGAGCACGTTGATAATTTCTACGAAACAACTGCAGCTAGTGCTACGACATATAAAGACGGAGCAACAGACCACCAAGAACCACAAACAGGTGCAGGATATTTTTTAACTAAGTATTTTAAAACTGTAAAAAAAGATTGTCTTAAATCTGATAAAACAGGTTGTGTGACCTCTAATGCAAATACATATAAAACTATTGGCAATGCTGATGTACCAGGAGCATGGAGCGATTACTGTGTTCAAACAGTATCCGGAGCAGCTATCTGTGCTTCTTATAACCCAGGCAATACCTGTATGAGTATGCTTCTTGATGTAAATGGTATGGCCGCACCAAATGTTATAGGACGTGATATTTTTACACTTGATGTGAACAAAAACGGTTCAATTTTAGATTATGGTGTTGGTTGTCAAATTACCAATACAGATAGAGCATCATTATGCACGACAGGAGCAAATGATGGTATATATAACGCAGCAGTAGGCTGTCTTATTAACGTAATGGAAGCCGGCTGGAAGATGGAATACTAAGGAAGGACAGATATGAAAAAAGGTTTTACTTTAGCAGAAGTTCTTGTAACGCTTAGTATTGTCGGAGTAATCGCAATACTGACTATACCTTCTTTGGTAAAGAATTACAGATACAAGATTTATTCAACATCTATCGAAAAAGCATATTCTCAAATTAGCGCAGCTGCAAAACAAGCCATGGATGATGATATGACAAATGATTGGTACAAATCAACATCAGGTGCTGTAGATGACAACGAAAACTGCACTAAAGGTTCTTGTTATTTTTTGAACAATTATTTCAAATTAGCACGAAAAAACTGTGGAGGAACAACATCTCCTAAATGTTTTGCTGACAAATATACAAATCTTGACGGCTCATCAGGCAATTTACCATTTGAAAGAGGCTATTGCGCGCAAACTGTCAACGGTATGACAATGTGTATGAATATTGACTCTGAGAAAGCATCCACCAAAATCGCACTCGACACCAATGGACCAAGCCAACCAAACATTGTAGGACTTGATACGTTCATTTTGCAAATCACTGCAGACGGTGCAGTAAAAGACTGGAGAGACGATCCTACACTTTGCAACGGGAAAACTTCTGAATATAACAATATTGCAGACTATGCAACAGGATGTTTAGTAAAAGTTATGCGAAACAACTGGACTATTACTGACGAAAACTAAATTTGGCATGGGGTAAAATAAAGTTTTTTCAGCAAAAAAGTCATGTCATTACTATAAAATATGAAAGGATTAAAAATCAAGTTGCGTAGCAACGTAGATTTTATCTTATTTAGAATGACACTTTTGTCGACTTACTACTAAGTAGGGTGGGCTCACTAGCCCACCTTAAAAATTTTGTCAGCATGGCAATAACAACCTACAAAATGTGCAAAATACTAAGTTGTCAGCAGAGCAATGTCGACCTAGTTTCTTGCCTTTTTGACCTCTGTATTTCCACTTTGCACAAGACTTTTAAACTTTTTCCAAACAACTTTGGCTTTCTCTTCCAAAGTCAAAGAATTAAAAATGTGTTTTAGCGTTTTGTCATCAACACCAAGCCTTTCCAGCTCATGCCTGTTGTAGTCTAATTGTTGTGCAAGATAAGAAACTGTGATTAAATTGTATTTGCATTGTCCTTTTTGGTAAGAATTTTTCAAAAATTTATGAATATCCTCAAAGTCATAACTAAGATTTTTGTTATTCAAAATAGACATAATTATATCAACAGTCGTTGAACCATTATCTTTTTCAAAAAACTTCAAACTATCACCAAGTAAAAATTCCAATGATGGTTGATTAGTTATTCCAAGAGATTTCATCGCATTTTTGGGCACATTTATTTTTTTATTTTTTGACGCAAAAACATCCCAAACTTTTTTACATTTTTTGTCTAAAAACTTTTTAGCTATTGCAAATTCTTTCTTATTGCCATATTCTGCCTTCAAAAATTTTATTTCTTCCACTGAATCCTTATCAATTGCACGAGATAACTCCAAGACAATTTTTCTAACAGTTTTGTCAGACAATTCTTCATCAGTGATAACACCCAAAAATCCGCCATAATTATTTATTCCACTGGTGTTTAGAATATAAGATGTTAAAGATGACTGATTTTTGTGAGGAAAATCCATATAAGGAATTGAAGTATTTTCGTTTTGCGAAAATATTTCATCAAAAAGAGTCGAGTATTTGTCCAATACTTTTTCCATAATTATTTCCCCTATATATTAATAAACGATTTATGGAGAAAAAAATTGACATCAAATATTGGATTGTAACAAAAATGTTAATTCAAAAATTTACAAACACCTTGAGAAGTTGAACGACGAACTCCAAACATAGGATTGTCATAAGTCATTGTAGATTTTGAATTATATTCTAAAGAGATTCGGTCAATTGTAGTATGCGCCATCATAATATAATCATCAGTCATTGACTGAAGATTGTATTCGATTTTGTCAGTTTCGTAATACAAAATATGATCAATTGGTTCTTTTTGCAGATATATTAACTTGTTTTCATCATCAAGATAAAAAATCCTAAACAATTTGCTCTTTGTCAATACAGTATTGTCTTGGTTATATACGGTTTCATCAAAATCACAACGAAGAATTTTCATCGTAGAAAAATCAGGCACAAACGTATGACCAAAGACTGTTGATGTCCCCAAAATTAAAATAAAAATCGCGAATAACAACTTCTTCATACAAAAATTATAACATCAAAATGGATGGTTGATTTTATAACACAAAAAGAAAAGGGTTTGAAACTATTTGTTGTCTAGTATTTGACTTTTGTATAATTTCTTTACCAAACTTGGCTTATCAACTAATTCTGCCCAATATTCACTATTACTATTCGGAACTATTACATGCCACTCAAGTTGATAATCTTCAAATGTATAACTATTTAGAGATATTCCTTCTTCATCATATATTATTCCTGATTTAAGAGCAATTGTATTATTTGAATAGTTAATAACATATAATGTTAAGCCGTAAGCAATTTCATCAGCAAACTCAACCCTAGAGTTTTTATAAATATCATTTCCTACAGATTTTATCCAAAAAGTTTTCTTATTAAAATCAAAAACACCCCTATCATTTGTATAGTATTTAATACTATCCTTGTCAATATAATGATTCTCATCTATTTGAACCCAAGTAGTAGCATAAGTTCTCAAAAAAGAAGAACAAAGTAACATAAAAAATAGCAAAAATAATTTCTTCATAAAAACTCCAACAAAAACTCAATTTCAATATAATTATTAAAACACAAAAATTAAATATTTGCGCATGATATTCTTTACTATTTATGAACTAACTACAGATTTTATATTAATATATCTTCAAGGGTAGTACCACATCCCTCCACCCACACACGTATTTTACTAAGAAATCGGTGGATTGGAGGTGATGATATGAAAAGACGAATAGTAAAAAGTGCCATCAATGTACTGATAGCACTTTTAAATTTAATTTATCTTTTCTTATATGGTACTAAGTCAAGCCTCAAGTAACTAGCACTTGCTTGGAGCTTGCCCCTTACGTACATTATTTACAATTGTTGAAAGTTTGTCAAGTATTTCTAAATATTCTCTCTATTTATTCGTATAAAATGTTTTGTTCTGATGTGGGATTTGTTGATAATAAGTGTAAGGGTATGTCTGATATTTATCCCAATTTACATCTACATGAAAAAAGTAATTATTTTTATCAGTTCCATTTGTTAATTGTACACAAGCATCTGAAGGGCGCTTATTTATTTCACAATATTTTTTCAGGTGCGCACGTCTTTCATTTGGATATTTTATTTCTCTCATCATCAATGAACCTAACTCTTTTGCATAACTGATAGGTAATTGAAATTCCTCAGATAACTTCCAAGCCGCTGTTGCTCTGTCTTTTCTATATGTACGAACTGTACATTTATTATTAGATATTCCAACAATTTGAGTTTTAGAATAGCCTACAGGGACCAAAAGAGGAGCACTTATATGTACTGGTGTTGTATAAGGACGACAGGTTGATAAATTTTCAAAAAATTTATAATCTACATTTGGACTAAATCGCGCTTGACTTCCGAAATATAATGTTTCTGCAAAGACATTAGAAACACCACTTGCAATAAAAACAACAGTTAGTATAAATATTTTTGTAATAGTTTTTAAATTCATATATAGCTCCTAAAAATCTGTCGATGGGGGGAGTTGTCTTGACCTGTTCGCATTAAACGTGCCTACGGATTTTGCTTTCAAGAACTTCGTTCTTTCGCAAAAGTCCTTCGCACTCTGCTCACAGGTCGCCGAACCCACATTTTAGGGTTCAACTCCAACCACATACTATAAAAAATATTCAAGCAAATGCTGAATATTTTTTACTTGTCGATGGGGGGAGTCGAACCCCCACAGCTCTCGCCACATGCACCTCAAGCATGCATGTCTACCATTCCATCACATCGACACAATTTTTGCTAAAATAGATACCTTGATTATATCATAAATTTCTCTATTTTAAAAGACCAAATAACCAAGACATAAACATAATCAACAAAACTGTCAATGGCAACAGATTAAACATTACACCTGTGATAAAAGCTCCTGAATATAACTTTTCATGGTTTATGAACAGGCGCAACCCATCTTCTCCAAGCTCGTTATAATGTTTAAATTCAAATCTTGAAACAACCGCTATTACACAGACCATAAATAGATGGAATTTTGCAAACTCAATATAAGGTTTTATGATGTATTTGGAAATATACTCTTGAAAATATTCGCTAATATCTTCTCTGATATTTAGTCCGGATGATGCTAAAAAATATATCAAACCAAATATAATAGTCAATGCCAAACAAAAATAACCGATTACTGATATTATATTCCAAGTAAGATATTTTTTGAGTTTTAAAACCTTTGAAATTTTCATAACTAAAACCTACTATAATCCAGTCTTGCTTGCAAGGTTCAAAACATCGATAAATGACAGAACTGACGCGAATTCGTCAAACAAATAGTTATATTGATTTATATCATCAACTTTTTTAAACAAAGGATTTATCTCAAATAAATCCTTATTTGTTGACAACAGAATTAGCATAGAACCTTCATAAATAGAACATTGCATTTTACTTACCCTAAAACTTGTTTGCAGTTGCATAAATCTATCCATAAATGCAGTGTTAAATAAATATCTTGCCTCAATTTGTCCATTTACATTTTGAGATTTTTGAACATAAACATTATATTTTTTGTTGAATTTTTCATATTCGAATTCAACTTTTTCATAACCTTGAAGAACTTTATTAAACATATTTTTTGAATATATTAAAACTCTTGATTTAATTTGCTTTTTCATTTTAAAGTGCATTGCAACACCTTTGAATAGCATATATTCTTCTGATTTTCCACCTTTATATCTTTTGTTGTGCGTAACACTGTCTTCTGATATAACAAATGGCGTTTCATTATAAACTCCACTAAATCTATCATCAGCAGAAATGAAAGTTACTTTTTTATTAAACAACATTGAATTGTTGTACTCAGAACTTGAAATCTCGCCAAGTCCAAATACAATATCTTTACCAAAAATTTTTACAAGCTTTTGAAAAAGTTTTTCTTTCATTTCTTCTTGATATTGACTATTTTCAAAATATATTGCATAAAATATTGAGCCAATAAAAAGAATTATTGCAGTGCAAATATGAAAATATACATCATAATCATAAGATTCTTTTTTTATAGGAGCAAAACCAACTAAACAAGCAAAAATATAACGAAATACCCATATTGTATATAAGTTTTTTATATGAGTATCTTGTGACGCTTTCCATTCAGCAGAATTTTGTTGCATAACTTTTGCAAATTCTATAGCGAATTTATTTTTATATTTTTCCATACACTGTGGCATTTTATATTATCCTTATCTTTTTATAACTATAATCCAGTCTTGCTTGCAAGGTTCAAAACATCAATAAACGACAAAACAGACGCGAATTCGTCAAACAAATGGTCATATTGATGGATATCGTCAATTCTGCCAAACAGGTGATTCATTTCAAACAAGTCTTTATTTGTTGATAATAAAATCAACATTGAATCATTAAAAATTGAACACTGAACACGATAAACACCAAAGCTTATTGCAATTTGCATAAATCTATCCATAAACGCAGTATTAAACAGGTATCTTGCTTCAATTTGTCCATTAACATCTTGAGATTTTTGAACATAAACATCATATTTTTTGTTGAATTTTTCATATTCAAATTCAACTTTTTCATAACCTTGAGGAACTTTATTAAACATATTTTTTGAATATATTAAAACTCTTGATTTAATTTGCTT